>Ga0164297_10002806_pt1 | contig 16849 bp, 13 predicted proteins | sample GEODES058metaG_FD_113539 | JGI IMG/M metagenome (GOLD analysis project Ga0164297, IMG submission 113539) | Dystrophic lake water microbial communities from Trout Bog Lake, Wisconsin, USA - GEODES058 metaG | ecosystem: Environmental > Aquatic > Freshwater > Lake | place: USA: Trout Bog Lake...
CGCCGATGGATTTATGGCGATGGACAAGTATTGGCGAGGCGAAAAGCGAATCAGGTTACGCTGACTTGCGTTTGATAAGCGGCGCGTTCAGATAAATTCTCCGTGGCTTGACCACATGACACTGCACAACATCGATCAACAACTCTGCTGCATTCTTGCCGATATCAAAAGATTGAATGGAAAAGGTGGTCAGTTGCGGCGTCAGCGCAGTGCCAATCGGCAGGTTGCCACGACCCAGCACGCTGACGTCCTTCGGTATCTTCAGTCCCAACTCTTCAAGCGCGCGGTAGACAGGCTCCACCAGTTGGTCGTCGGTGCAGAAGATGGCCGTGGGTGGATGTTGCCGCTTAAACCATGCAATCACTTTGCGGTGAATGTTTCTGGCGTCATACTCGCTGCATAGATGAAGCCTGTCATCAAAGCGCTTGCCGGAATTCTTAAGTCCGGCCTTGAATCCTGCCAGCAACTCTGCAGTCATCGGACTCCTCGCCGCGCCACTTATGAGCGCAACTCTGGAATGTCCTCTTTCTGCCAGATATTCCGCGCCACGCCGGCCCATCGCATTGTCATCCACGCCCACATAATAGATTGCGTCCTTTCCGGCATAGCAGTTTGTCATCACAAAGGGGATCTTTGCGTTGTTCAGGTCCTCGATGCTGTTCTTCATGTCTTTCATGGAGCAGAGTCTGGTATTCAACATGATGACGCCATCCACAAACCGGCTTTGCGTCAGTTCACCTTTGGTAATTCTGCCGCTGCTGGCATTGTGCGTGTAAATCATCAGGTGGTAGCCACGTTCCATCAGGCAACTCTGTATCCCCGAAAGTACGCCGGCAATAAAGTTGTTGAAGAAAATTGGATCGCGCATGGGCACAACCAAGCCAAGGATCTTTGTGGAACCACTGCTCAATGCCTTGGCTAGCCCGCTCGCCGAGTAGCCGAGTTTCTGGGCACACTTCTGAATTGATTTCCTCTTCGCTGCGCCAACTCGCGGCGTCTCCGGATCATTCATCACCAGAGAAACGGCAGCGATCGAAACTTTTGCAGCTTTCGCTACATCAAAGATTGTTGCCATCTGGTTCCTCGAATGAAACTCTCGCCATGGGTCCAGCTATCGGACTGTTCTCTGATTCTATTGCATACCCCGACGCACATAACAATTGACAGTACAAATCGCTTCGGTTAGCGTGGTGTAGTAGTAAAGGGCTTAACTAATGGATATATGCGGTTCCGAAAGCGAGAGTCCAGCACCGCCACACAATTCACGCCATGGAGATTCCCCTTGCTCACCAGACGGACTTTCTGCGTACTTTTAGCGGGTGCCGCACACCAGGCATACAGCCAGACGTTGCCCAGCAGTTTAAATCGCACTGCATCTACAGGCAATAATTCTCTGTCAACATTCCCGCCTTTGCCGAATTCTTCCAGGCCCTATGTGCTCTGGATGTGGATGGGACACAATGTCAGCGCTGCAGGCATTACGCGTGACCTGGAAGCAATGCGCGATGCCGGCATTGGCGGAGCCACCATCTTCAGCCTTTCAGACACCACCATGCCGTGGGCCTGCAGCATATTGAAAAGCCCCACGCCGGAGATTGTAACTTTCACGGAGCCATGGTGGGCACTGGTGCGTCACGCCGCCAGCGAATGCGAACGACTTGGTCTGGAACTGATTCTCCACAACTGCGCCGGTTATGAAGCCAGCGGGGGCACATGGATTACCCCGGAGCTATCCATGCAGGAAGTCGTCTGGTCGGAACATCCCTTACGCGGCGGCCAGCAATTCCGCGGAAAACTTGAGCGCGCCAAAGTGGACCCCCACCCGCATGCGAACTTCCCCCGGTGTTTCATCCCTTCCGAGGGCAAGATTGACGTGCCAATCGTCGAGGCGCGAAAAAATTATTATCGCGATATATCTGTACTCGCTATACCCTCTAACGGCGTTGTTCGCAAGGAAGAGATCATCGACCTGACCACCCGAATGAACGCGGACGGAGAAATTATTTGGGACGCACCCGCCGGCGACTGGACGCTGTATCGCTTTGGACATACAACTACCGGCGCTATGATTCAACCGGCGCAGTGGGACGCCATGGGTCTGGAGTGCGATAAACTCAGCCGCGAGGCAGTCACATTTCACATCCAGCATGTGCTCGACGAGATGAAAAAGAATCTCGGGGACCACATGGGCAAGGGCCTCACCACGCTCTATTTCGACAGCTACGAAGCAGGCACGCCATCATGGACGCCAAAGATGCGCGAGGAGTTTCAATCGCGTCGCGGCTACGATATCACGCCGTGGCTGCCAGTCCTCGCTGGTCGAATGATTGGCAGTGAAGAGGACACGCTTGCTTTCAAAAACGATTTTCATCGCACCATAGAAGACCTTTACCGCGATTGCTATTGGGCCACACCGGGCCCGCTGGCGCATGCGGCCGGTCTGAAATTCAATGCAGAGCCGTACGATGGTCCTTGGCAAATCAGTGAGGTAGTACACAGTCTTGACACACCCACTGTCGAGTTCTGGACAAACAATGGACAGTATTACCCCAGTAGTCTTGACCCAGTTGTGAAGGCCGCGCATCGACTTGGAGACCAGTTGATTGCTGCCGAATCATTCACGACGGCGCCGACATGGGCGCGATGGAATGAGCATCCGGCATGGCTCAAGCCCATTGGAGATGCAGCATTCTGCGCTGGCGTCAATCGCATTAACATCCATCATTTCGTGCAACAGGCTTGGGACGAGCAGTACAAACCCGGCAATGTCATGGGTAGATGGGGCATTCATCTGGGTCGCAACCAGACATGGTGGAAGCCCGGCAAAGCCTGGCTGCACTATCTATGGCGTTGCCAGACAATGCTACAACGCGGCGTTTATGTTGCGCCGTCACAGGCCACCAGCATGAAGATTGCATCGGATGAAATGGGGCCGGAGATACAGAGCATCCATCGCAAAGATGGTGCTATGGATATTTATTTTGTCGCCAATGTCGCATGGAAATCCGGCAGTGTCGACTGCAGTTTTCCCATACAGGGCAAGCAGCCGGAGTTGTGGGACCCGGTGAGCAATACCGTACGCAACTTGAATCAATTCGCACAACAGAATGGGAGCACAAATATTGCTCTTGAGTTTGATCAGACACAGAGCTATTTTGTGGTCTTCCAGCATCCTATTGTGAATTCCGCAAATCATGCGGGATCAATCGCCGACTTTCCACGATTGTCCGAACTGGTCACTTTGAGAGGATCCTGGCAGGTTGCCTTCGATCAGCGCTGGGGCGGCCCGGCGGCCATCGAGTTTCCAACTTTGTCCAATTGGGCAGAGCACAAGGATCCACGCGTCAAATACTTTTCGGGAACAGCTACCTACAATAAAATTATCGAGTTGCCTGCCGCTGCAAAACAGGGCCGGCTTTATCTCGATCTTGGTGCTGTCAAGCATATTGCTGAAGTTCGTCTGAATGGCCACGACCTCGGCGTGGTATGGACGGCGCCATGGCGTGTTGAAATTACAGATGCGTTGCAGCCTGGAAAGAACAAGCTCGAAATCGATGTGACAAATGTCTGGGCCAATCGGCTCATAGGCGATGAGCAACATCCGGCGGATATTTCATGGGAAGCTTCGGAGCCAGATGTATTCAGCGGCTACTATCTGAAGGAATTTCCAGACTGGTTTCTGAAGTCGCAACCACGCCCAGTGAAAGAACGTCTCACCTTCACCACTTGGAATTACTTCGAAAAGAATTCCCCGCTGGAGCGCTCCGGCCTTCTCGGCCCTGTACGCATCCTGATTGAAGCCTGACAACGAGAGGGTGACTATGATCTTTGCCGAAAGCACATTGACGCGTCGCAAAGTTATTCAAGGAATTGGTGCGTCTGCAATTTCTCTTGCCGCGAGTGGTAACCTGCTGGCCGGGCAATATCACCGCGCAGACGCAACCTGGCTAAGCAATTGTCGCTTTGGAATTTCCTCGCACTGGACCGCCCAATCCAAACCTGTTTCTGCCGATGACTGGCTGCCGTTTGAAGAAGCGGTCTCGCAATTCAATCCCGCCAGATATGCGGACCAGGTTGCCAATGCCGGCGCGGAGTATGTGATATTTACAGGCACGCATGCGCTACAGATGCTGCCCGCGCCCTGCGCAGCAATTGACCGCATCCTGCCGGGGCGCACCACGCATCGCGACTTGATTGGAGAATTGGCGGATGCATGTCATGCTCGCGGTCTCCGCTTCATCCTCTACTACAACCACTCCTGCAATGGCGGTGACGACCCGGACTGGGAGTACGCCGTCGGCTATCACGCTCGCGACAAATCACAATTGATCAGCAATCTGCTTAACATCATTCGCGAACTCGGCACACGTTACAAATCGCGCGTGGCTGGCTGGTGGTTTGATAGTTGTGGGGCGCTTGATCCTAATGATTGGCACCGCGACTATCACCAGCTCGTCACCACAGATATGCACGGCTACAAAGTGGATTGGGACCAATGGGTTGACGTCGCCAGAATAGGCTTCGCAGATCGTCTGGTCACACTCAATCCCGGTGGCCTCTTCCACTACGTCTACTCGCGCTATCAGGATTATGAAGCCGGCGAGGCCTTCCAGCCCATCGCCGTTCCCACGTCGCAATTCACACAGGAACATCTGCAGGGCCACCGCTGGATATGTCTCGACAATTCCGGATGGGTTCATAATCACGTCACTACACCGCTGGCTGCACCCATGTTCAATCGCGAATACATTGAGTCCTACGTTCGCGACTGCAACCGCGTCAAAGTTCCCGTCACCTTTAATGTGGATATAGACCGCACCGGCCTCTTAAGCCCGCAGTCCTTGCAGATGCTTCACGAAGTTAGAAAAGAGATCGCTTGAATGCCACATATTAATGCGTTATTCCCGCCATGCCGGAGTAGTAGTACATGCTAATCAATCCCTACGAACCCGGCGGTAGAGTCCCACATCACGAATCAATCAGCGGCGACCTGGTCGTTGTTGGCGGAGGACTTGCTGGGATTTGTTGTTCCATCACCGCTGCACGGCAGGGGATACGCGTCATTCTTGTGCAGGATCGTCCCGTACTCGGTGGAAACGCTTCAAGCGAAGTCCGGCTCTGGGCGCTGGGTGCCACATCGCATATGGGCAATAACAATCGCTGGGCGCGTGAAGGCGGCGTGATTGGAGAAATACTTGTCGAGAACCTGTGGCGCAATCCTGAAGGCAACAGTGTAATTCTCGATGCCTTGCTGCTCGAATGGGTGACTCGCGAACCCAACATCACCCTGCTGCTGAATACCGCGGTGCATCAAGTGGCAATGAAGTCTCCCGGCCACATAAGCAGCGCCACCGCCTATTGCAGCCAGAATGAGACCGCCTACACGCTCACCGCCCCCATATTTTGCGACAGCTCCGGCGATGGCGTTCTTGGATATCTTTCCGGTGCGGCATACCGCATGGGCGCGGAGGCCGCTGCTGAGTTTGACGAAGGGCTCGCCGGGCCCGAGCCTGTACATGAATTGCTTGGCCATTCGCTCTACTTTTACAGCCGTGCCACAGATCATCCCGTCAAATTTGTTCCACCTGCTTTTGCATTGATGGACATAAAAAAAATTCCGCGCTATCGCGAACTGCGTGTGACCGATTCAGGCTGTAGCCTCTGGTGGTTGGAGTATGGCGGTGAATTGGACACCGTCCACGGCACCGAAGCCATCAAGTGGGAACTGTGGCGCGTTGCCTATGGCGTTTGGAACTACATCAAAAACTCCGGAGAATTTCCCGAGGCCGCCAACCTCACGCTGGAATGGATAGGTGCTATCCCCGGAAAACGAGAGAGCCGGCGTTTCGTTGGTGACTATATCCTTACCCAGAAAGACATCGTCGAGCAGCGCACGCACTTCGATGCGGTTTCCATGGGCGGCTGGGCGATTGATATCCACCCGGCCAAAGGCGTTTACAGTGCCGCGCCACCCTGTACGCAATGGCATGCCAAAGGCGTTTATCAGATACCGCTGCGCTGTATGTACAGCAGCAACATTGAAAATTTATTTCTTGCCGGGCGCATTCTCAGCGCATCGCATATCGCTTTCGGCTCCACGCGCGTCATGCTCACTTGTGCCCATAATGCACAGGCCGTCGGTATGGCGGCGGCGCTTTGCAATGAAAATAAAATTCTTCCGCGGCATCTGATTGACGGAAAGCATCTCGAATGTCTGCAGCAGCGTCTGCTGCGCAGCGGCCAGCATATCCCCGGCGTCGCTGCGTGTGATCCGCTAGATCTGGCTCGTGTAGCCACGGTCACCGCCAGCAGCGCATTGCGAATCGATGCGCTGCCCGACTGTGGCGGTATTACAGAGGCAGTTACGCCCGTCGCATTGCTCGTGCCGTGTATGGCCGGCCCCCTACCCGCCATCACCCTGCAGGTAGATGCGATTACGCCGGCCACATTGCGTATGGAAGTATGGATGTCGGAAAAGGCAGGCAATTACACGCCGGATGTTCTGCTTGCTGCAGAGGAAAAGTTTGTGGCTGCAGGAAAATGCCTATCGGTTGAATTTCGTTTTGACGTCAGCCTTGATAAGGGCTGCCATATATTTTTCATAGTCAAACCTGCATCCGGCATATCGCTTCACATGAGCAAGAGCATGCTGCCCGGCGTGTTGACGTTGTGGCAGTCGATGAACCGATCAGTTGCCAAGAGCGCCGTGCAGTCGCCACCGCCTGATTCCGGCATTGACAGCTTTGCCTTTTGGTTGCCGGTCCGTCGCCCAGCTGCACGCAATCTTGCCGCCAGCTTTTCTCCGGCGATTGAGTGTTACGGTCCCAGCTCTGTGACGAATGGCTGGGCACGTCCGTGGTGCGGTGCCAATGCATGGGCGCCTGCTTCACACGACCCCAATCCCACATTGCGACTCCAATGGAACTCACCGCAGCCATTACAGACCATTGAGATCACCTTCGATACTGACTTCGACCACCCAATGGAAACAGTATTGATGGGACATCCCGAAAGAATAACTCCGGGATGTGTGACCAGTTTTGCAGTGCGCACTCTTGAAGGCCAGGATTTGGCGCACATCGATGAAAATCACCAGGGATATTGGAGACTCAGTTTGCCCCGCGAAGTATTCACCAATGGTATCGAGATTCAGATTCTCGGTCGTGGTGCATCACCGCCGGCCATTTATGAGGTGCGTTGCTATTGAACGCACTCAATTCCAATCCGGTTTCGCAGTCCTCAGCAGCATCGCTCAGCATGCGGCGATGCTGGTACATCACTGTGCTGATTTCCATTGTTGCGCTGATTAATTATTTTGACCGGCAAAGCCTATCATTTCTCGCACCACGCTTCCAACAGCAACTGCATCTGTCTGACGTCGACTACGGGCACATCGTCAGCCTCTTTCTACTCGCTTCTGCCATCTCATATCTCCTCGCCGGTTTCATCGCCGACTGGCTCGGTACCAAAACCAGCATGGTGCTGTTTGTCGGTTGGTGGTCGGCAGCCGAAGCAGCAACAGCCTTTGTCGGCAGTGGAATTCAACTGGCACTTGCGCGCTTCTGCCTCGGCCTCGGCGAATCCGGACTATGGGTGGTCGCTCCAAAGGCAGTGGGCGAGATTCTTCCAAGAAAAAACCAGTCCGTGGCTATCGGCATCTACACATTTGGATCAACCATTGGTGCCGTAGCCGCACTGCCCGTCATTGCTGCCCTGGCTGCACACTTTCCTTGGAAGTGGGTCTTTCTCATTGATGGCAGTTGCGGTCTTCTCTGGGTCCCATTCTGGCTGTACGCCTATCCCACAAAAAAACGACCTGCCGCACGCACGCTGGAATCCACGGCATCATCACCATCCCAGTTTGCACTGCTACGGAATGTACTGGCACAACCGAAGACTTGGCGGCTGATGCTTGCGCGCGGCATTACCGACCCGGTCTGGTATTTTTTCCTTTTCTGGTTTCCCAAATATCTTCTTTCTGCCCGCGGCTTGCCTGTGAATCAGGTAGCGCGTATCGGTTGGCTCGTATACTTATTTGCCGGTGCTGGAACACTCCTCGGCGGAATCATTTCCGCTTGGCAGATCCGCAACGGCACCACCGTTGGATTCGCCTATCGCAGGACAATGCTGTTCTGTGCTCTTTTGCTGCCGCTTAGCCCTCTAATTGGCCTACTGCCAAACTCGCTGTGTGCTGTGGGCATAGCCTCGCTGATTACACTGGCGCATATGGCATGGCTGGTTACACTCTCTTCCGCTGTCGTCAATCTTTTTCCAGCCAACGAATTGGGCAAGGCCTTCGGCCTCATCGCCGCCGGCAGCGGCTTTGGCGGCATGCTCTCGTCAGAATGTATTGGTTATATCGTCACACACCACGGATACGTGCCAATCTTCTTTCTCATGATGTTTCTACATCCGCTCGCACTCTTTTTGCTTTGGAAAACTTTTCTGCAGCGGGACACTACATAGTTTCGAATATCAACACACTTCAAACTCACCGGAGAACTTCATGAAATACGCTCTGCTCTTGTTTGCGTTCCTGCTGCCGACAACATCCCAAGCAGCCCCCGCACCGCCGGCAGGATATAAGTTGGCCTGGTCTGATAATTTCAGAGGCCACCGGCTCAACACCAGCAAGTGGCAATACCGTACCGACTCAAAATTACTGAGCACACAATTGCCGCAGAATGTGCGCCTGCAACACGGCCAGCTCGTCATTGACCTGAAGAAAACTCCTGCCGGCGGAAAACAGTACACCGGTGGCGGCATCATCAGTCGCAGAACTTTTCATTACGGATATTTCGAAGCACGCATCAAAATTGCCGCAGGCAACGGCTGGCATTCATCCTTCTGGCTGCAGCGTTACAACGGCACAGACACGCTTGGAGATCAAGCCACCCTCGAGATGGACATTCTCGAAAACACTTCAGACAACCTCTCTACCTATTCCGTCAACACGCACCGCTGGGTTGCGCCGCACATCGTTGTCGGCAGCAAAAATGTTTCCACTCCCGACCTGTCCAGAGGATTCCACATCTTTGGCTGTGAATATGACAAAGATGTCATCCGCTACTACTTCGACGGCCAGCTTGTGAACACTGTTGATTGGAGCGGGCAGCCGCAGGGCGAAGTCAACCTATGGCTCACCTCCATCGCACAAGCCATGGGGCCCCATCACGCTGTTGACGATACCGCGCTACCCGCCGCGATGTATGTCGACTGGGTGCGCTTCTATACACGCCGCGCAATCGCTACGCATCATGATTAATTTGCCGTGCAGAAAATCTGCACATTGCTGCTTTGCTTAGCTGCTTGAAGCAACAGCAATCAGCCACATACTGCATGTATCACAGCGGATGCTAGTGCACTATTCGCGCGTCAGGATTGAGGCAAAGAGAAAAGCACTGGATATGCTGGCGGTAGGGGTCAAAGCGAAGGGTTACGACACAAAGAACGATACAGAATCGGAAGCAAACGCCATGATTTCTTCGCATATGCTTGAAAAGTATGGCGGGGACGACGGGGCTCGAACCCGCGACCTCTGCCGTGACAGGGCAGCGCTCTAACCAACTGAGCTACGTCCCCGGATTGCCCCTGCTGTACTTCGCGGGTGTCGCCCGCATGCAGGAATCCGGCCTGCAGCGCGTCGGAGGGCTCCGCAACACTGCAACTTTACAAGAATATCGGCATCCGGGGCTCAGGTCAAATCGCCGCAATCATTTGCAACCCTCCACCACAAGTTTTACAGCCCGCAATCCCACGCCCTGCACCCATCACGAGTGATGCAAATCACATCGCGCCATGTTCGGCGGCAGATATAAACATCTGCAGGCGATTTTATGTCTACAATTACAGCGATGATCCCCTCTTTTCGCAGCTTGTTCCATGACGACTCTGGCAGCACACGATCGCGCATCTACGGCATCTATGCCATCCTTCTCGTCTTCAATCTGGCTGCCTGGGGATGGGCTTTCATCGCCTTCCGCCACTATCCCGTGCTGCTTGGCACTGCGCTTCTGGCCTACAGCTTCGGCCTGCGCCACGCCGTGGATGCAGACCACATCGCCGCCATCGACAACGTCACCCGCAAGCTGATGCAGCAGGGCCGCCGCCCCGTCGCTGTCGGATTCATGTTCTCGCTCGGCCACTCCACCGTGGTGGTGCTCGGCTCGCTCTTCATCGCCATTGCCGCCGTCGCGTTGCAGCAGCATCTTGAAGCCTTCCGCAGCATTGGCAGCTTCGTGGGCACGCTAGTCTCCACGCTATTCCTCTTCTCCATCGCCGCCGTCAACCTCATCATTCTTGTCTCCATCTTTCAGGCCTTTCAACGCGTGCGTCGCGGCGAACCTTACGTTGAAGAAGACTTCGACATCCTTCTCGGCAATCGCGGATTCCTCTCGCGCCTCTTCCGTCCGGTTTTTGACATGGTCCGCTGTAGCTGGCACATGTATCCGCTCGGCTTTCTCTTCGGGTTAGGTTTTGATACAGCCACAGAAATCGGCCTGCTCGGCATCTCTGCCGCTGCCGCATCGCGCGGACTTTCCATGTGGTCCATCCTGGTCTTCCCTGCGCTCTTCGCCGCCGGTATGTCGCTCATCGACACTACCGACAACATCCTGATGCTGGGCGCCTATGGCTGGGCCTATCTGAAGCCGGTGCGCAAGCTCTACTACAACCTCACCATCACCTTTGTCTCTGTGGTTGTCGCGGTGGTCGTTGGCGGCATTGAAGCGCTCGGCCTCGTCTCCGGCCACTTTCATCTGCAGGGCATGCCGTGGGTTTGGATTGACCGGCTGAACGCAAACTTCGGCATGGTGGGGTATGCCATCATCGCGCTCTTCGCACTCAGTTGGGTAATATCCATCGCCATCTACAAGTGGCGCAATTATGACGAGCTGGAGCTGGACGCCTGAGCCAGCCGCGCCGCCGCCACTGCAGCCTGCCCGTAACTCAGCCCACCATCGCCCGGACTCACCCGCACCGGCAGATGTACCTTCATCCCTGCATCGCGCAGATGCGCGGCCAGCATTCGGGTAAGTAAACGATTGTGAAAAACGCCGCCGCTGAAACAAACATCGGTAATGCCGGTCTGCTCCCTCGCTACCAACGCAGCCTTTGCAAATCCCGTCGCCACGCCGAGATGGAATCGCGCACTTATCTCCGCCGCATCCACACCACGCCGCAAGTCTTCCAGCAACTCGCTCCACAGCATTGCAGGATTTAAAATCATCGCGTCGCCGCCTGGTTCCAATTCCAAACTGTAGCCGCGTGTCGCGTCGGCATTGGCTGCGCCTTCCAGTTCAATCGCCGCCTGCGCTTCATAATCCACCGCACTGCGCCGCAGTATCAGCGCTGCCGCCGCATCAAACAACCGCCCGCAGCTAGAGGTCAGCGGCGAGTTGATTCCCTTGTCGGCCATCTGCGCCATCAGCCGAGCATCCTGCTCCTTCGCGCCCAGCCGCGCCAGCAACTCCGCATCCAATGCCGCCTCGCCCAGAGCTTCACGCATATGCGAAAACGCCATGCGCCACGGCTGCCGCACTGCCGCATCGGAGCCAGGCATCGGAACATATTTCAGGTGCGCAAATCGGCGATGCTCCGCGTAATCCGCAATCAAAACTTCGCCACCCCAGATGCGACCGTCTTCGCCGTAACCGGTGCCATCGAGCGACAAGCCAATCACCGGCCCCTCCAGCGCATGCTCTGCCATGCAGCCGGCAATATGCGCGTGATGATGCTGCACAGCAATGCGCGGCAACTCCTGTGCCAGCGCCCACGCTGTCGAGGCATATCCCGGGTGCATGTCGTGGACAATATATTGCGGATCAATCTGGAAGGTGTGCTTCAGATGTTCCAGCGCTTCGGCAAAAAATTCCAACGTAGCGACTGATTCAAGATCTCCCAGATGCTGACTCTGATAGGCATGCGTACCGCTGGCCAGCGTGAAAACATTTTTCAGGTGACCGCCAACCGCCAGCATCGGCGGTGCAGTCTTAGGCAACCGCACCGGCAGCGGCACATGCCCGCGCGAACGCCGCACAAACTGCGGTTCGCCTTCCACCACTTCCATCACGGAATCATCGGCGCGCTGCAGAATCTCGCGGTCATGCACCAGGTACGCATCGGCAATTCCCTGCAACCGATCCACCGCTTCTGCATTGCCAATCGCAATCGGCTCCTCGCTCAGATTCGCGCTGGTCATCACCAGAGCGCGCAACGTGTCGCCGCTCAGCAGCAAATGATGCAGCGGAGCATACGGCAGAAAAATTCCCAGCCACGGCACACCCGGCGCAACCTGCGGCGCAATCTGCGGTGCATCCGCGGCTGCAGCTTTCGCACGCAACAACACAATGGGCCGCTCCACACTCTCAAGCAACGCGGCCTCGGCAGCATCCACATGGCACAACGCGCGGACCACATCCATATCGCGGACCATCACCGCCAGCGGCTTGCCAAAACGGTGCTTGCGCGCCCGCATTCTCGCCACGGCATCATCATTCGTCGCATCCACCACCAGATGAAATCCGCCGATGCCTTTCACCGCAACAGTTTTTCCCGCAACCAGCCTTGCCATTGCTGCCGCCACGGGGTCGCCATCCATCCTCACAGGCGTGCCCTCGGAATCCAGCAGACTCAACTGCGGCCCACACTCCCAGCATGCATTCGGCTGCGCATGGAATCGCCGATGGGTTGGGTCATCATATTCCGCCTGGCAGGCCGCACACATTTTGAATTTCGCCATCGAGGTCTGCGGCCGGTCATACGGTATGCTCCGCGTGATGGTAAACCGTGGCCCACAATGCGTGCAATTAATAAACGGATATTTATATCGCCGGTCCTGCGCATCAAACATCTCGCGCAGGCATTCCGCGCAGGTTGCGGCATCGGCAGGAATCTGCGTATTCACCTGTCCACTGGCATCGCTCAGCGCAATGCGGAATCCGCTTACGCCGTCGCACTCTATATTTTCAATTTTTATGGATTCAATTTTCGCGAGCGGGGGCTGCTCCAGCGGCAGTCGATGCAGAAATGCATCCACCGCAGACTGCGCGCCTTCCACTTCCACCACTACGCCCGCGGTTCCATTTGCCACCACGCCGCAAAGTTGTAACTCAGTTGCCAGACGATACAAGTAGGGCCTGAACCCAACCCCCTGCACTACGCCGGAAACATGCACTCGTCTGCGAACCATGCTGAGATTATCGGCTATCAGCATCGCATTGCGCGAGCCAATCAGGCAGCCTTGGCCGTTTTCATTTTGTTTTTCAGCCACGTCAGCCATGCGTCCAGCCCGCCTGCTTCCGTGCAAGAGCAGCGGATGATTTCTATTTCCGGATGCACACGCCGCGCGTTGGCCTCGGCCAGATCAGCGTCGAACTTCAGGTGCGGCAGCAGGTCCACCTTGGTCAGCAAAAACAGCTGCGACTTGAAAAAGATTCCCGGATACTTCAGCGGCTTGTCTTCGCCTTCCGTCACGCTCAACAGAACCACCTTCGCATCTTCGCCCAGGTCATAGCTCGAGGGGCAAACCAGGTTGCCGACATTTTCAATCAGCAGCAGGTCAATCTTCTCCAGGTCCCAATCGCTCATCGCGTTCTCAATCATGTGGCCATCAAGATGGCAGGTACCGCCAGTGCAAATCTGCTTCACCGGGAAACCATATCGCGCCAGCCGACGGGCATCGTTGTCCGTCTGGATATCGCCCGTCAATACGGCCACGCGCGTCTCAGGGTCCAGCGCTGCCAGCGTTGACTCCAGCAACTGCGTCTTTCCCGACCCCGGCGCACTGATAAAGTTCAAGCAAAGAATGCCATGCTTCTTAAACGTCTTGCGTAGTGCCTCGGCAACCCGCTGGTTCTCACTTAGAACTTTGGCTTTAAGCGGCATGCGTTTCATCGTTCTCCTCCGGTTCCTCTCTGCGTTTCTAATTCGTACGCAGCTTCAACTGCTACTGTTTCAGGCTCATCAAGTTCCAAATACTCCAGGTCCAGTTCATCACCGCCCAGCGCCATGGTTACTTCGTGGCCGCATGCGGGGCAGACTGGATTGAAATCCAGCACTACAAACTTCTCATTGCATCGGTTGCACAACCTTTCGGCGGGAGCAAGAATAATCTCCAACTGCAGAGGCTCCCACTCTGAATCACGCACGATTGAATCAAAGCAAAACTGCAGCGAGCCGGCATCCACCGCTGCCATGGATCCAATCCGTACGCCAACCTTCAGCGCGTGCGTTCCCGGCCGCTGGTCCAGTTCCGCCTGGATCGCGCTCAGTATGGATTCCGCTATGGACAACTCATGCATAAAAACCCTCAGCAAATCCTCGGCAACTGGTCGCCGGAAAGCATTTCTACAATTCTGTCCGTACCAAAGCTGGTGCGCATCACCACGCGCCCAGGACGAGTCGCCGTCACCGTGCCAATCGCCTGCGACTGCGCCCCAGTTTCCACCGATCGCATTGCGTTCAGCGCAGCCTCGGCATCTTCCGCGGCGACAATGGCAATCATCTTGCCTTCATTGGCCACGTACATCGGGTCCAATCCAAACAGTTCGCAAACTCCGCGCACGGTTTCAGCCACCGGTATGCTGCGTTCTTCCACTGCCATGCCCACCCGCGCCGAAGCGGAAATTTCATTCAACGCGCTGGAGAGTCCGCCGCGTGTCAGGTCGCGCATCGTGCGCAAGCCCGGCGCTGCTTTGCGAACCGCGCGGCACAGTTCCGTCAGCGGCGCCGTGTCGCTCTTCAAATCGCCGCCCACCTGCAGGCCTTCACGTTGCGCAAGAATCGTCACGCCATGCTCGCCAATCGGCCCACTCAGCAAAATGCGGTCGCCCGCGCGAACATTCATCGGGCCCAGATTGACGCCCTCCGGAATCACGCCAATGCCGGCCGTCGTGATGAAGAGCTGGTCGCCGCTGCCCTTCTCCACAACTTTCGTATCGCCGGTGACAATGCTGACGCCGGCATGACGCGCCGCCGCCGCCATCTGTTCCACCACTTTGCGCAGCGTCTCCAGCGGCAATCCTTCTTCCAGAATGAAGGCCGCGCTCAGGTATTGCGGCTCTGCGCCGCCGACGGCAAGATCATTCACTGTGCCGTAGACTGCCAACTCGCCAATGCCGCCGCCGGGAAAGAACAACGGCTTCACAACGTAGGAGTCAGTAGAAAATGCCACGCGTCCCGCAGCCAGTGTGAATGACGCCTGATCATTTAATTCATTCAGCACCGGATTGCCAAAAGCCGGCAGAAAGATATCGCGCATCAACTCGGCGGAAAGTTTACCGCCGCTGCCGTGCCCCATCACCACATGCGACTTCACCGGCAACGGCAGCGGGCAGGCCAGCGAAGTAATCTCTGGTGTGCTCATGCGCCCCCCCCGGAAGAAACCGCTTCCTCATCCGCTTCGCCGCTATGCCGCCGGTACAGATAGTACGCAGCGCATGCGCCTTCATTCGACACCATCGGCGCACCCAGCGGAGACTCCGGCGTACAGCGCGTTCCAAAGGCCGAGCACTGCTTCGGCTTTGCCAGCCCCTGCAGAATCAGGGCGCTGATGCACTCCTTCGGCTCGTCCACCTTGATGTCCGTCAAATTAAAACGTATCTCTGCGTCGAACTCGCGGTAGGCCTCGCTCAGCCGCATACCGCTTTTTGGCGCCTCACCTAGCCCCCGCCATTTGCGGTCGCATACTTCAAACACCTCGGCAATAAGTTCCTGCGCTTTCTTGTTGCCGTCTTCGCGCACACTGCGGCTGTACTGGTTTTCCAGTTCAGCGCGACCTTCTTCAAGTTGCGCCGCCAGCATTACGATGGCTTCCATCAGGTCCACCGGCTCAAAGCCGCCAATCACAATCGGCACCTTGTACTTGTTCACCAGGTACTCGTATTCCGACGTGCCCATGATGGCGCAAACATGGCCCGGCGCAATCAGTCCCTGCACGCGATTGCTGGGGGAGGACAACAGCATCTCCACCGCCGGCGGCACCAGCACGTGCGATGAAAGCAGTGAAAGATTTTTCAGCCCCAGCCGCTTGGCCTGCCATGCCACCATTGCGTTTGCGGGTGCTGTGGTTTCAAATCCTACGCCAAAGAAAACAACTTCGCGCGTCGGGTTCTCGCGCGCAATCTTTATGCTGTCCATCGGCGAGTACACCATACGCACATCGCCGCCCAGCGCCTTCACATGCAGCAGGTCGGTCTTCGATCCCGGCACGCGCATCATGTCGCCGTAGGAAACAAGAATGGTTTCCGGCCGCTCTGCCAACGCTATGGCCTTGTCGATGATCTCCACCGGCGTCACGCATACCGGACAGCCCGGCCCGTGCACCATCTCCATGCCCGCCGGCAGCAGCTCATCAATGCCGTAGCGCACCAGTGTGTGCGTCTGCCCGCCGCAAACTTCCATCAGCACCCAGGGGTGTTTGGCAATCTGCTGCAGGCGCGCAAGTTGTGTGCGGAATAAACGTTCATCACGGTACTCGTCAAGATACTTCATGACGACTCTCCGTCGCGGGGCATAGCCTCCCCGCTATGTGGGATTTTTTCTGCATCAATCTTCGTTGGCCGAGCGTCATCAGGAAATCCCGCCAGCTCGCCTTCCAGCATGCCGGCCATTTCCATGTACTCGTAGTTCTGCCGCGCTTCCGCAGCATCTATCTGTGTGATTGCGTAGCCAACATGCACCAGCACGTACTCGCCCACATTGGCTTCCGGCAGCAAATCCATGCAGACACCTTTTACGATGCCGCCGAACTGTACCTTGCCCAGTAGGATGCCGTCTGCTTCACTTTTTTCAATCAGCTTGCCTGGGATAGAAAGACACATCGTATTACCTCACCTCTTAAATTCTTTCC
>Ga0164297_10002807_pt1 | contig 16848 bp, 19 predicted proteins | sample GEODES058metaG_FD_113539 | JGI IMG/M metagenome (GOLD analysis project Ga0164297, IMG submission 113539) | Dystrophic lake water microbial communities from Trout Bog Lake, Wisconsin, USA - GEODES058 metaG | ecosystem: Environmental > Aquatic > Freshwater > Lake | place: USA: Trout Bog Lake...
AAGTACCCCAGTGAGGGGAGTAAAAAGTACCTGAAACCATGTGCCTACAAGCAGTGGGAGGACTATGCGCGAAAGCGAATGTCTGACCGCGTGCCTATTGCATAATGAGCCGGCTAGTTATTCTTATCAGCAAGGTTAAGCGTAAGCGAGCCGTAGCGAAAGCGAGTCTGAATAGGGCGATTAAGTTGGTAGGAATAGACGCGAAGCGGGATGATCTACCCATGGCCAGGTTGAAGGTGGGGTAACACCCACTGGAGGACCGAACCGGTGTTTGTTGAAAAAAGCTCGGATGAGCTGTGGGTAGGGGTGAAAGGCTAATCAAATTCCGTGATAGCTCGTTCTCTCCGAAATAGCTTTAGGGCTAGCCTCGGGTGATTTGGATCGGTGGTAGAGACATGGATGGACTAGGGGGCTTTCCGGCTTACTGAATCCAACCAAACTTCGAATGCCGATCACAACCAGCCCGGGAGTCAGACTGTGGGGGCTAAGCTTCACAGTCGAGAGGAAAACAGTCCAGACCGCCTGCTAAGGTCCCAAAATTACAGTTAAGTGGGAAAGGAAGTCGGAACGCCCAGACAGCCAGGAGGTTGGCTTAGAAGCAGCCATCCTTTAAAGAAAGCGTAATAGCTCACTGGTCAAGCGGTCCGGTGCCGACAATACAACGGGGCTAAAACTGTATACCGAAGCAGCGGATGCACACCTATGGTGTGCGTGGTAGGAGAGCATTCTCAACGTGGTTGAAGCTAGACTGAGAAGACTAGTGGACATTTGAGAAGAGACCCTGCCGGCATAAGTAGCGATAACGGAGGTGAGAACCCTCCGCGCCGAAAGTCTAAGGTTTCCTGAGGAAGGTTAATCCGCTCAGGGTCAGGCGGTCCCTAAGGCGAGGCCGAAAGGCGTAGTCGATGGACATCCGGTTAATATTCCGGACCTCCCAGAATCTCGTTATACGACGGGGAGACGCAGAAGGATAAGCAGGTCGTCATATGACTATGGCGGTCGATACACGAAAGCTGGATTCTCCAGGCAAATCCGGAGAGTCTTAACAGTGAGGTGTAAAGCAAACCCGTATGGGTGCAAGCTGCTGATTCCACGCTGCCAAGAAAATCCTCTAAGGAGAGAAGCTGGGAACCGTACCCCAAACCGACACAGGTAGACGAGGAGAATATCCAAAGGCGCTCGAGTGAAAGCTTGTTAAGGAACTCGGCAAATTAGACCCGTAACTTCGGGAGAAGGGTCGCCCATCGTAAGATGGGCCGCAGTGAAACGCGTACGGCGACTGTTTAACAAAAACACAGGTCTCTGCAAAGTCGAAAACGACGTATAGGGGCTGACTCCTGCCCGGTGCCGGAAGGTTAAAGGGAGAGGTTAGGGCGCAAGCCCGAAGCTTCGAACTGAAGCCCCGGTGAACGGCGGCCGTAACTATAACGGTCCTAAGGTAGCGAAATTCCTTGTCGGGTAAGTTCCGACCTGCACGAATGGAGTAACGATCGTACGACTGTCTTAACGAGTTGCTCGGCGAACTTGTAGTACCGGTGAAGATGCCGGTTACCCGCAGCTAGACGGAAAGACCCCGTGCACCTTTACTATACTTTTACTATGAGTTACGGCTCTTGCTGCGCAGGATAGGTGGGAGGCTTTGAGATCAGGTTCTCGGACTTGGTGGAGCCAACGGTGAGATACCACCCTGCGAGTGTTGTGATTCTAACCTGCTCCCGTAATCCGGGAGAGGGACATAGTAAGACGGGTAGTTTGACTGGGGCGGTCGCCTCCTAAATTGTAACGGAGGCGCGCGAAGCTACACTCAGACTGTTTGGAAATCAGTCGTCGAGTGCAAAGGCATAAGTGTGGTTAACTGCGAGACCTACAAGTCGAGCAGATGCGAAAGCAGGCCTTAGTGATCCGGTGGTTCTGTATGGAAGGGCCATCGCTCAACGGATAAAAGGTACGCCGGGGATAACAGGCTGATCATTGCCAAGAGTTCATATCGACGCAATGGTTTGGCACCTCGATGTCGGCTCATCGCATCCTGGAGCTGTAGAAGGTTCCAAGGGTTAGGCTGTTCGCCTATTAAAGCGGTACGTGAGCTGGGTTCAGAACGTCGCGAGACAGTTCGGTCCCTATCTGCTGTGGGCGTAGGAGATTTGCGAGGGGCTGTCCTTAGTACGAGAGGACCGGGATGGACGAACCTCTTGTGTTCCAGTTGTCCTGTCAAGGGCACGGCTGGGTAGCGAAGTTCGGTTGTGATAACCGCTGAATGCATATAAGCGGGAAGCACGCCTCAAGATGAGATCTCCCTGAAGGGCCCAGGTAGACCACCTGGTTGATAGGCTGGAGGTAGAAGCGCAGCAATGCGTGTAGCTTACCAGTACTAATCGCCCGTTCGGCTTGTCCATAGAATTTACTCTGCACAGAAAGCAATGCTGGCAACAGCAAAGCCTCTGCCATAGGGATTCTCAACAAGCCTTGTAGTTGAAATGCGCATGGGTATACACGCGCACTTATCCAATCTATTTCGTTCTTTAGAATTTCACCCCGTTACTGGCGGTTCCCCAGCTGCGCGCAATAGGTGCGCTACGCTCAGGAATTTTGCCGATATCGGAACAGTTTGCCGGTGAGCATACTGCGAGGGTCACACCCGTTCCCATCTCGAACACGGAAGTTAAGCCTCGTTGGGCCGATGGTACTGCACGCGCAGGTGTGTGGGAGATTAGGTGATTGCCGGCATTATCTTGAAAGAGCCTTCAGGTCATCCTGAAGGCTCTTTTGTTTTGCCGCTATGATAGTGTCTGACCACGATAGGAGCTGCACTTGCCGGCGAACGACAATCGACATGCCAAACCCTGGCAATGGACAGCCCTGCTCAGAAGTAGGTGTTTGCATTTCTGTCTATCGCAGATTGCTCTCTGCCTGCTGCTCCTGGCCATCTGGCCCCACTTTGAAATCGACGATGGTTATATTTTCCTCGCCTATGCCAAACATCTAGCCGCATCCGGCCTCTTCGCTTTCAATCCCGGTGAAGTCTCTTACGGATTCAGTAGTCCGGCCTATGTCATGCTGTTGGCTCTCGTGGCCAAACTCTCCGGCATCCCCGTCGGCGTTGCGTTGTCCAACGTGCTGGGCGTTATCATGTGCGGCCTCTCATCGCTAGCCGTGTGGATGGTATGGAGCGAAATTCAGGATCGCCCAACAGACCGCGAGTTACTGCTGATGTCGATTCTTTTCAGCGGCCCATGGTTCTTTACCGTCTGGTTTGTGTTTGGCATGGAGACGGGGCTATCGCTGCTCAGTCTGCTGGGATTTTTATTGTGGCTGTTGAAAGTTCGTTCGGGCGCGCGCAGTTGGCCGTGGTTGTTTCTCGGCGCCGTCGCCGCAATTCTCCTGGCCACTACAAGACTCGAATCCGCCATCTACATTGCGAGTGGAATCCTCCTGGCTCTGGCCACCTCAAAATCAAAACGCGCTGTGCGGGATTTATTGCTAGTTGCGGCGCTTTCCGGTGGCGCGGAGTTGGCATGGTTGCTCTACGCCAGACACACTTTTGGAAGCTATATGCCGTGGACGAGTACGGGCCGGCTGCTCTATTACATTCCTGGAAGTCTGGGCCTGACCTCGGGCACACAGTATTACCAACTGGCATTTTTCGGCCGCAGTTCTGTCGCGTTGAAAGCTTTGTGGGAAATGATCTTCGGCGGTCCCATCAAATTCATGCTGTTGTTCATACCGCTTAGCGCGGCGATCTTTTTTCTCAGAAATAATTCTGAAAATTCTGCAGTCAGTAAACGGGTTCTTCGAACTGCTATGTTCGGCATTGCGGCAGAATTAATTCTCTTCGCCTATTTCTTCCCGCTCGCAAAAAATCGACACCTCGCTCCATACATCATTGGAATCTGGGTGTTGGTTGTGCCGGCCGTTGCCAGGGCCGTCAGCCGCATGCCAAAAATCTTTCAAGTGGGCGCGTTTCTTGTAGTTGTGGGGCTTTGGGCGGGTGGTGCCGTTCAATATCGCAGAGAGGGAAAGCTCATCACGTCGCTCTTTCAGGTTGCCGCAAGTCCCACCCTGCTGCCCACAGACAGGGTGGCCGCCGAGCCGATTGGCGTCCTGGCGTATTATTCTCCGGCCTACATCGTGGATATGGGCGGGCTGGTCGATCGCGGTCCATGGCCGCTGCTGATGTCTGGCGAACATGCCAATCCGCAAAAATATATTGAGTGGGCCTTGAGCAAAGGCTCCACCAAGCTGTTGCTCTCAGCCAATGTCTGCAGCCAGCAGGGGGAGAGAATCGGCCCCTGGTGCATCCTGAATGCGGCGCAGGCACGGAGCTACGCGGAGTCACTCAGCCACCCCAAGGGGCAGTAGCGGATCTCCCATAAGTGCTGTGAAGTAGTTACCAGACGAATTTAGGGTCACGAATAGCCAAAAACAGGCTCTGGAGGACGTGTTTCTGCACTAGATGTGGTGCATCTGCATCTATATGAAAAGAATGTTTTTTTCTGCGCGTCAGTGTGCTAGGCTTTATAAGTCGATTGAAACAGATTTGGATTTCTGCAACGCAGTTCTGCCGAACCCCTGATTTGGATTCAGCGTCACATGTGGCTGGCCCGTTCGTTTGGGCCCGCTGAAACATCACAATCAAATCAAAGGAACAGGACTGGCAATGGAACAAGGTACAGTGAAATGGTTTAACGATGCAAAGGGTTTCGGCTTTATTACCCGTCAGAGCGGCGAAGATGTTTTCGTGCACTTCTCGGCGATTCAGTCGCAGGGCTTCAAGAGCCTGCAAGAAGGCCAGGCAGTGCAGTTCAACGTGGTAAAGGGACCGAAGGGTTGGCAGGCTGCTGACGTTCAGGCTCTCTAATCCCGCAGAGGATTGTTTGCGCAACTGGGAACGCTTCGGCGTTCCCAGTTGCTTTTAACGTGTGACTTTCATCATTGCGCATTCAACCGGCGTCCTTTATGCTCACCGCATCATGTCCCATGAACTGATTCAACTCCTGTTGCAGTGGTTGGTCTTCGCGGTTGCGTTGCTGGTGGTGGCGCATCTGGTGCCGGGCTTTGAGCTGGATAGCTTTGGCGCGGCGATGTGGGCGGCGTTGGCGGTGGGTCTGGTGAACATCGTCTTCGGCTGGTTCATCACCATCCTGCACATCCTCACCTTTCCGCTGACCATGCTGACGCTGGGGATTTTCTGGTTTATTGTGAACGGATTCTTTCTCTATATAGCCAGCCTGTTTGTGCCGGGCTTCCGCATTAAGAATATTTTTTCCGCCACCATGGGCGCAGCGGTACTGGCGTTGATGCATTACCTGCTGCAGCAACTGCGGATCATGTAGCAAAGAAAACGGCATGGCCAGGGGCCACGCCGTATCTCAATTCCAAACTATAGATTTATTACTTTGCGGGAGCGAGCTTGCTGGCTGCGATGCGGCCGGCCATGCCGTCTTTGTCCTTGTCCTTCAGGTCCGCGTAGATGCGCTTGGCGTCATCGGGGCGGTTGGAGGAGTCGTACAGTTGGGCCAGTTCCAGCTTGGCCTGATTGCTGCTGACGGTGGACGAGGGCTTGGCGGCAACCTGGTTCAACAGGTCAATGGCCGAGGCATCGCGTCCGGTCTGGTGGTAGAGCGTTGCCAGAGTGCACTTGGCCAGATCGGCCAGATTGCGGTCCCAGCTGGCGGCGACCACTTTCAGGGTGCTCTCCGCGGTGGCGTTCTCGCCGGCCTCAAAAAACGCCAGCCCGGCAAAGTAGCGGGCATTGTCAGCCGTCACGGTAAAGCGGTACTTGGTGGCAATCGCGTCAAACTTGTTGGCGGCGGCACGGGCGCGGTCTGCGGCGCTGGGATAGGTGGTAACGCCGGGGGCAGTGGCTACGCCGGGCTCGGCAATGGGTGCGTTGTAGACGTCCATCGCGGCGCCGAATTCAACGGCGGCCTGTGCGTTGCGCTGCTGGTTGTAAAAATATCCGCCGATGACCACCAGGCACAGGACCACGACGACGATGGCGGCTGTATAAACCTTGCCGCGATGATCATCAATCCAGTGGAGGCCGCTTTTGGTGGTAGTGACGAAGGCGTCGGACTTGAGTGCGTGACGTGTCTGTGTATCCATGCTGTGATTCGTTCCTTTAGGCGTGCAAAATTCAAGTCTAACAGGCGCGCAAGTGCCCGGCAAACGGCCAGCAGAGGGTGATGCAGGCGGTGTGCTTGCAGAGTGCGGGGCCAGCGGTTAGGCTTTAAACACGATGTACGAGAAATTCACCGTTACCGACCGCTGGACCAAAAGCGAGCTGCACTGCAACTGGAAGGCGAACATCGTCGCCATTGCAACGCGGCACGCCGACGCTGTTGACGTGCGTTTCGACGTGAGTGGCCGCGCGGTTTGGATTGCGTTGCCCTGCAAGGCATGGGTGGAGCAGAAGAAGCGCACCGGGTTCGTAATCACCGACGCCTTGACAGCGCAGATTGCCGGCCGCTACCTGAAGCAGTGCATTGAAAACGGATATGACAACGGCCGCGAGATGTACACCATGACGGTGGAAGAGGTTCTGCAGCAGGCGGAAGCGGTCGTCCGCGAAGCCGGGCATACATCACGCTTGCCGCGGCTGCCGGCCACCGGCGGAGCGAACGCCGACGTTGGGGTGAACGATACGCACATACCTTCGTCGAAACTACCAACGCCGGAAGAACCGACGCGGTTATAATTTCGCATCTCATCAATCTGTCAGTCGGATGCATTTCATCTCGAAAGATTTCCGGGTCCATAAATCATGACATCACAAATTTCACGTCGCAAATTTCTAGCAGCGCTACCGTTGCTGCCGGCAGCTACGCGCGCCATGGCGCAGGCAGATGCGCTGGTGCGTGTGTACTTCGGCACGGACACAACCAAGGGCGTCAGCAAAGGCATTTACTCGGCGCGCTTCAATTCGGTAACCGGTGAACTCACCCGACCGATGTTGATGGCAGAGACGGCGCGGCCCAGTTATCTTGCGCTGCATCCCGGGCGCGAATTTTTGTATGCGGTGAATGCGCTTCCCGATGCAACCGCGACGGTGTCCAGCTTCAACGTGGGTCGCGTCAGCGGACATCTGACTCCGCTGAAGCCGGTCAGTTCGCATGGCGATGGCCCCTGCTATGTCGCCGTGCATCCCGGCGGCGAGGCCGCGTATGTTGCCAACTATGTTGGCGGCAGCCTGGCGTCGTATGGCATTCGCGGCGGCCAGCTGAGTGCGCCGGTGAAGTGGCTGGATGGCAATGCCGTCCCCGCAGCAGCGGCCAGTGCGTTGCCCTCGCAAACGGCATCGCATCTGCACTGCGCCACATTTACTCCCGATGGATTTTATTTTCTTGCCTGCGATCTTGGCCGCGACCGAATTTACATTCTGCGTCCCGACCTGCGTCATGGCAGTTTCATTCCGAACAAGCCGCAGTTTGTTGCCGCACGCGCCGGCTCCGGTCCGCGCCATGTTGCGTTTCATCCCAATGGACGCTGGGTGTATTGCATTCACGAACTCGACTCCACCATCGACCTGTGGGACTGGCGCATTCGCGGCGACAATGCCGAGATGACTCCGCGCGCCAAAGCCGTTTACAGCACAGTGGATTCGTCCACGACAAAAAATTCTGCCGCCGAAGTTGCCGTCTCTGCGGACGGGCAATTTTTGTACGCCAGCAATCGCGGCGAAGACACGCTGGTGGTGTATGCCATCAACTCGAATGACGGCACGCTGCAACTGGTGCAACGCGCTGCCAGCGAAGGCAACACGCCGCGCCACTTCGCCATCGACGCAACCGGCAACTGGCTGCTGGTGGCCAACCAGGATTCCGCCACCGTGCAGGTGATGCGCCGCAATGCCGATACCGGCAAACTATTGCCGCCGGAAAGCCGCATCCAACTCGACTCCGTCATGTTTACGTTGTTTGATTAGCAGCCGATATGTTTCTACGGAAAATTAAAGTCGAGTACGCAGAGACAAACGGCGCAGCGCGACCGTGCCCTATTCATTGGATTGATAATTTCGCCATGCGCAACTTCACCAACGATGCCGTCTTTGACGACACACTGCCCGTTGCCGATGGTCTGCTCGAAGCGGGCTTCCGCGTGCCGATGGACCGCCTGCTGCCGGCGATGGAAGATTGGTTCCGTCGCAAAGGCTACATCAAGCCGAATGAAAAACTTCTGCTGACGGAAACAACAGTCACATAACTCCTGCTATTGCAGGCTGTTGTTGTAGTCCAGAACTCCGCGCGCTCCCTGCGAATACATATTTTCCTGCAGCTCATGTTTTTGGAAGGGAATGCTGATGGTGTCGTCCACGGCAACCGGTGTACCGTTCAGTGTGGCCGGTTGGTACTTCCATTGCCGCACCACGGCAATCGCCGCAATGGCCAACCGTGCATCCGGCGTGGAGACAACGTGAATGTCATGCACGCGGCCATCGGTGCCGATGAGCGCCTTCAGCACAACGTTGCCGTAGATTTGCAGTGCAATGTTTTGCGCGGGCATGGGCGGCATGGGAGAAAAAATCGCCTTGCCTTTCACCAGGCCGATGTTCGACTGCGGACCCTCGATCAGCGTGACCACGTTGGTGTTCAGGCGACGCATCTCCGGAGTAACGGCAAAGTCTGCCTCGGTCAGTGTGGCGGATTTTAAATCTGTAACCGTTGCCGTTGAACTAACCACGTCAGACTCCATCACCGAAACATCCAGCGCAACAAACTTGCCCTGGAAGACTCCGATTTTCTTTCGCAGTATCAGCTGCGTTCCAAAATTGTAGGAGACGCGCAGCGAGGTCTTGCCTTTGTCGAGGCAGAAAGTTGTGAAGAGCCCGAGCGGCAGCGCGTGCGCGTTCTTGATGGGCGAGTCGAGCATGATGCAATCCATCGGCACCGCACCGAAATTCATGCTGCGCAGGTCGGGCTGTAAAGTTGTGTCGTCAATCTCTGCGTCCATCGGGCGGAAGAACTGCTGCTCCAGTGTGTCCAGCGCGGCGGGCAGCGCGGGCGTGTTGGCCGTCTGAAAGACGCCGTCTTTGTTGCTGATGATGGTGGCCGTGAACGACGGGCTTTCAAAGCGTCGCTTGCGATACTCCTTGCCCAGCCACCATTCTTCCAGCGTGCCCGATTCAGTGGGCTTGCCTTTTTCGTTGTACAGCTGGAACTCCACCTTCATGTGCCACGGCAGCAGCGCGGGATCATCCAGACGCGACTGACTGTCTGCGTGTTGCAAACGGGCACGCAGCGCTGCATCAGCTTGCCCATACGCAGTGATTGCGATTGCGACAAACATCATCAACAGGGAATTTCGCAGGAACAAACCCGAAGAAAATCTATTGTTCAACATGCACCTGAGCTCGAGTGGATTTACCGGCAACTTTGATGCGTACATTAGTTGAGGTTGTATATGACTTTGATTGTAGTATCCACAGACACGGCTTCGCCATTAAGTAAATATGGAGAATATTTCCATTGTCGTACTGCATAGATGGCCGAGAGCGCTAAATCAGCATCGTCGTAATGCAGAAGACGCAGTTTGTGAATCTGGCCGTCGGTGCCAATCACTGCGCTCATCTCAACTGTTCCACTCACATGGCGGTCTTTTGCGGACTGTGGATAGATTGGCTGTACGGAGGTTTTTAAATTTCCGGCGATAACACCTGCCGCAACCTTCACAAGATCGCTGGCGAGTTCGTGGTCTTTGTGTGATTGCATGTCGCTGGTTGGTTTGAAATCGCCATCCGTTGGTGTGAAGGTGTTAAGCGCTTCAATTTTTGCAGTGGCAACCAGATGGTCGCCGAAGGCGATAGATAACTCGAGGGGGATAATGCGCTTTTGAAATGAGGCTATACGATTGCGAACGATAGCTTCTGCGCCGTAGTCGAACGAAAGCAGAAAATTGCCGCTTTCCTGGCGAAAGCAATAGGTTGGGAAGAGTCCGGTTGGGGCCTGAGTGATGCGCAAATCCTTTGGATTGGTATGAAGGTCCCGCATCGGCTGTGTGAGCATGATGCATTCAAAATCAATCTTCAGCAGTTTTTCTTTACGTAAAACCGGTGTCGCACCTTCCTGTTCATCAACACTGGGCATGGGATGCACAAACTCGCGCAGCATCAATTCTTCTATATACGGCGGAGTAATCGCTTGTCCGGAAAGATAGGTTGTATCCGTGGAGCGTAATTCAGTTTCGGTAAACTCCGGGCTGGTGAAGTTGATTTTGTATTGATTGGCCCCGGCCCACCATTCTTCAATGGTGCCGCTACTCTTCGGATTACGTTTGTCATCGTAAATGTTGTAGCTGATACGCAGGTGCCATGGCTTCAGTGCCGGATCATCTATGCGCGTCTGGTCATCGGCCTGCTGCAGATGTGCATGCAGCATCGCGGGGTCTGCCGGAATATTTTTGTACGAGGTTTGAGCACGGGCGGGAAGCTTAATTGCGAGGAGCAGCAGGAGGGCCGCTAGAACTCTGTTGGCAGAAAGTCGCATTCGCAGGAATCCTTTGCGAAATGATAGCAAGGAATCCTGCGAATGGTAGTGAATCTATTTTTCGGCGGAATTACTCGTCGTAATGCAGCAGGCTGAAGACGTCATACTCGGGAAATTTATTGCGGCCTTTGAGGAAGTCGAGTTCGACGGCGAAGGCGAGTCCGGCAATGTTGCCGCCCAACTGCTTTACCAATTCGATGGTGGCCTGCATGGTGCCGCCGGTGGCGAGCAGGTCGTCGACGATGACAACGCGCTGGCCGGGCTGGATGGCATCGAGGTGTACCTCGAGCGTGTCGGTGCCGTACTCCAGGTCATAGCTCACGCGCGCCACTTTCGACGGCAGCTTCTTCGGCTTGCGCACGGGAACAAAGCCGGCGTTCAGGCGATAGGCAAGAGCGGGGCCAAAAATAAATCCGCGCGCTTCAATGCCCAGCACCAGGTCCACTTCCTTCTCCAGATAATACGAAGCGAGCGCGTCAATCATCTGCGCGTAGCCGGTGCGGTCTTTCAGCAGCGTGGTGATGTCATAAAACAAAATGCCCGGCTTGGGAAAATCCGGCACCGTGCGGATGAGTTTCTTCAGCGGCTCGCAATTAATTTTTGTGTTGCTCATTACCACGCTCCTTCAATCTTGAATGGGCCGAGCGCATCCGCTTCGCTCTCGGCAAGTTCATGTTCCTGCACGCGGTCCACGCGGCTGCCGCGGCTGCCTTTGTGCAGCAGATCACGCAACTGGTCCAACTCCGCCGTCTCTCCCGCCACCACAACTTCAACGTGGCCGTCTTCGGTGTTGCGCACGCTGCCGCGCAGGCCCAGCGTTGCGGCTTCGCGATGCACAAACCAGCGGAAGCCAACTCCCTGAACGCGGCCGGAGATGAGATAGTGGCGGACGGTCATGATTCGCTCACGCAGCTGCAAAATTATGCGCGGCCCAGGTAGGCGCCTTCGGCGGTGTCAATGCGGATGCGTTCGCCTTCGTTGATGAACGGCGGCACCTGCACAACCAGCCCGGTTTCCGTGGTCGCCGGCTTGGTCACCGACGATGCCGTTGCCGACTTGATGCCGGGCTCGGTGGAGACGATGGTCATCTCGACGATGCCGGGCAGTTCAATGCCCACGGCCACGCCGTCAAAAAAACTCACGCTGATTTCCAGGTTCGGCGTCAGATATTCCACCGCGTCGCCCAGCGTGCTGCGCTTCAGGTGCGTCTGCTCGTAATTCTCGCCGTTCATGAAGTAGTAGTCGTCGCCGTCGTTATACAAAAACTCCATGCGAATTTCGTCCACGATCACGCGTTCAATCGCGTCGCCGGAACGGAAGCGGTGCTCAAACATGGCGCCGGTGCGCAGGTTGCGAAGCTTGGCTTGGATGAAGGCGCGCAGGTTGCCCGGCGTGCGGTGTTCCACGGCAAACACCGAGTGCAACTGGTCATTATGTTTGATGACCATACCGGGGCGCATTTGGGTGGCGGGAATCGCCATAGGGAAAACTCCTTGCAATGACTGCTGATTGTGGATTCTGGCGCTCGTGCGCCAACCTTACGATTGTATCCCACCGGGTACGAAGAGTCGGCGAAGATGACGCATCGATGGCGTAGGTAGTAGCGGCTTCGCGTTCGCGAATTATTCTTTGCCGAAAAGATGTTTGAAGAAGTGGCTGACGCCGGCAAAGAAGCTGCGTTTTTCCGGAGGCAGCGGCGGCGGAGCTACCGGCGTGGTGGGATGGCTGCCGTCATAACTCATGTTCGCGTTGATGGTGACCTGCGTTTCGCCGGGCGCTGCGGGCTTGGGCGCGGGCGTCGGCGCCAGGCCTTCACTCTGCGCCAGCGGGAAGGGAAACTTCTTCGCATTGGCGGCGGCAGCGGGGCTTTGCGCGGCATCGGCAATCAGACCGGCGGCATTTTGCGGACAGCCGCACGGAGTGGTTTCGCTATCCACCACTTCATGCAAATTGCCGCCGTTGAACAAAACATGCTGGCCGGGACGGACCAGATATTCACCGTCGCCGAATTGCGAATGGATGTGCAGCGTGGGCGCGTTGTTGCCGGTGTCGCGATTGTCCACGCAGGTGTCGCCGTTGCGCGCCACACGCAACGCCAGCGAGAGCGATCCGGTATCGTCAGCTTCAATGCGCAGGTCGGGCGTCAGCAGCACGTCGCCGGTGTGCGCGGTGATGCGAAGTTCCAGCGCGCCGCGATCCATCGATAGCATCAGCGGACCATCGGCCTGCTGCGAATCGGCCACATGTAACGCGGTGGTCGCGCAAACCATCACCAGCCCGTGCCGTTCCAGACTCACTTCAGCAGTGTGGTCATGCGCGGTGATGGTGCTCGTCGCGGGCAGCAACGCTTTGCCCGCGGCAATCTGCGGTGTGGGACTCACGTCAGCATCGGCCGCGGCCACACTGCCAATCGGCATCTGTGCCTGTGCCTGCGTAACCAGCACAGCAGCAAGCGCGATATGGAGTGTGATCTTCATGAAGAATTTAAAGCTTGAGGAAATTTTCCATCAGCCGTTTGCCGTCGCTCGTCAGCACGCTTTCCGGATGAAACTGTACGCCTTCTATCGGCAGCTCGCGGTGGCGCAGGCCCATGATGATGGATCCTGTCGGCTCAGTGGTGCGCGCAGAAACTTCCAGCGACGCCGGCAGGTTATGCGAATCCACAATCAGCGAGTGGTAGCGCGTGCAGGTCATCGGGTTGGGCAGGCCGTAAAAAATTGTGGTGCCGTCGTGGTCCACTTCGCTGGTCTTGCCGTGCATCAGCTTGGGTGCGCGAATCACATTGCCGCCGAAGGCCGCGCCGATGGCCTGGTGCCCCAGGCACACACCCAGCAGCGGAACGCGTCGCGCGCCGTTGCTCTCCTGCATCACCTTCGCAAAATATTGGATCAGCGGTATGCTGATGCCCGCTTCCTGCGGCGTGCAGGGGCCGGGCGAAATCACAATGCCCGCCGGGTTCAGCGCGTCAATTTCTTCCGGTGTGATTTCGTCATTGCGGCGCACCTCGACCTCCGCCCCCAGCTCGCCCAGGTACTGGACAAGGTTGAAGGTGAAGGAATCGTAGTTGTCTAAAACGAAAATCATCGTGGCTCTATTGTAGATGCCGGTTACTTCAGCGGCCAGTGCGGGCGTGCGATTTCAAAATATCCGTCCGTGCGGGTGTAGCCGGCGGCGCCCTGCATGCGGCCGATAATCTTCAGCTTCTCCACCGCGATGTGCAGCCGCTCGCGGTCTTCAAAAGCGTCGTTGTGGATGTGCGCGGCCACAATCTGCGCCACGATGAGCCGCTGTCCCGCGCCGATGTCGAGGATGTGTGTCGTCCGGCACTCAAACGCGGCGGGCGAGGCGGCAATGCGCGGCACGGAAACCTTCGTGCACGGCAGCAGCTCCAGCCCGGCCAGCTCCGCTTCACTCACTTCCGGCGGCGCGTCGGCGGAGCTCAGGTTCATCGCCTCCGCCAGCGGCTCGGTGACCACGTGCACCACCAGCTCGCCAGAATCCATCAGGTTCTGCGTCGTGTCCTTCAGTTTGCCCTCGCGTAACGCCAGCCCCAGCACAATGGTCGGCGGCGTCGCACCCACCGCGTTGAAGAAGGAAAACGGCGCAGCGTTCACCACGCCGGCCTTGCTCCGCGTCGTCACCCACGCAATGGGCCGCGGCACAATCAGCGACGTCATCAGCTTGTATGCCGATTTATTGTCGAGCGTCTCAAAATCAAAATCGCTGGTGGGAATCATCTCGTGAGCGCCTTCTCCTGCAATTCAATTAATACTTCAAGCATGTCAGATTTTCTTACCCAACTGTGATAGTTAGTCTCTGCTGTTGGTTCTTGTGGGAACGATTTTAGATTGGCTGGCAACAGAATTTGATCCTTATTAAGATTGACACCATAGTCGCATTGTTGCGAGATTTCCTTGCCATCAAACACGCACAAATATTCAATTGGCATTAACCCATAACCAACGTCACTCCACTCTTCGGGACGTTCTATGCGTCCATAACTGCCAATTGTTTTTCCTGGCATGGGATTGAGTGGTGCGGAAAATCTAGAAAAGAACAGATAGTCACTACCAATTGCCATCGTGGAACATCCAGAGATGTAAAAAACATCATCTTTATGATGCGGACCTTTGAACGATTGAATGGTTTTTACTTTACAAACGTCGAGCATGAAGCCGCCACTATCTGGAATTTCATAATGTTCTTCATCAGCCGAAATCACATGAACAATGACAACGTCATCAGAAAACTTATTGAATAAATCCGAAAGGCTGATGGGCGCAATCGAATCCGCAAAACTGATGGATGAATGAATGGGAATGAATAACAACAACACTGTTACAGCGTATATCCACAATTTATTGTGAATGCGAAATATTGAAATTCTGTACATAGGATTTACCCTCGTGCGGCTTCAATCGCGCGCATGACGGCCTGCGCCTTGTTGACGCACTCCTCAAATTCCTTCTCCGGCACAGAGTCGGCAACAATGCCGGCGCCGGACTGCACGTGGCCGAGTTCCTTGCCCGGTTCGCCATGCATATACAGCGTGCGGATGGCGATGCAGGAATCAAAGTTGCCGCTGAAGTCGGCGTAGAAAACGCTGCCGCCGTAGACGCCGCGTCGCGCCGGCTCCAGCTCTTCAATGATCTGCATGGCGCGAATCTTCGGCGCACCGCTCAGCGTGCCCGCGGGGAAACAGGCGCGGAAGGCATCCACCGGCGTGAGTTCGGGGCGCAGCGTTCCTTCCAGCGAACTCACCAGGTGCATGATGTGCGAGTAGCGCTCGATGAACATCAGGTCCTTCACGCGCACGCTGCCGTACTCGCTCACGCGTCCCACGTCGTTGCGGCCCAGGTCCACCAGCATCACATGCTCGGCAATTTCTTTCGGATCATTGCGCATGTGCTCGGCGAATTCGCGGTCCTTCGCTTCATCGGCGGATCGCGGCGCGCTGCCCGCAATCGGCCGGTACTCAATCTTGCGTCCCTGCACGCGGACCAGCAACTCCGGCGAAGAGCCGACAATGTGCGCGGGAATATTTTTCTGCGCGGCTGCAGCTTTCTTCGCAGACTTTTTGTTCGCCGCCGCATCCATCCCAAAACGCAGGTAGTACATATATGGAGACGGGTTCACAATGCGCAGCGCGCGGTAAATGGCAAAGGGGTCCACTTCCGGCGTCACGTCGAATCTCTGCGAGAGCACGCACTGGAAGATGTCTCCGGCGGCAATATACTCGCGCGTTTTTTCTACGGCTCGCAGAAAGGCAGCCTTCGCCGTACGCGGTTTGATTTTCAGTTTGCCAAGAATCTTCTTCCGCTTCGGCTTCGGCAGCGGCGCGGCCAGCTTGCGTTCCAGCCGGTCCAGCCGTTTGCGGGCATCGGCGTATGCGGCGCGCGGAGCAGTACGCGTCAGGTCCGCAGTCACCACCAGATGGATCTGCTTCTTCACGTGATCGAAAGCCAGCACTTCGTCAAAGAACATCAGGCAGGCATCCGGCGCGGATACTTCTTCGGCAGCCAGTTCCGGCAGTTTTTCGATGAGCCGTACCGCGTCATAGGCAAAGAACCCCACGGCGCCGGCGGTAAACGGCGGCAGCTGCGGCAGTATGGCCGGTGTGTGTCCGCTGAGGTGCTTCTTCAACTCGGCAAAAATATCTCCGGTAAAGCGCACCGGCTTGCGGCCTGTCTCCACCAGCGTAATCTGCTGGCCGTAGGCGGTCAGCGTTTTGTACGGGCGCACGCCGATGAAGGTGTACCGGCCCACTTTTTCGCCGCCCTCCACGGATTCCAGCAGAAAGGCCTGCGGCTCGGCGGCGGCCACGCGCAGGTACGCGGAGACCGGCGTTTCCAGGTCGGCCGTCAGGGTGCGGTAGACCGGCACCAGCGTGTGCGCGGCGGCCAATTTCTTGAAATCGGCATACGACGGAAGTGGTAGTGCATCTGGCATGGCTGTGCTTCATCATAAATGACGTAAGCGAAGTTCTCCGCACCGGAGTGCCGGGCAGAGAAACTTCCTGAGACATAAGCCATAAAAACCGCATCGCGTAATGAGGTCGTTGTAGTATGAGTGTTCTGGTGAACGTACAACCCACGATGACAGCACGCCACCGCATCGCGCCCAAACACGTCGCTGCAAATGCTGTCGACAAGGCCTATGGCCGCCCGGTGGTCAAGCTCTGGGTGCCGCTGATGATTCTGCTCTTCGTCTCTGCAGGCGTCGGTGCCGGTTACGGTTTCGTCATGTTCGCCAATCTCCGCAACTCCGTCGCCACGCAGCACGCCGTAAACCTCGCGCTCGCCAACAAAGTCGTCAGCCAGGACCTGGGCCAGTCAGTACAAGTGGGATATTTTGTCGGCGGCAATAT
>Ga0164297_10002811_pt1 | contig 16838 bp, 15 predicted proteins | sample GEODES058metaG_FD_113539 | JGI IMG/M metagenome (GOLD analysis project Ga0164297, IMG submission 113539) | Dystrophic lake water microbial communities from Trout Bog Lake, Wisconsin, USA - GEODES058 metaG | ecosystem: Environmental > Aquatic > Freshwater > Lake | place: USA: Trout Bog Lake...
GTTTTCTTCACTGTAAAGCTTATCATTTTTGATGGTTACCTCTTTGTGGATATAACCAGGGCCATTCAAATTACCTTCGGGTGCCCATCGTATTATACTCTGGTCATTTTTAACCACTTTCCAACTACTTTGCAGTGCAGGCAGGCCAAGTTTTTGCCTGTTTGGGTTAAAATCAATTCCGTATTTTTTAATAGTTGGATCCTGCGAATTACAGGCAGCGAGCACTCCGATCAATAATATCAGGCAATATTTTTTCATAGCGATTTGGGTTTATTGGTTTGACACCTACCGGGTAGGCATTGCTTTAAATACCAGTTTAAATTGGATTTGAAATTAAGAATTGTTTTGGAAAATGTGAACATTGGTGTGCATGTTCGTGGGGACACGAACATGGGGGGGGCACCCAATGTGAACATTGGTGTGCATGTTCGTGAGGACACGAACATGGGCGGGGGCACCCGGAATAAAAAATACTAAAACATTTTTAGCGTTAAATAACTTATGATAACAAAACTTACTGACAAGCGTTTAAGATTTTAACGGACCATCAAAGTACGCCTGGAGAAAGCTGCATTAAAAAAAAAGCAAAAAAGGTTTTGTCTGATAAAAATTTATTTAAATTAGAATTATGTTAGAAAAAGATACCCCTAAAATTACAACACCCAGAGTTGAAAATTACAATTACCGGGGTCATAATTATTGGATTACTATTGAACCAGTAAAACATGATTCAACAGGTGAGACTGTTTACCTTGCTTACAAAAGTTACGAAGAACCCGGATGGTTAAATAACGGATCGCTTGTCAAAGATTTTTCAGGAGAAGTTATCATTGCTAAAGATGTATTAGTAGCTTTCACCTTAGCAAATACGGTTATTCAGGCCGAAATAGATAGCTTGACTAAATAGCAATACCCAATCGCTTTAGCCATACTAATTCAAGCTATTAAATTAATAAACGTTAGAGCGCCGGGACTTTTCTGCGTTCCTGTATTCAAAAACACGTGCCCGGTTAAATTTATCGCTTAAAATCCTGCCTGATACTCAAAATTCTGTCTTAAATCCCAAAATCGTGTTATACTTGTGAATGAACTACCCCTTTGATACCGTCGGACTGAATGTCGAACAGATTGACCTGTTTCAAGAAACTTACGAGACGCTGAAAACCAGGTACAGTATTGAACTGAGCGGCAATATTGATTTCCAGCTATCAGATTTCGAAGTTTTCAGAGATTGCGTCGCCGTCAATATCAAGGGATCGTTCACCATTAAAAGTGCGCGAAGCGACTGTTATTTGCTTTTTGTCGAAACCCATAAATTTGAAAGAAGGGGGTCACATTTACTGGAAAAGGTAAATATGATAGAATATCAGGTATGGGCGCTGGCCTTTACCAAAAAAGACTTCGGCAGGGTATTGATCAGGCCTGAAACTTTGGTTGATAAAATAATAGAACTGGTACACCCGGTAGAACTTGATTTTGATGAGGACAAAGCCTTCAGTGATACCTATTATGTATTAGTGAACGACCGCTGGAAAGCCGATGTGGCGATGGACCGCAACTTTAGAAATGTGGCCATGGATGTCCGGCACGAAGATATCGTAATCGAAGTCATTGATCACACACTCATCATCGGCTATGGCAAGGCCGTATCCCCTGAAACTGCGATGAACCTGGCCGATTTTGTGGTGAGGTTGTGTAATAATTGCTGAAAAACAGCAACCAATCACAAGAATAAACGGTCAGGCAACCGGTGTACCACGGTCAACCTTTTGAATATTGGGATTAGCGTAATCATTTTCGATCAAACCATCACGCATACGCACGATGCGGTGGGCATGCAGCGCAATATCCTCCTCGTGGGTTACCAGGATAATGGTATTCCCCTTTGCGTGTATATCTTCCAATAGCCCCATAATTTCTATAGAGGTTTTAGTATCCAGGTTACCAGTCGGCTCATCCGCCAGGATGATCGAAGGATCGTTGATGAGGGCCCTTGCAACAGCCACCCGTTGGCGCTGGCCACCCGATAGTTCGTTTGGCTTATGATCGACACGGTTACCGAGGCCTACATTTTCGAGGGCCTTTAACGCCCTGTCGTGCCGAACCTGTTTATTTACTCCGGCATAGATCAGCGGCAGTGCTACATTATCCAATGCGGTATTACGTGGCAATAGGTTAAACGTTTGGAAAACAAAGCCGATCTCCTTGTTACGCACTTCAGCCAATTCGCTATCAGTCATGTGGCTTACGTTGATACCATTGAGGATATATTCGCCTTTGCTGGGTGTATCAAGGCAACCCAAAATATTCATGAGTGTTGACTTCCCGGATCCTGAAGGCCCCATTAAAGCCACAAATTCGCCTTTATTGATGCTTAGTGATACTGATTTTAAGGCGTGTATAGTTTCGGCGCCGATAACATATTTGCGCCCGATATCTTTAATGGTTATAAGTGGCTCCATTCGTTTTTTGTCCTTTGACTATGCTGGTAGGTGTTTTGTTACAGGGGGAAGTCCGAAAGTCCGCAAAAGTCCGAAAGTCCGGAAGTCCGAAAGATTGTTGTTTGTAAAAATAAAAATTGTTCCCTGGTATTTTCCCTGAACCCTAAACAAGCATCCGGAAGTTTGCTGATCGTAAAAAGTAAATTTATATCCTGACATTTTCCCGAACCCCAAAACAAGCTTCCGGACTTTTGCGGACTTCCGGACTTTCGGACTAAACAGAACTATTTCTCAATCACCTTCGCAACCAAAAAATAATCCTCGTCGTGTTTAGGTGCATTTTTTAGCGCTTCTTCATGGGTGATCTCGTGACTGATCACATCTTCGCGAAAAACGTTGATCTCATCGGTCATGTAAACCAGGGGTTCCACACCACTTGTATCAACTTCGTTCAACTTGTCCATAAAGTCAAGGATCTTGCCCATGTCTTCAATCAAGGTGATCTTTTCATCCTCCGCCAGTTCGAGGCGGGCAAGGTTAGCTACTTTATCTACGGTCTCTTTATCAATGTGCATGCGCTAAAGCTTCTTTTTGATCGTTTCAAAAACCCTTTGTTTCAAATCATCTGCATCCTTAGGGCCAAGGCCACTGGTGTCAATGGGTTTGTGCACAAATATATGACAATTGCCCGGTTTGCTGCCAAATTTAAGTCCATCATCCCACAAAACCTGCCAGGCATCGATGATCGTAACCGGCACTATCGGCACACCAGCTTCAATGGCCAGCCGGAATGGCCCGTTTTTAAAAGATTGCAACGCTGGCGGATAGTCGTCGGCTATTCCACCCTCAGGGAAGATGATCAAAGTAGTACCCTCTTCCAGCATTTGAGCAGCTCTTTTAAAGGACCGGTAGGATGACATTTTACTTTCGCGATTTACTGCAATATCAACGGTGCGAAAAAAAAGACTGGTTACGGCGCTTTCGCTAAGCTCTTCTTTACCCATAAAGCAACAGTCGCCGGTGATCAAAGCACACATGGCCGAAATATCGATATTTGACGTGTGGTTAGGACAAACTACATAGGTTTTGCTCCAATCAACCGGCACCTCGTATTCAAAACGGTAAAAAATACCCGCCAGGGCCGAACTGGCTTTTGCTATCCTGCGCCGCATGGTAACGATCCGGGGGTAACGACTATCATCGCTGGCCAAAAAGTAAAGGTAGGGATAACACAAAAGGTAAAGTAGTGCAACGCAAAGCCGGTAGGCATGTACATGCAGCTTCTTTAGTATCAGTTTCATTGCTACCAAAATTATAAAAATAATGGGATTGAGTTTGGCGAGAAATTTTACCCGAACTTAAATTTTTACCCTACCCAACTCAAAAAATACTTACTTTCGCGGCATTATGGAAACTGTTGTTAGTGGTATTCGGTCTACAGGTAAATTGCACCTGGGTAACTATTATGGAGCCGTACAAAACTTCGTGAAAATGCAGCACGAATACAATTGCTATTTTTTTATTGCCGACCTGCATTCATTAACCACGCACCCTACACCCGAGGATCTGCACGGTAACATCAAACAGGTTTTGGTAGAATACCTTGCTGCTGGTCTTGATCCGGAAAAGGTAACCTTATATGTGCAGTCGGATGTACCGGAAATTGCCGAGTTATACCTTTACCTGAATATGAATGCCTATTTAGGTGAGTTGGAGCGCAGTACTTCTTTTAAAGATAAAGTACGTGCACAGCCGGATAATGTGAATGCCGGCTTACTTACCTACCCTGTATTGATGGCTGCCGATATCATCATTCACAAAGCAGTAAAAGTGCCGGTAGGCAAGGACCAGGAGCAACATTTGGAAATGTCGCGCACCTTTGCCAATCGCTTCAACCGCTTATATAATCAGGACTATTTCCCCGAGCCTTATGCTTTCAGCTTTAGCGAGAACCTAGTGAAAATTCCGGGTTTGGACGGCAAGGGTAAAATGGGTAAATCTGAAGGTGAAGGCAACGCCGTTTATTTATCGGACTCGCCGGAAGTGATCCGCAAAAAAGTGATGCGTGCGGTTACCGACAGTGGCCCCACGATTGAAAACCAGCCTAAACCCCAGGAAATACAAAACCTGTTCGACCTGCTGAAAGTGGTATCTGCACCCGATACCTTCCAGCATTTCGATCATTTATACAATACTTGCCAGGTTCGCTATGGCGATCTGAAGAAACAACTGGCCGAGGACATGATCATCACGACCGCCCCTATCCGCGAAAAAATAAATGCCATCGCTGCCGACGCGCCTTACCTTCGCCAGGTTGCACGCCATGGTGCCATTAAGGCCCGCGAAAGCGCATCCAAAACGATCAAAGAAGTGAGAGAGATCATCGGCTTCAGGAGTTTCTGATTGGTGCATGGATCATAGTTCATGGTTTTGCGGCTGCTATTTTTGGAAATTGCTTTGCATGCTTTGTTGTGAGCTATTGGTCAAAAATGTATCTTAGTCGGGTACAGATTTTGAAATCAGCTTACTGTACTATCAACCATGAACCATAAATTAACGATGCTTCATGAACTATGATCTATGAACTATTAACCAAGAACTAAAAAATGCATATCGCAATTGTAGGAAACATAGGCGCCGGAAAAACCACGTTGACCGAATTACTGGCCAAAAATTACGGCTGGGAACCTGTTTTTGAAGCGGTGGACAATAATCCTTACCTCGAGGATTTTTACAGCGACATGAAACGCTGGAGTTTCAACTTGCAGATCTATTTCCTGAACAGTCGTTTCAGGCAGATCGTTGATATTCAGCAGAGCAAAAGCAATATCATACAAGACCGTACCATTTACGAGGACGCCTACATCTTTGCCGAAAACCTGCACGATATGGGTCTGATGACCACCCGCGATTACGAGAACTATGCGGCTATATTCGGTAACATCACGTCCTTTATTAAACCACCCGATCTGCTGGTATACCTTAAAGCATCTGTTCCTACGCTGGTTAATAATATTCAACGCCGTGGTCGCGAATATGAGATCGGTATTCGCCTCGATTACCTTTCAAAACTCAATGAGAAGTACGAGAAGTGGATCAAAAATTATAAACTCGGCAAACTGCTCATCCTCGATAAAGACAAACTCGATTTCGCCAACAATGTAGAAGATATGGCTGCTATTGTGGAGAAGATCGAGCGGGAGATCAATGGGTTATTTTAACGGAAAGGGCATTGGTCGATAGTCTATAGTCCATGGTCCATAGATCATTTAATATAGTCGCATAGCTTTTACTATTCAACCATCCCGACACCAATCGGGACAACCAGTACAACCAATAAAATTAATACAACTACCCCGACAGCTATCGGGACAACCAATACAACGATGCTAATCCTCGGTCTCATCCCCGCCCGTTATGCCTCAACCCGCTTCCCGGGTAAGCCTTTGGTTGATATTGCAGGTATAAGCATGATCCAGCGGGTGTTTGAGCAGGCAAAAAAATGCGGCCAGTTGGATGAGGTTGTGGTGGCTACCGACGATGAACGTATTTTAAACCATGTACTCGAATTCGGTGGCAACGCAATAATGACTTCTACCGAACATCAAAGCGGCACCGACCGCTGTGCGGAAGTAAGTTTACAATACCCTGAATTCGACGTCATCATCAATATACAGGGAGATGAACCTTTTATTGATCCTGAGCAGATCAGCAAAGTGATTTCCTGCTTTGATTCGCCGGATACGCAACTGGCAACGCTGGTCAAAAAAATAGGTAGTGAGCAGGAACTATTTAATCCGAACTCGCCCAAAGTTATCATCAATAAAAATTCCGAAGCGATCTGTTTTTCGCGCCTGCCCCTACCCTATATCCGCGGACAGGAACAGGAGAACTGGCTACAGCACTTTACTTTTTTTAAGCATATCGGCATATATGGTTACAGGGCCGATATTTTACACCAAATAACCAAACTCCCGGTATCATCTCTCGAAAAAGCTGAAAGTCTGGAGCAATTGCGCTGGATTGAATATGGCTATAAAATTAAAGTTGCTGAAACTAATTTGGAAACCTATGCCATCGACACACCGGAAGATATTGTTAATTTGAAGATGTGAGAATTTGAAGATTTGAAAATTTGAAGATTTGAAGATTTGAAGATTTGAAAATTAGTGATAGTCCATTTTCAAATTACCAAATTGTCAAATTGCCATTTTCAAATTTTCAAATTACCAAATTTTCAAATTACCAAATCACTATCTTTAAGATACTTATTACCAGTAAGCCTGTCATGAAAAGAACTGCTTTGCTAATTGCGGCTATTATTTACTCGGTCACGGCCCTGGCCCAAAACGTTGATTATATCATTAAGAACAATGGCGATACGGTCAAATGCAATATCAAGGTGCCACTATTCGGAAAGAATAAATATAAATTACTTAATGGCCCCGACAACCAGTACTTAAAGCTGGAAAAAGACAGTGTAAAAGAATATTATCTTTCGAAAGGAAATATCATTTACAGGAGGGTCATTATTAGCAATTCCGGCCTGCTGTTCCCCTATCAGAAAGTTTTTTTACAGGTAATTGAAAATGGTCAGGTTAGTTTATACATACAGCAAACTACAAGATCGACCTACAGCCCTACAAATCCCGGCACCATCGACCCTATGACCGAAGATTGGTACGTATCCAAAAATTCAGACACCGCGAAAATTGTAAAACCGACAGACCTGGGCCTGTTTATGAGAACAAAAGGCCAGGCAAGAAATGATTTTACGGCGATGCTTGAAGATAATCCTGCTGTATTCGAAAAGTTTGTCAGAGACGACAGGTTTAGCTTCGCGACCGTTCAAAATATTATTCACCTCTATAATACAGGGGAAGAATTGCCCAAAAAGCCTTTCCCGGAATACCCGGGGCATTAGTTAATTTGAAAATTTGGTAATTTGAAAATTGGGCAATTTGAAGATTTGAAAATTCGATGATTTGAAGATGATAAATCATTAATTTGAAAATTGGAGAATTTGAAAATGAATTTTCATTAATTTGAATATTTGAATTGCCTTTTAGTATTATGCCGAGTCCGTAAGGTATGGGGACAACCCGACACAATTTATTATCGGGGCAGCGAATTAGGGCACATTTTATAAGGAAGTTGATCCTGATAAACTAAATCCGACAAACCAGCTATGAAAATAACTTTAAAATTATTTTTGATTTGCAATATCCTGGTATTGACCTCATCCCAATCGCAGGGTCAAAATAAAGACTACGTTATCACAACTTCGGGTGAAAAAATCCCTTGCAATATTTCTTTATCTGGCTTATTTGGCGCAAAAGAATATAAAGGACCGCAGGTAAGAGGTATTCAGCCAATAACTACTGAATTTGTAAAAGAATATTATGTAGCAAAACAGCGTACCCTATATCGAAAAGTGTTGCTAAAACCGGGAAAAGAAAGCTCAGCGGAGTTTTTGGCTGTAAAGGAGAGTGGAAAAATTAATTTATATGAACAAGTTTCAACTATTTCTGTTCCCTACGTAATAAATCCAGGCCCGAATAGCATTCTGCAAACGGGATCAAGTTCAACTGTTACATGGTATATTTCAAAGGGATCGGATACGCTAACCACCATAAAAGATTCGGATTTTTCATTTTTTTTAAAAACAAAAAAAAGCCGAAAAAATGCTTTTGGTGAAATGATAAGGGACAATAAGGAGGTTTACGAACAATATATAACTGACGATAAATTTAGTTTTAAAGAGATCAGAGACCTCATACATCGCTATAATACCGGAAGATCATTTGAATCGGATATGGCCCAAGACTATGTGATAAAGAGAAACAAAGACACGGTATTTTGCCAGATAGAAAAAGGCACGTTTAATACACCTCCCGGATACAAACCGGTCAATCAGGATAAATTTATAAAAATAGATACGTCTATTGTTGAATACTTTTTGGCTAACGATTCTTTAACATTTCAATTGAAAACTCTGCCCGGCGATAAACACCCTAAGCATGTAAAGTGCCTTGTAAAAGGGGAGGTCAATTTATATGCTTATAGCTTCAACAATGCCGCTGCTGATAAAGAAGCCTCCCTTTATGCAAGCAAACAGCCGGGAGAACTGATTTTACTAAAAGACGAATACCACAAACCAGGCAAAACTGAAAAAAATGCATTTGCCCTTATACTTGCAGACAATAAAGGCCTGGCTGACAAATTCGCGAAACTTCCATACAATTATGCTACGATATTGGATGGTGTGCAGACCTACGACAATGAATATTTAACCAACGGAAAAAACGTTAAATAGCGAGAAACCCTTTATTTTTTGTTGAAAATCAATTGGAGACCTGAGCCATCCAGAAGCATCAATTTTCAAAATAATGGATTTTAATTGCTATATTTATATAGCTATATATCTTAAATGAAAATTACCAGGTTTATTCTATTTGTTGTTATCGCAGTATCTATGCCCTTTTGCATGTTGTGTGCACAAAGCATTAAAGACAGTTATGTCATAAACAATAACAACGACACCATCAAATGTGAAATAAAGGTGCTTTTTTTTGGTTCAGTAAAATACAAACCATTATCAGCAAGTAATAACAAGTACATTTTAGCCTCGCCTTCTGATATCAAAGAATACCATATAGCAGGTAATGCGAACTCGTACGTTGCGATTGCACTTGCCGACGAAGGCAAGATCGGATATATATCGATCCTGGAAAAAGGGAGAATTAACTTGTATGAAAAGGTCACTTCCGGTGAAGATGGCTACTCCCATATTAGCAGCGTTCTTACTCGCTGGTTTGTTAGTAAAGATTACGCGCCCCTGCAAAAGCTAAAATCAACTACAGTTTATAACGGCGGCGCCCAGGATGACCAAACGATCTCAAAAAAATCGAAAGCATATTTCCTTGAACTGATCGCTGATGACGGACCGCTTTTCGAAAAATTCAGGGCGGAAACTGATTTCAGCTTTAGCAAGTTGCAATATTATGTGCACCAATACAATCTGGATAAATTGAATTGAAAATTTGGCAATTTGGTAATTTGAAAATTTGAAAATTTGAAGATTTGAAAATTAATGCACGACCATCTTTTTAATTTGAAAATTTGAAGATTTGAAGATTTGAAAATTAATGCCCGGCAATCTTGTTAATATGAAAATTACCATCTTCAAATTTTCAAATTACCAAATTTTCAAATTACTAAATTACCATCTTCAAATTTTCAAATTACCAAATCTTCAAATTACTAAATCCATTATCCACAACCAAAACCTTTTCCACAATTGTGACCAGTCTGGTCGGAGTACCAAAATTTTTGCTACTTTTGTATCCCGTACACAAACAACCGGAAACGGTTCAAAAACCGGTTCCCAAACAACTGATCATCATGACCAAATACATTTTTGTGACGGGCGGCGTTACTTCGTCGTTAGGGAAAGGCATTATTTCAGCCTCATTAGCTAAGCTCCTCCAGTCCCGCGGGTACCGCGTTACCATCCAAAAATTCGACCCCTATATCAATATCGATCCGGGTACTTTGAATCCTTACGAACATGGCGAATGCTATGTAACCGAAGATGGCGCCGAGACCGATCTTGACCTTGGTCATTACGAACGTTTCCTGAACACACCAACATCACAGGCGAATAACATTACTACTGGTCGTATTTACCAGAATGTGATCAACAAAGAGCGCGAAGGTGCCTTTTTGGGAAAAACGGTACAAGTTGTACCTCATATTACCGACGAGATCAAAAGAAATATCCGCATCCTGGGCGAAAGCGGCGATTATGATATCGTGATCACCGAGATCGGTGGCACGGTGGGTGATATCGAGTCGCTGCCCTTTGTGGAAGCCGTGCGCCAGTTCAGGTGGGAGATCGGGCAGAGTAATTCGCTGGTGATCCATTTAACCTTGATCCCCTTCCTGGCAGCAGCAGGTGAATTAAAGACAAAACCCACCCAGCACTCCGTAAAGATGTTGCTGGAATATGGTATACAACCCGATATACTGGTTTGCCGTACCGAGCACCCTATTAACCTCGATATCCGCAAAAAAATTGCACTGTTTTGCAACGTTAATATCAATGCCGTAATTGAAAGCATCGACGCATCTACCATATACGATGTTCCTTTACTGATGCTGAAAGAGCAACTGGATAGAACAGTGTTAACCAAGCTGAAACTGCCTAATAAAAACGAGCCTGACCTGGAAAGCTGGAAAGACTTTTTAGGAAGATTAAAGAACCCAACATCGGAAGTAAGGATCGGACTGGTAGGCAAATACGTGGAACTGCCGGATGCCTATAAATCGATCACTGAATCATTCATCCATGCAGGTGCAAAAAACGAATGCAAGGTACGTGTGGAGTACATTCCATCGGAACAATTAACGCCCGAAAATGCGGTAGAACGTCTGCAAAACCTCGACGGTGTACTGGTTGCGCCAGGCTTTGGCGAACGCGGTTTTGAAGGCAAAATTGAAGCTATCCGGTATGTGCGCGAAAATAATATACCATTCTTTGGTATTTGTCTTGGTATGCAATGTGCCGTCGTCGAATTCGGTCGCCATGTATTGGGATTGAAAAACGCCAGCAGTACCGAAATGAATGAGCATACGCCGCATCCGGTTATTGCAATGATGGAAGAGCAGAAAAAGGTGAAGAACAAAGGCGGCACCATGCGTCTGGGTTCTTACGCCTGCGAACTAAAAAAAGGCAGCAAAGCAGCAGCCATTTACGGTAAATCGCGCATCAATGAGCGTCACCGCCACCGTTATGAATTCAACAACAACTATCTGAAACAATACGAAGAAGCTGGTTTTGTACCCTCAGGGATCAATCCTGACAACGGACTGGTAGAGATCATCGAACTTAAAAAACACCCATTTTTCATCGGCGGACAGTTTCACCCCGAATTAAAATCAACAGTTGCTAATCCTCACCCACTTTTTGTTAACTTTGTCGCCGCTTCGCTGGAGTATGCCCGCAAGAAGTAACAAAGTACGCTAATTAACAATGGATAAGAATACAATAACAGGGTTTATTCTGATCGTTCTGATCATGATAGGCTCCTACTTTTTATTGAAGCCTTCGGATGCGGAGATCAAAAAGGAAAAGCATTTACAGGATTCAATCGCCCTGGCCAAGGCAGGTGCTAAAGATCGCGCCGCAATAAAAGCTGATACTTCGAAGAAGATCGCTGCAGTTGATACCGCTGCTTTGAAAGGTATCCCTTTCGGCCTTGCCTCTTCGGGTACCGAAAAATTCATTACGCTCGAGAACCAGGAATTACTGGTTAAACTGAGCAATAAAGGCGGGCGCGTTTACTCAGTCGAGTTGAAAAACTACAAGACCTACGACAAAAAGCCGCTGATTTTATTTGATGGTGACGAAAACAACAGTTTCGGCCTGAACCTGAGGGTGCAGGACAAACCGGTTAACACCAACGATTATTTCTTTACCAGCAGCACACAAAACCTGAGCGTTGCCGCAAAAGATTCAGCTTCGGTAACCCTGCGTCTGAGCTATAGTGCTACTCAGTTCATCGATTACATCTACACGCTAAAAGGCACCGGGTTTAAGCTTGGTTTGACCATTAAAACAACCGGCCTGGATAACATCATTGCCAACAGTAATACCCTGAACCTGAACTGGGCCGCCAGTATGCGCAAGCAGGAAAAGGACATTAAACTGGACCGTACCTATTCGACCCTGTTTTACCTGAATACCGACAATGATGTTGACTACCTGAGCGAAGGCAAAGACGATCAGAAAACCATTATCGACAAAAAAATCCAGTGGGTAGCCTTCAAAGAACACTTTTTCTCGGGCGTCCTGATATCAAAACAAGGGGCCGACAAATCCGACCTGTCGGTTAGTACCGATGCAACCGAAAGCAACCATGTGAAGCAAATGAAAGCCAATCTGGCTTTTACCCGCAGTGCCGACGGCAGTTTGCCATTGGAGTTTTATTTCGGCCCTAATCAGTTTAGTTTACTGACAGATCAAGGACATGGTCTGGATAAGATCGTTAATCTTGGCTGGGGTCCATTAAAATACATCAACCGTTATGCTACCATCCCTATCTTCAATTTATTGAAGAAATTCAATTGGAACTATGGCTTTGTGATCCTGGCATTGACAGTGATATTGAAATTGGTGCTATCGCCACTTACCTACAAATCGTACCTGTCGATGGCTAAGATGCGGATCCTGAAGCCGGAGATGGACGAGATAAAAGCCAAAGTTGGCGAGGATAATCCTACCCTGCTGCAACAGGAATACATGAAATTGTATAAGAAAGCCGGCGTTAACCCGCTCGGTGGTTGTTTGCCGCTATTGCTGCAAATGCCTATCGTTATCGCTTTCTTCCGCTTTTTCCCGAGTTTGTTTGAGTTGCGCGGGCAGAGCTTTTTGTGGATGCATGACCTTTCCACCTACGATTCGGTGATCACCTTTTCGCCGATCTTTGGTACCGACCACATTAGCTTAATGTGTTTGCTGATGACCATTTCGACCTTGGTTTATACCTATTTTAATAACCAGATATCAGGTGCAACCGGCCAGATGAAATATATCGGCTATATCACGCCGATCATCTTCCTGATCACGCTGAACAGTTATCCCGCGGGACTGAACTATTATTATTTCCTGGCCAACATGTTTACTTTCCTGCAGCAATACCTCATTCGTTTGATGGTTGACGACAAGAAGATACACGCCCAGATACAGGAAAACAAAAAGAAACCCGAAGACAAGAAAAAGAAATCAGGTTTCCAGGCACGTATGGAAGAAATGATGCGCCAGCAACAGCAGACGCAGGCGAAGAAGAAATAATTTTTGTTTTAACGTTGAAATGTTGCAAGGTTGAAACGTTAAAAGACTTAGAAACATATTTGTAAACCCGGTTAACTACTAGCCGGGTTTATTTTTTGCTATTAAAAACATTACAACCTTCCAACATTTCAACGTTACAACCTTCCAACAAAAAAAGTAAATTTGAAACCATGTACGCCATCGTCGATATAGAGACCACCGGTGGTCATGCCAACGCCAATGGCATAACCGAAGTGGCTATTTGTTTGCATGACGGCAAGAAAGTTACGCAGCGTTACAGCACCCTGGTAAATCCCAGGCAGGATATTCCGGTTTATATCCGGGCGCTTACAGGTATCACTAACGAAATGGTGCAGGAGGCCCCGCCTTTCGACGAGGTAGCTGCTGATATCTATCACCTCTTACATGGCAAAATATTTGTAGCCCATAATGTCAATTTCGATTACTCTTTTATCCGCCATCACCTATTATCGGCGGGCTATGAACTGCAATCGCCTAAATTATGTACGGTAAGATTGGGTCGTAAAATTATGCCCGGACTCCCTTCTTACAGTCTTGGTAAATTCTGTCATTACCTGGGTATCCCCAACGATGCCCGGCACCGGGCAGCCGGCGATGCGGAGGCTACGGCAACGCTTTTTACGCTGTTGCTACAACAGGATACCGGCAACCATGTGCAGGCCATGCTAAAGCAAAAGTCGAAGGACCAAACCCTGCCGCCCAACCTGCCGAAAGAAGATATCGACAAATTATCCTATACCCCCGGCGTCTATTATTTTCATGACGAGAAGGGCAAAGTGATCTATGTGGGCAAAGCGCGCAATGTGAAAAAACGGGTTTTGAGTCATTTTTCGGGTAACAATGCCGGATATCAACGCCAGGAATTTTTAAAGAACATCTACCATATTAGTTACCAGGATTGTGGCACCGAACTGGTTGCCTTTGTACTGGAAGCGATCGAGATCAAACGTTTATGGCCCAAATACAACCGTTCGCTAAAGCGATATGAACACAGTTATGGCATCTATTGCTTTGAAGACCAGCGCGGTTATATGCGCCTTGCCGTAGATAAAAGGCGCAAACATGCGGCACCGCTGTATACCTGCAACTCGCTGCTGGATGGACGCAACATTTTACTCCGCTTGATCGACGATTTTGAATTGTGCCCCAAACTGTGCTTTATACAAACCAATTCGGAGCTGTGTACCGGCGTCAACGGACCGGTTTGTGCCTGCGAGGGCATAGAAAACCCTGACACTTACAACGAAAAAGTGCAATGGGCCATTGATAAACTAAAAGACACTTTACCCACTTTTGCCGTTCGCGATGAAGGTCGCCGTAATGATGAGCATAGCTGTATCCTGATCGAAAAAGGTCAGTTTTATGGCATGGGCTACGTGGCTCAGGACCTGGCAGTGAACGGCCTGGATGACTTAAAAAATCACCTTACCCCCTACCCGGGCAATGACTATATCAGGAATATGGTTTCTAATTATGCGATGAGATATCCGGAGCGGATGATGGTGTTTGCGTAACTAGCTCAAATCACCCCCGCCTTCAGCAACTCCACTTCCATTTCCTGTTGCAATTTGAGTGCTTCTGCTCTTGCTGCTTCGGCAAAATCTTCGCCATTGGAGGCATAAATGATAGAGCGTGAAGCGTTGACGATCAAACCGCAATCTTTGGTAATACCGTATTGGCAAACCTCCTGCAGGTTTCCACCCTGTGCCCCGACACCAGGGACAAGCAGGAAATTATCAGGTGCATATTTTCGGATATTGCTAAACTCGGTGCTTTTGGTTGCACCTACCACAAACATGATACGATCGGCACCTGCCCAGGTATTGGCTTTTTGAATAACAGTTTCATAAAGCGTTTGTCCATCCACATTAAGGTATTGAAAATCCTTGCTCCCGACCGAGGAGGTAAGTGCAAGCAGTATCACCCACTTACCTTCAAAAGCGAGGAAAGGCGTTACGCTATCATTACCCATGTAGGGCGCAACAGTTATCGCATCAAAATCCATCCCGGCAGCGTCTTTATCGAAAAATGTCCTGGCGTACATACCCGAGGTGTTGCCGATATCGCCACGTTTTGCGTCAATGATACTAAGACAATCTTTCGGAAGGTATTCGCTTGTTTTGATCAGGCTTTGAAGACCCGGAACACCATGGCGTTCGTAAAAAGCCGCATTAGGCTTGTAGGCTATACATAGGTCGCGGGTGGCATCAATTATCCTTTTGTTAAACTCAAATATCGGATCAGCATAACCCTCTTTGATGAATGAGGGAATCTTTTCGATATCCGTATCGAGTCCGACACATAAAAACGACTTCTTTTGTTTGATCTGCTGGATAAGTTGCTGGCGCGAAAGCATGTATGAGAATTAAATGATCGGCTGCAAAACTAAGCAATAAGCAAGGTGTTACCAACTAAAGATATTTTTTCAAAATTTTTGATATATAAAATTTAATGACTAAAATTGTGACGTTATCCTTTGAATTTTTCTTGCACTAAAGAAACAATTTAAAATTCCACTGTACTCATTAAGTTTTAGATGTTGCATAGACAAGTTGCAGGTTAATTTCTCTTAAAAATTTTATTTCCTTTTGAACTATTTTTTATATCATGTTTGATACAACAGAATTGAACGATAAGCTCGTTTCAGAGTTGCGTGACATTGCCAGAAGCTTGGGTATTGCCGAGGCCGATGATCTCAGAAAGGCTCAACTTATCGAAAATATAATCCAGCAACAGCAGTTGATCGAAGCTGCCCGCGCACAACAAGCAGCCGTAGAAAGCATTTATGCCGAACCTGCTGCAACGGCTAAAGCTACTGAAAGCAGCGACAGCGAAAAGCCCCGTAAAAGAGCCCGTACGCTAAAATCTGCCAGTAGCAAACCAAGGGTAGAAGTTCCGCTGGACGACACCAACCTGTTTGACGAACCTGATGAAGAAACCAGGACAGAAGAAGCAGAAGAGCAGGAAGTTTCGGCATTTACTCCGGCAGCTGAACAACCCGGACAGGAAGATGCGCCGGTAAAATCAGAAGAAGTAGTTGCAGAAACAAAACCGGCTAAATTTGAGCGCCGCTTTAACAACGGACAAAATAATGCAAAGACACCGGATCCTGCGATCAACCTCGATTTCGATAATGTGATCGTAAACGAAGGTGTGCTGGAAATTATGCCTGACGGTTATGGGTTTTTAAGATCGTCTGACTACAATTACCTTACGTCGCCGGATGATATCTATGTATCCCAATCGCAGATTAAATTGTTTGGTTTAAAAACCGGTGATACTGTACGCGGAAGTATCCGCCCTCCAAAAGAAGGTGAAAAATATTTCCCTTTGGTGCGCGTAGAAGCCATCAATGGACGTGTACCGGCCGAAGTGCGCGACCGTGTACCATTTGACCACTTAACCCCATTATTCCCCTCTGAAAGGCTTGAATTGTTCACCGATATGAACAATTATTCGACCCGTATCATGGACCTGTTCTCGCCAATAGGCAAAGGACAACGCGGTTTGATCGTAGCGCA
>Ga0164297_10002813_pt1 | contig 16829 bp, 20 predicted proteins | sample GEODES058metaG_FD_113539 | JGI IMG/M metagenome (GOLD analysis project Ga0164297, IMG submission 113539) | Dystrophic lake water microbial communities from Trout Bog Lake, Wisconsin, USA - GEODES058 metaG | ecosystem: Environmental > Aquatic > Freshwater > Lake | place: USA: Trout Bog Lake...
GAACTGGGAGTTCTTCGAATCCGTGCAGCGCTTCAGCTACGTCCTCAAACGCATCGGCGTGTGGAGCGCACTCAAGGCGGCGGGATGCAAGGACGGAGACACCGTCGTGGTAGGCAATATGGAGCTTGAGTGGCAGGGACAGGACGACCCAGGGCAGCTGTACGACAACTGGCGCCGCTCCGGCCTAGGCGGCACGACGCGAGGCGCGAGGCACTGGCCACACGCGGGTGCATGATCCATCCATTCAATGCTTATGCACTCACGGTATCGCTCTCGGACTGGGCAAAAGGCGTTGCTCGTCCCCCTCGTCTTCTTCTTCTTGCAAGGCCATGTCGCCCTCCTCCTCGTCGATTGTGTCCACCGGGTGGTAGAAGCTGTCCTCCACCAGACCCGCAGGCGCGGCTGCGTCATCACCGATGCCCTGGTTCGCGCCTCCGTAGCCCGCGTACAGCGTGTAACTTCTCGCGCTGCGCAGACGCCCGCCCTCAGCAGCCGCCGCCTGTGCGCGCTCCAACTCGCTGGCAATGTCGAGGCCCTTGAGCGTGACTTGAGGACCCAGCCATCGGCCATCCATGACGTTGTTATAGGACAGAGTGCGCGCTTCCTGGCACACTGCGCACAGGGTGCAGCACACCCAGGCGTACAGGTCCGATGCCACGATTTTCCAGGTGCCTGTGGGAAAGCCGAACTTTTTGCGCATCTGGTAGCGCCTATATGTGGAGTACAGCATGAACAGGCCTGTGATGATGGCCAAATATCCAGTCTGCAGTGGATCGCTGGCTGTCAGCTTCACGAGCTCATGCTGCATTGGAGATGAGACACACACACGCACGCACCGTCGTGTTGGCCCTTGCGATGCAGTTGTTGTACACAGCTATGGCTGCCAGCGGCGGCGGACTCGGAGGCGGGCTCGGCGCGGAAGGGTTCACACGCGCCGGGCGCTTCGGCGAAGGCGGCGGGAGAGCGGGGTTGGCGCACTTGGCGCGCATGATGCTGCCGACGAACCAGAACAAGTCGGTGCCAATGATGAACATTATGCAGTGGTAGTACCCGTTCAGGAGCAGCGCGCGCCGCATGCTGGAGCCGTAGTAAAGGCACGGGCACACCTGGCGTGGGTGACAGAGATGCCAGGCGGCACCGTTGTGAGACTCGGAAGAAGGGTAGCGAGGAGCACAAGTTGACGCACCAAGGCTTTCATGCACAGTCTGAAGTCAGTCTTCACGTCCACGCCCTCGCCTGCACAGAACCAGAAGTGCGGTGTGGCACGCAGTCGCAGTCGGAGGAGGGGCCGTCAGTGGTGTGATAAGCAGCGCGGGGGTGTCACACCGCCTCCAGAAAAAAAGCCCTGCCCCTCTTTGGCACTGCTCCGCGCAGCGCACGCACCGCAGCACTGCAACACGTCGCCCTTCCAGTCGGGTCCGGTCTTCTCGTCGTGCCCGTGGCCGTGCCCGTCGCCGGCGCCTCCAGAAGTGGCATCGCCGCCAGGAGAGTGTGAGTCCGTCGCCCCCGACGGCGCCGCCTGCACCTCTAGCCCAGCTTCCAGGTCCCGCCCCTTCGCGGTTGTAGACTCGTGCGGCGCCATGGGATGGAGGAAGGCCAGCGCGCACTCTCAGTGTGAAGCACACACAGGCTGTGACCAGACTCAAGGCTCACAGCGCGCGCGCTGCCTGTCAAGCCCTCTGCCGGCTGCGGTGTTCAACACGACACGTGCGTCTGTCGAAAGGGCCGACACGACGGTGACATCATCACACTCGAGCAGAGCTCAGACATCACTCACCATCGGCAAGTCCTCCCTCGCCCACCGGTACATGCCGCCATCAAGCACCTTCACATTCCGGTAGCCCGCTTGGCGGAGGAGGTACACAGCTTTCAGACTTCGAGATTGGAAGCCCAGCTTCATGCCAGGCTTGTTCTCGAGTGAACCGCCGCGTTCGCACACGCATATGATTTCCGCGCCCTTGTTGCCCTTCACTGCCGCCTGGACTTGATTCAGCCACTCAGGGTTGCGCTCTGTGCCCGCGATGGCGAAGAATGCGAAAGCAGCACGCCGAATGTTGGCGAAGACGTCCTTGCCTTGAATGGGCCGGTATAGTGCAGCGCTGACTGCCCTCGGGATGCGCCTCTCAGCTTGCGCATCCTCGAGACGCACATCCAGCATGACTGCTCCCCGCTTGTTAGACGCGTCCTTGGGTGTGACATACGAGACTCCTGTCGCTACAAGCGCCTCATACATGGTCTCCCACGTCTCCTCCTCCTTGAACCGGTCGCGGAACAGCGGCGCCACGCCAAAGGTGCCTGGCACGCGGGGACACATGTGAGATGAGGTGCAGGTGCTTTCGAGCCCCGCTTCCGAGCACGAGTTTCTGGTGTGCTTCGGCACACCACCAGAAACTCGTGAATGGACACAAAGACGCACCAACAAACGACGCAGCTGCTGCGCCCATGGTGAGATAAATGGCGACAGGCGCGTCTGCAACCTGGAACACGTGCTGCGCTGCCGCCACACGAGGCGCAAGCCTGTGGTTGCGTCTGCGTTGCACAGCCGAGTGCTTGCGTGCTGGTCTGCACACGCGGGGCGTGTGCTGCATCTGACGTTGGCTCAGCGGCAAGGCGGGAGAGGTGAGCGGCGCGACATCCATGGCGTTGGCGAAGAGGAAACGAGAGCAGAAGTGTGATGTGGGTTGTTTGGAGTCTCCGAGGCTCAGCGGAATCACGTTTCGGGCTGTGCCGGAGCGGTTGCATCGCATGCAGCTTGGTGCGCTTTGCAATCCGCCTTGTGATGCGGCCAGTGCGCACGCTGATGGTCCTTGCAGCAGTAGGAAACGCGCCGACAGCCGCATTTCTGAAGCTTCTTCACATCGTAGTCTGCACGCCGACGTGCATCGCATGATGGCAGCGCACACACGCGCGCAGGTGAAATGTGGCCGCCTGCATGATGGCGCTCAATCACTTCTCGGATTGCCCTGGCGCCATTGTTCGCGCCATGCCCTGGAAAGCGCTGCAAGATGTCATAGACAGCGCCAGAGTCGGCGCCCAGCTCAAGAAGCGCTTTCACTGCGGCGACATTGTCTGCAAGCGTCGCCAGCAGCAAGGGGGACATGGTGCCGACAGTAAGAGATGTATCGCGGGTGGTGTTGTTGATGTCAGCATCTGCAGCGACGAGCGCATGAATGGCATCAATGTGGCCGCTTGCTGCCGCAAAGTGAAGCGCCGTTAGGCCACATGGATGCTGAGCGTCATTGACGCGCGCACCACCTGCAAGAAGCGCGCGAACGACAGCGGTGTCACCATTTTTCGCGGCCAGCATCAGGTGCTGTCAAGTTTGCATTCTCCTCGCGTTCAGCCTGGGCGGCTGTCATGCTCATCCGATTTTGAGCCAGTGACCCTCGAGACCGAACAGCGTCAGGGGTGCGCGCATGCACATTCACACCTGCAGCGATGAGCTGCTTCACGATCGAGGCTCGCCTTCGAGAGCTTTTTAAGGCATCGTCGAAGTTTGGAACGATTACAGGTGCCATGTCGCCGTTCTCAGCGATCACGGCGCGGTCTCGTTCCAGAATCAAGGCTGCCATGTGTAAGGCGGTGCCGCCCGCGGGGAAACGATGTTCCCAAGCAAGCTGTGCAGCCTCCAAACTGAATGTATCGGCGGCCTGCGCGCCGCGTGACAGCAGCACCGCAACGATGTGTTCGCGGCCATGATAAACAGCGTGATGGAGTGGCGCAAGCGCGCCCGGAGAGAGTGCACGAACATCAGCACCGGCATCGAGGAGCAATGTTGCGACATCCGCTACACCTGAGTCATGGATGCCGGGTCGGGTGAATTACTGATGCGGTGCCGTATTGAAGTACGACGTACCTGCTGTGTCCAGCGGGCGCCATCCCTTTCGACTACGACAGTTCACGTTTGTCTTGGGATGCGCGAGCAGCACGCGCACGCATTCGGGGAAGCCAAAGTGACTCGCAAAGTGCAGTGGCGTCCATCCCTCCTCGTCTGTCATGTTCGGATCCGCTCCGTGCGCCAAAGAGGCTCTGAACAGGTGAATAGACAGTCAAGAGTCAGTCCAAGAAACGCTTCCCGCGATCGCACTCTCACGCGCGCGCACCTCGTCATCTCAACGTCGTTGTTCGCCGCAGCATTGAGGAGAGGTTCGAGGCTGAACATGCGGATGGCCTCACGTTTGGCCATCGCGTTGGAGACGAGAAACAACTGGGACTGCCACAGTGGCCTACAAGAGCTGTCTCTTCCGCCGGATCCATTTCATCTGACTTTTTGCGAGGCGTATGTAGAGGCGTGTTGCCTGGCCTTGTCGCGAACTTCCCCGCTACCGGGGCGACTGCTGTGATCAACGGGAATGGAGAACCAAGCGCGTGGCTTGCTGAACGATGCAGACCCCGCTGTGCGCGCCTGGGCACACGCAGCGCTCTCAAATGCACTCCCCGGTGGGTGCGTCGCAGACGGCAGTGACAGCAGCCGCGGGGCTGCTTCCCCATCGTCCCACACAGCTCCTTTACCGTTGACCAGTGCCCTGTCGGCGTGTGGAGACACTGGCACGTCTGCAGCTGGCTGCGACGCGACCCCCTCGTCGCCGTCAAGGGTGTCACCTGGTACAGGCACGCCCAGAGGCTGCACTGCGGCAGGAGGCGGCCACGACAGGGACCACTGGTCAGCGGATGTCATCAACGTCTGCGTCCGCATGCGCGGTCTCAATGACCAGGAGCGTCGCGCTACGGGCAACGAGGTGGCGTGGAAGAGCGGCGGCAACTTGGTCTGGGAGGCTTCGGCAGAGGTGCGAGCGACCACAAATTATTCTTTGCACGCGCATGCGCCTCCCTCGTCCGCTCACTTGCACCATGTACCGCGCGTATTGCAGGCGGAAGCGGAGACCAGTGGCGGCGATGTGGCAGCGTACGAGCTGCCGAGGGTGTTTGGAGCCGATGCGGGTCAAGGGGATTTGTACGGCTTTGTGCGTCCGGTGGTGCTGTCATTCTTAGCAGGGTATCACGGCACTGTGTTTGCCTATGGCCAAACTGGCGCCGGTAAGACGCACACGATGCAGGGCCCACGAAACCAGGCCGGGATCATCCCTAGGGCACTGGCTGACCTGTTCGCGCACATCGCAGCTGCAAAGGCAAAAGCCAGCCGCGATGCTGGTGGGAGTGCCGTCTTTGATGCGACAGTGCGGATGAGTTACCTGGAGCTGTACAACGAGGAATTGATTGATTTGCTCGACAGCTCCAGAGATGGCGAGTACGACGATGACGGTGTCGATGCATCACCACGGGACACAACTCCAGGTGTCTCCTCTTCCTCTGGAATGACTTCATCGCCGCCGATGTTGACCATCCGCGACAATGCCGGGCCTGTAGCAGTCGACGGCCTTCTCTCCGTCACCGTCTCCTCCGCCAAGGAGGCCGCCGCCGCAATCGCAGCCGGCGAGCGTCGACGCCACGTGGCTGCAACCGCGTTGAACCGGGCAAGCTCGCGGTCACACGCGGTGCTGTGCGTCCGCCTCGATGTGGTGTCCTCCGGCAGTGAGGTGGATGTCCACCATGCGAGTAGGCGGAGCAGCCAGCTTACATTAGTTGATCTCGCAGGCTCTGAGCGCGCATCTACTCGCGCCGTGGGCTTGGGCGCGGGTGTGAGTAGCCTCAGTTCCGCATGGCTGGAAGGCACGCACATCAACCTCGGATTGCTCTCCCTTGGCCGAGTCGTGCGCGCACTTGCAGCTTCTCGCGGCGCTGGAAGTAGTGGGCAGCAGCAACACGTGCCATGGCGTGACAGCAAACTGACCCGCCTGCTTGCTGGAGCGCTGGGTGGCAACTCAAAAGCAGCAGCCATCTGTTGTTGCTCGCCCGCACCCTCATGCGCTGCAGATACGCGTAACACTCTGCGTTTTGCGGAGCGATGCGCGCTTGTCACCACACGCGCGGTGGTGAATGAACACCTTGGAGTGGCGGCTCAGCTGGCGCACGCAAGGTGTGAAATTGCGCGGCTGAAGGAACAGCTTGCGCAGGCGCAGGCGACCGCAAGCATGCATACTCAGCGGCGGCGCCACCAATCTGGGATGGATGCAACCTCCGTGATAGAAGAGGAAGGGGCGGGTGCCGGGGGCAGAGGGTCAGGCATCGGACCCGCAGAGGCGCATCTCTTGGCGGCTCAAGAGGCGGATGTTGCCCGTCTTACAGCTGCGCTCGCACACGAGCGCGCATCTCGCATTGACGCAGAGGCGCGCCTCGCGGAGGCGATGCGCCGTCTGACTGGCACTGCAGCTGCGCCACCATCACCTCGGTCATTCCGCGATGACTACGTTCATGGCGGCGGCAGTAGCAACGCAGGAGTCCGGCCTTTGACTGCAGCCACAGGCGCGGTGGACGCGCTATTCGCAGACATGCGGGCGGCGCAGCATACACTTGCGCATGTCAGAGCCGATGTCCGCCGAGCTGCAAGTCCACCATCACGGCTTGGAGTCACCATTCCGCAAGAAGGCAGTCCACGGATACAGCGCCCTGCGACGGTGTCGCCCACTGCAATCAGGGCGTCCGTTCGTGTGCAAGACTTGATGCCTGCAGATCAATTCTGGGCTGCCACTCTGCAGCAGCCGTGGCAGACCAAGGCCGGGGACAGCTTGCTGTCATCGCCGCATTGGGCTGTGCAGAGTGGCGTGCGTGACAGCCTGGAGGCGTTAGCACGGTGATGTCATCGACTCGATTGACGGCTCCCTCTTCAAGCGCATTACACGTCTCTCAGCCTGACGCCTGGCGGGCGTCATCGCAGCGTCTGCTCACCATGGCTGCGTTGCTCTCGCCGCCGCCAGAGAGTATGAAAGAGCTGGACGTCTTGCTCGCGGAGCTGCGGCACGCCAAGCGTGCTGGGCTCACCCGGCACATGGCAGCGGAGCGCACAGGCTTTGACAGAGACAAAGGTACCATCGCGCGGACACGAAACCTGGTGGCAGGGTGCACGGTGCCGAATCCTGGCGGCATCTCCCTCTAGCCCGTCTCTGTTTCCTGACGCGCCTCGGACCTGCCGACAGTGCGACGCCTTGCCTTGCGTTTGCACGACAAGGAACAACTCCGCCTGTGCGTATCTCGCTCAGCAACGGTGTGGTTTCACCCTGGCTGAAGAGTGCCCTCTGTGTCTCTCCTGCATCGCCGCGGCCTCCTCAGATACAACTCGGGCCGCTGTCCGTGTCTCTCTTGCGCGGAGAAGCCGGACATCCACTACTGGGCCACAGAACACGCACCGCCCCGTGCGGACGGGTGCGCCTCTTTCCCTTTTGTGATACCAGACCGTCACGCTTTCCGCTCTCTGACGCCTCCACGCGCACTGGCAACGCGCAGGTACAACGTCATGCTCAAAGATGAGGTGTTGCCCATGCCAACGGCTGACGCGATCCCGCCTCCACCTCCTCCACTCTACGCTCCCGCGCGGTCGTTGTCCTCGCCTCCAGCAGCGCCTCCAGCAGCCGCATCTGTGCACACTGAAGTCGCTCTTCCCGCGGACGCGGCAGCGGCGCCTGTTGCAGACGCTCATGCCGCTGCGCTACCGGTTTCGAGCCCAGAGAAGCAGCGCTGCGTGCCTGGTGAGGCCGCTCAGCAGCCTGCGGTGACGCCGGGCAAAGCCGCGCAGAATCAGAACACGCAGCAGCAGCGACAGCAGCAGCAAGTGGCATCGCCTGCGCGGCCACGTCCAAGCGCGAGCGCCGTCCTTCCTGTTGCCGATGATGGGACTGACACAAAGGCGATTCGCATCCCACCGCCGCCGCTACAAAGTGTGTCATCGCCATCGAAAGCGGCGGCATCCGCAGCGAATCCGGCGGCAGGCGGCGTCCCTGATGCCACCATGATGGATGTGGCAGCGGCGTCGCCTACACGCAAGCGTCCTGCAGCAGCTGCGCCGGTAGCCCCGGCAGTTGCGCCAGCGGTCAAGAAGGCCTCGATGACGCAGCAGGGCGCTCAACGGGGCATGCCGCCGCCGGCAGCACCTCGCGGCGGTGTCGCCCTCACACTTGGAGTCGGTCCCAGCAGCGGGCAAGCTGCGCCATCTGCAGCGCCCACGCAATTTGCCCCCAGTGCGACGCCATACATGCGCGTTGCAGTGGAGTGCGTGGATGAGGCCAGTGGGCAGTTCAGTGGGTACTATCTGACTGCAAGTGACATGAAGCAGCTGGGCATCGAGCCTGAGCGCGTGCTGGCATTGTACAACGCAAGACGAGCGCAGCGTGCCGGTGGCGAAAGCGCCCCGACCATCGTAAACGGCGGTGCATCTGGCGCTGGTCCAACGGCAGCGCGCAAACAACACAAGGCAGCAGCGCCCAGCGCAGGCGCGCAGATTCCTGATGACTGGGCGAAGGCCTTCAGGCGCACTGTCGACATGTGCCTGAGCCGTCGCGACGAGTGCTCGTTGGATGCCTTCAAGAAGTGCCTGTCAGTGAGTGGCGTTTTCGGCGACGATGCAGATGAATGCATCGCGTTGTATCAGGAGAAGAATGTTATCCTCGTTGACACGGATTCGCAGACGGTGCACAAAGTATGACCGCAACGTGCGGACATTGGAAAACACACAGTCAGTTTTGCCTGCGCATGGCGTCCTTGTGCATTTCCTTTCTTCAACGCCCTCGCTTGGAGCCAGAACTCGAGCTGCTGTACACGTTGACGCCTGAATTGCCGGATGACATCTCATGCGACGACGGCGTGTCCGACTGCAGCATGGCCCGCGACACCGGCTCCGCCTCGGGAGGGGTGCTTGGCCCACTTTGCAGTGAAGCCGACACCTCTCGCACGGCAGCTTTCGCATCCTCTGCCACGGGGCCCGCCTTGTTCGCCATGTCGCTCGCCGCCTGCTGCACAGCACCCACTGTTGCGCACCCTGCGGCCTCCAGATTTGGCTTCTGCTCGCGGACGGTCGTGCGGGCATCTCGGATGGCGCCCCGAGTCTCCTCCAGCACGCCGCGGACCTCGCGACTCGTCTGCGGGTCCACCCAGCCGATTGCGCAGATGCAGTTACCCATGACGGTTGGTATGATTGCCGGGCAGAGGGGAGTTTCCTACCCGAGGGTGTACCTCACTGCCAGGTCGTTTTTCCTTGGACTAAACGCACACACTGTTTGCCCGTGCACCGCTGTCCCAGACTAGGCGCCCTCTGCCGTGTTTCCGTTCCTCCCAATCAGCTCGTACTGCTGATTTTCCTCCGTAGCTGTCTTCCCTCTATCACCACCCCCACGCAGATGCAACCTGACCGCAACAGCTGTGGCAACGAATGCCACAAGCCATCCGATGACTGCCGCTGCAACCGCGCTCCCGCCGGCAGAAGTCGGGGCCGCACACTGCTGCGGTGATGGCTGCGGCTGTGTGGTGGGCGCCAATACGTCGGGTGCCAGCAGCGCATACCCTAAACTTCCCGTCCACGGCCGCATGTTGGCCCAATTTGCGCAGAATTCCGTCGTAGCCTGCATCGCGTATGACAGCCGCAGGTGGGAGTCCTGGACCATCTTGGTGGAGTTATCAGCTGCGGTGCCGTCGCCGATGACGATGCTGTCATCTTTTGCGCGCGCGCTGCGGGTGGCATCCATGAACAAGAACCACATTCCAACGGTCTCGTTAGGAGCCACCGTGATGAAGAACTCGCCTGGCACGTCAACGATTTGCATTGAGCCATACAGTGTCGCATTCAGCACTGAAATCCAGGACTTGTCAAAGTAATTGCCGGCAGGCGAGCCCGGAACGGACCCTTTGTGTGCGCCTGAGTGGCCAGGGGTGACCAGCATAGCTGGGTGCACTGCAGGGGGCGTCGCTGTTGTATCAAGCACGTCTTTCAGGAACGTGCCACTCGCGTTACGCACGAAGGAGCCGTCACGGACGCTTCCCGTGCAAAATTCACCAGCCTTCGACGAGCACTGTCCCTTGCGCCTGTACATGACCTGGAACGGGAACGAGGTGCCTGTGCACGGTGGCCCGCCCACATAGAACGGCAAGCCGACACCGCAGGTACCGCTGGGGCAGCCGGTGGTGGGGCACGGCGTGTAATTGGCAGGCACCAGCACGCGGACATGCGTGAGTGCAATAGGCACCACGCCCACGTTCGTCACGTCAAGCAGCATGCCACCGTTCGCACTGCCTGGTTGCTCGGGGCAGGTCACACCCGGAGGCGTCACACCAGGCTGGCCGAGACAGCCTGCAGGCGGGTTGCTGGTCAGGATTCTGGGGGCACATGCCGCACCGGCGCTAGGTGCCGGCGGCGCTGCAATCATCGCCAGCGCAGTCGGCGCGGTCCGCACCAGCACCAGAGCCACCAGCACACGCGCCATGCTTTGGAGAGACCTCCACGAGTGGGACTTTGCGAAGGCTTCTCAGCTGCACAAGAATATATGGGACCACCAGTGCAAGCCGGCCACTTTCGAGTTGCATGGTTACGAGGTGGATATCATTATGAAGTGGCGCAGTGCGCCATAAAGCGGCTGCTCCGTCAGTGGGCATCCTGTACCTCCCTTCTGGTGTCTCCCTGATGACCAGCTCCATGCAGAGTCAATCTAGGCCCAGCGCGCGCTGCTTGACGCTCTCCATGGTCGCGGCGAGCGTTTGATACCGCCGCTCAGCGCGCTGCGGGCCGCCAATCCGTCCCGTGGCTGCGATGGCAGAGGCATCCAAACCGTTCTCAACCACCTTGATGTACGTCTCCGCTGTCGACTTGAACATCGCGGTGATGTTCGCCGCTATGGCGTCAGCTTCATCACTGCTGCTTGCGACTGCTCCATCTTTGTCTTTGTTCGTCAGGTAGCCCGACAGCTGGCGCTGCAGGTTGGGCGTCTCAGCAGGCACATTCTCTCCCCACGCGTACTCATTATCGAGCCAGGTCTTGAACAGCTGGCCCTTCTTCCTGTTTGTGGCGCTATCCAACATCCGCAGATTGAAGTAGGCGTATCTGTCGTCGCTATTCTGCACGTCAAAAAGCGGCTGAAGAGCCAGGCGCGTTGCATCTCTGTAGTTCTTCAGCTGGCACCGATAATACGTCCACATCGGCGGGTTTTTCTGCTCAGCCAGCGTCGGGCGCTCGTCAGGAAGCTGCATGGTGCTCAGCACATGACGCCATCCGTCGCGGTCTTGCTCTTCATCCCTCGATGCTTGCACGATGGAATGCGCCTGCAATTGGCACTCCCACACATGGTCAACATCCACGCTCGGACCAGCTGTGCTGTCCATCGCACGCTGCACGCGGGCATCAGTGCGCCGAAGGCTGTAGTCGCCGCCGTGCTTCACAACCACGCTGTCCTTGTACCGCTTGATTGAGTTGTCGCGCAGCAGCTCTTTGAGTAGGCTCAGGAACGGTGGCGCCTTGCCCTCGGACGCGGATTTGGCAGACAAGCTGTTCAACTCAGCATCCTGCAGGTTTCCACCTACCCGTGTGACGAACTTGCGCTTCACAGTCGGTGTCCCTGCTGTGGGCGTCCTGGGTGTCCTCGCCTTTGACGCAGCCGTGCTCGTGTCCGGCTCTCCTTGAGCGTCGTTCCCACACGTCTCAGAGGTGCAACCGCATCTGCCAGGCACACACCGCTCGTTCCGCTTGGCACAGCCGCAGTTCACAGTGCAGTGCTTGCCTAGCTTCGGCCCCGCTTTCTTGCTCGGCACTTTGCAGCTGCACGGCTTCCAAGGCGTAGATGCAGTGGGTGTCTTGGGCACCTCTGCGGTGCAAGGCTGGAAGCTGAACGCCAGTGGCCCCGGTCGCTGCTCCTCCAGTAGACTGCTTTCTGGAACAGAAGCCAATGGCTTGGGCGTGCTCGGCGTGTGGCTGGGCTCACCAGCGTAGGCGGGAGCAGCCAGCGGAGACGTCGTTGTGTCGACTATGTCGTGCAAGGCGCTGGCTAGCAACGGCTGCCCAGACAGCTGGCGGGGCGCGCTTGTGAGCTTGGCTGGCAACACGGCGTCAGGGGCAGGGCGGCTCGGACAGCAACCCATCTATGCAGACATAGCCATGGCGAAGGCGCTCGCCGAGTGTGTGCGGCACAAAGCAGAAGCACCCGCGGACTCTAGATCGCGTGGTATACAAAACTGGGTCACTAACATCAATGGTCTCCGATGCTAGCGGCGTCGAATCCCGGCATCGGGAAGCTGCTTGCAAAGGTTTCCACTTCCGCGCGCAATGCTGCAAGCTTCGCGTGCCCCTCCAACCCTTTAATGAAGTCCTTCAGCTGCTTGCCGCTTGTCTTCTGCACATCCAGCGCAATGTCAGCCGCGCGGGCGAGGAAGCCAGCGATGGTGACGAAGTCTGCGGGGCCCAGACCCCGAGACGTCATGGCGGGGCTGCCAACACGCACTCCTCCAGGTGCAAGCGCGGATGCGTCGCCGAAGACTGCGTTCTTGTTCAGCGTGATGTGGGCGGCGTCGCAGACCTTCTCCATCTTGGAGCCAGTGAGCTCGAGAGGACGCAGGTCCCAGAGCACCAGATGGTTATCTGTGCCACCCGTGACCAGGGTGTAGCCCCGTTTCACGAGCTCTGCGCCCAGCGCAGCTGCGTTCTCACGCACGCGGGCAGCGTAGGTGCGGAACTCGGGGGTGGCGACGCTGCGCAGGGCCACTGCCAGGGCTCCAATCTGGTGGTTGTGCGGCCCGCCCTGCAGGCTGGGGAACACCGCCGTATTGATCGCTGCCTCGTACTCATACATCGCCGGCGCTGCGTCGCCGTTGGCGTGGCCGTTCGCGTGACCATTGCCGTTGGCCACGGGTCCACCACCCTTAGGACCCCTCCGGAAGAAGATCATGCCCGCGCGTGGGCCGCGAAGCGACTTGTGTGTCGTTGTTGTCACAATGTCGCAGTGCGGGAACGGACTGGCAGCGCAGCCAGCAGCCACGAGGCCGGAGATGTGGGCCATGTCCATCATGAGCATGGCGCCGCACTTGTCCGCAATCTGTCGGAAACGCACGTAGTCCCACTCACGAGGGTACGCGCTGCGTACCGGATGTCGTGTCAGCGAATCAGCCTCGTGCCAAATGCAGAGAGAGAGAAAGGCAACACGCGCCTGCCGCCTGCGATTATGAGCTTTGGTCGGAAATCCATGGCCTTCTCCTCCAGCTTTGCGTAGTCAATCAACCCGGTGGTGGAGTCCACTTTGTAGGGCAACGACTCGAAGTAGATGCTGGTGGCGCTGATCTTCTTGCCGCCGGCTGAAGGAAGGAAGGACCTGTCAGTGGGGGGCTAAGTTCAGCTGATGTGTGGCCTCAGCGACGCACCGGTGTAGTAGCCGTGCGTCAAGTGCCCTCCAGACGGGAGGTCGAGGCCCTGGCACGTAAAGCTCTGTCAATGAAATGGCCGCCTTTTGCACAGCTGTGTTCTGGGATTGCGCACCATGATCCGGTCATGCGGGTTCAGCAGCGCCGTGTAGACCGCGAAATTCGCAGGAGAGCCAGAGTAGGGCTGCACATCAATTGAGGCGCGGTCAGCAGCGGTGGTTGTGCGCTCAAAAGAGAAGGGACCCGAGAAAAGCATGCACCTGGACGTTGACACCCCACTGAGCTGCGTCTAGGCCGAACGCCTTGAGCGCGCGCTCACGACACAAGTTCTCCACCTGCGCGTGTGCGTGTATGAGAGAGAGAGGGCGTGAGAGAGCCAGGGTGCGGCATTCCAGCGTAGAGGCAGCAGTCACGTGGTAGGCTGAGAGGTGCCGCCGTTGTCCAAAGTTGGACAACTTCCGTTCTCGCTGTCAGTGCTGCCCAACGAGAGGCGCCGGGTGCGTGCGCGGTGCGTGGCCAGCAGCCGTGGCGGTCGGACCTTGTCGATGACTTCGTTGCCGCCGTAGTAGCGCGCGCCTGGGAGGCCTTCCGAGTACTTGTTTGTGAGGGGGCTGCCCAGCGCCTCCATGACGGCCGCCGACGTGAAGTTCTCGCTGGCAATGAGCTCAATGCCCTTGCTGAGAGCAGCCCAGCGACGGCGTGGCACACGCGCGTGAGTGCCGCGCGGCGGAACGGGACAAAACACAAAGGCAGTGTTTGCAGCCGACGCAGCCCATCGAGGCGCCCGTGTGGCCCAGCTAGCCACGTAGCCGCCGACGAGTCTACACTCTGACGCCAGCAAGTGCAGCACGCGCGCTCAGGGAAGCAGGGACTGCGTCGAAGAGCGCACCACTGGCGTGTCTTCTCCTCCTGAATCAGCGCAAACACCTCCGGGTCGCACTCACGCAGCGGCGACAGTGCGTCCGGGAACACAGCCTTCATGGCAGCCGCCATGACGTAAAACAACGCGCTTTGGAGAGAGGATGCGTGACGCGACACCGTGGCAGACGCGCAACGCGTTGTCTTCCCTTAGCGGGGTCTCTCTCTCGACGAATGGCCAGCGCCGCGGATGTTGCGACACTCTTCGTACAAGCCCGAGTGAGCAACAGACGTGTGGATGCATTGCCGATGAGTGATGACAGCGAGGCCTTCGGCCAAGCAGTGCAAGACGTCCAGCTGTCCGCTGCCTGCACCGTTGCGCCTTACGGCCGGCACTGTGGCTGGAAAATCGGAGCCACAAATGCAGGCGCTCAGGCAGCCATGGGCTTTGGACCCTTCTATGGACCACTCTTCGAAGGGAGTGTTCACGAGAATGGAGCCACGCTCTCCCTGTCCAACTTGGGAGCCACGTTCAAGGCGTCCGAGGCGGAGTTTGCGTTCTTCATGGGTCAAGACCTCGTGCCGAGCGAAGAAGCTGCGTTCACGGAGGAGCAGTGCTACGCGGCGGTGTCGCACGTCGTGCCAGCGATAGAGCTCGCAGCGTCGCGGCTAGCTCCGCATCTGAAACCCACGCCCGCGGCTGTGCTGTCGGACTGCACCTTCAACGGCGCCGTCATTCTAGCGGACACAGAGGCGCGTGTGGCCAGAAGTGCATTGAGACCTGAGGCCTTGCCCACTGCCGGAGCAGCGCTCGTTTTGCAAGCGGAGACTGTGGCCTCATCGACGGGCGCCAATGTGTTGGACAGTCCGCTGAAGGCACTGTGTTGGCTTGCAAATGCCCTGCGTGAGCGGCGCCAGCATCATCTGCGCAAGGGCGATGTCATCATGACTGGCGCAGCAGCAGCTCACAAGGCTCTTCTGCCGGGGCAGACACTTGAGGCGCATTTCGCAGGCTTGACGAATGACGCGCAGCCGCTGATTGTGCGCGTGCACATCGCGGCATGAAAGTTCTTGTTCAACAACCAAGTTGGTCACACTCCCATGCGCACTTTGAGAGTCGTCAATGCCTTCGACAAGCATCGCTTCTTCTCAGCGCGGAACGTGATCGCCAGCCGCACATCCGCAGGCATGGCCGCTGCCTCCTGTGACGCAAGAAGCGCATCATCTTGAGCAAGAGTGGTCCGCCACTGGGACAGGGTGACAGCGCAGATGGCCGCAGCCGTGGCCAGAGCGCAGCGCTCCACCTGCGCCGGCACGATGCCAGCCGCGTCACGGACACGCAATGCAGCGGCTCTCTGCTGTTCCGGAATGTCGCGCAAGTGCGCTTCATCTTGCAAAAATAGTACTCGCAAAGCAGCGAGTAGGCGAGAGTCGATGGCGCCTTCGCCGCCGATGAGAACCTCCAGATTTGCATGGGCGCCTACTAGTCCCAGGTCTGCAAGAATGAGTTGCTGCCACGGTGCAGCTGCGATGGCATCGCCTTGATTCATGTTCTCATCCACTCGGCCAAGCGGGATGTGCCCCAGACCCGCAACTTCGCGCGCTATTTCCAGCAAGCCGGAGCTGAAGCGAAGAGCGCATGTGTCATGCGGATTATTGCGCCCCACGAAGCCGTAGTCGAGGAGTAGAAAGTCATTCGACAAGGGGCCATAAGAAATGAGCACGGGTGTGCCTGCTGCAATGCGTTGCTTTGCAACAAGAGCAACTGCCTGCTTCCCGCCCATAGTCTTGACCTCGGCATTGGGCTCGAAACTGTGATTGCACAGATCGATCAGCGGCAGCATGCTCGCTGCTTCTGTTGGGCCCCTCAATCTGAATGCTCGACTCGACACTGCTGACAGCGCCCAGCCCATAGCATCTGCATCAACACGAGCCCCGCCAAAAGCAAGCGCGTCTGTGTCGCTCGCAAGCGCCCCCCTGGCAAAGGACAACAGAAATCGGCTGCGCCTTTTGACCTGTTCGCTCACCGGCGGGTACTGCAGCGCATCCACTGCTTCTCTTGAAAAGAAAATTGGAACTCCGTCGAAACGTGACGGCAGCAAAGAGACATAGGGCGCATACAGCGAGTCAGAGCCTTTGGCACGGTGGTCCAGTACCACCAGGCCGAGACGTGCGGCCCACAGCTCAGCTGGTACTTGGTCAAGCAAGCGCCTCAAGCTCGGCGCCAGCGTTGCCGTGTCATAACTTAGCGTGCAGCTGTGCGGCAGAGCGACCAGGAGGTCGCCCTCAGCCGTGTCTCGCACGGCTGCAAGTCCCCAGCCGCTATTGCCAACCACATCCACATTAATGCTGACACCAGAAACGTCAGCGCCGGAAGAGGTGAGCCAACGAAAGAGTGGCTGTGTGGCAGCTGCGTCTACCAATTGACTTGATGTTGACGAGTGCAGCGCCGCGCCGGTGCGTGAAGTCTGCTTCGCGCCGCGCGCAAGCAGCAGTCGCAGCATGTGCAAACGGCTCTAGAGACAATCAACATGTGTTTCAGGCCAGAAGGTCCGGCGAAGGGTCGCTCAATGTGACACGGCTGCGGCCGCAGCACGTTTTGCTTTTTCTTGCATTGCACAGCACACCCGGGTGAGGGTGTGCACATCACCGCTCTCGGAAGAGCGGATCCCCCATTTTGAACACGTGTGCGGGGGCGAGCACACGCACAATCCACGCAACCGTGTGTCGGTGCTTGTTTACTCCCA
>Ga0164297_10002814_pt1 | contig 16828 bp, 12 predicted proteins | sample GEODES058metaG_FD_113539 | JGI IMG/M metagenome (GOLD analysis project Ga0164297, IMG submission 113539) | Dystrophic lake water microbial communities from Trout Bog Lake, Wisconsin, USA - GEODES058 metaG | ecosystem: Environmental > Aquatic > Freshwater > Lake | place: USA: Trout Bog Lake...
TAGGACCGCGTTGGGGACCTTTTCCGGGAGTTCCCGGGCGGCCTGGGGCTAAACGACGTGTCACCATGAGCTCCTTTTGTGCATCACCTCTCGTGTGCGTCAATCGCAGCCAGTCGACGCACTTGTTGCAGCACAGCATGCGGCGGGGCAGCGCTGTCAATGCGCAATGCTTCCCTCAGATCCTTGTGAAACGTTGCGGCTTCGCACAGCTTCGCGTGCACCCGAGTCATGCACGGGATGACCCCTGCCAACGATGGAATGTCGAAGAGCAGCTGCATATGTGAGATCGCAGCTTCCATTTGTGCATTGCGCTCTCTTCGCAGGAAGGTGCTGTCAGCCGCATGTATCCGCTGATGTGCAGTCACGCCTTCAGCAATCGCCGTCAGCAGCTCCGCCTCAGAGGCGCGGCGCATGGATGAAGCGCCCGGGCGCTTTGCAAGAGCGAGGGCTACAGCCTCCCGAAAGGCGTCGAGCCTTTTTGTGTCGCGCAATCGAGCGACCCAATGTTTCAGTACGGCTGGCGCGTCGCGGGCGGTCCGAATCGTCATGTCAGAATCCACAAGCGGGGCGCTGCTTGCGATGATGTCGCACACGTCTCGAAGACATGCCACCATCGACGGCACAGCCGCCAATGCGTCTTGCAGCTTCGCATGGGCAGTAACAAGCTCATTGGCGTCACGAACTTCCAATTTATCGAACAGCTGCTGCATCTCTGACTCCATGTTGGCGCTCTTATGCGCTGCCTGGAGCATCCTGTGGGTCTCCTCCTCGAGCTCATGAATGCGGCTCTGAGCCTGCTGCAGCAATGCGCTGTACTCCTGCAGCATATACGCGTGCTTCTTCTCAAGTGCGGCCAGTGACGAAGTGTACCGCGCTGCATCCGCCACAGTCTTGGCCTCTGTAACGGAATGCTGAGCTTGCAGCTGGGCTGTGCTCTCTCGCGCCAAATGTAGCTCTCGCGCCAGGATCTCCGCCTCGTTCCGTGCTGTTGTTATCTCCGCATTGACATGGCTGCGCCAGCTGAGCAAATAGGCGACGATGCTTTCACCGCTATCAATCTGTACGTCGCTCGGCAGGCCCAGTAACATAAGATGTCTGCGCCACACAGCTGTCTTCGTATCTTCCTCGCGGCGCAGGCTATCCAGCTGCGCCGTGAGCGCCAGAATGTGGGCGTCACGCTCCTGTGTGAGGACAGTGAGACAACGGGGGACTCATCTGTCACGAGCCTGGCACACGCAGCGCACCTTGATAGCGCTCTCCAGCTGTTCTCCGCGCTCCGCAAAGCCCCGACGGTCGACCGTGAGAGGAGTAGCGCCACCAGAACGTCCTTCATGACTTGGTGACTCCACGCCACCGTATTTGTGCTCCAGGCTCTCCACTGCGTCGTCTAAGTAGCGAGCGTCGCCGTCATCACGTGCAGCAGTTTGGCCGTGCACGGGCCTTGGAAGTGCCTGGAGGAGAGAGACTTGCAATTGAAGACTGTTCAACTCGCCTTTGAGCCGCTCCGAGCTCGCACGGAAGTCCTCAGACAGCTTCGAAGCATGACCTGGGTGCATGGAGAAGGCGGCCAGCGACGGGGCCTCAAAACAGAAGCGCCGTACACGTCAGCACTGCTGTCTGATTAAGTCTGAGCGCGCCGTCGTTGAAGCGAGGCCCGCGGATAGAGTGTCTCTTCGCGACAGGGGCTAGGCGACTCCCTGCGGAGAGCCCCGAGCGCCTGCGCAGCCAAGGTGCGGCACTGTGCAGGTGCATTCGTTCAAAAGCCCCGGCCGCAAGCACAGCACCCGTTGCGTGGCCCTCGTGCCGCGACGCGCAGCTGACGCCTCTGGGCCACTTCCTGCGCACGTTCGCCCAGCTTGAGGCGGCGCCATGTACGTGGAGGAGATCGTCATCGACGGCTTCAAGTCGTATGCACACAGGACTGTCGTGCCAAACTTCGACCCGTTCTTCAACGCCATCACCGGCTTGAACGGCTCTGGCAAGAGCAACATCCTGGACAGCATCTGCTTCGTGCTCGGAATCACAAACTTGTCGCAGGTGCGCGGCCAGACGGGCCCAGCTGTCGCCTGCTGGGGCTTTCGCGCCAGACACCGAACCGCTCACCGCGACGCCGCCCCCGTCCTCTGCCAGGTCCGCGCGGGCAGCCTGCAGGAGCTGGTGTACAAGCAGGGCCAGTCCGGCGTGACCAAGGCGTCCGTCTCCATCGTTTTCAACAACAGCGACCGCTCTCGCAGCCCTGTTGGCTATGAGCACTGCGAGCAGATCACTGTGACACGCCAGGTGCGTCCACGCCTGTCACCTGTCTGGACGCGCCTCGCGCGCTGACCTCTACTGCGCCTGCGTCTGGAAGATTGTAATCGGTGGGCGCAACAAGTACCTCATCAATGGTCACGTCGCTCAACCCAGGCACGCACGCGCAGCTCGTCGACGGCCTCACGCGTGTGTCTGACCCAGCCGCGATATCGTGTGCTCCCACCTTTTGTGTCCAACAGCCGTGTCCAGAATCTGTTCCACTCTGTCCAGTTGAACGTGAACAACCCGCACTTCCTCATCATGCAGGGCCGCATCACCAAGGTGCTGAATATGAAGCCGCCGGAGATCCTGTCCATGCTGGAGGAGGTGAGGTCGCAACAGCCCTCTCGCAACTGTGGAAGTCTCCTTGTACTGACAACGCAAACAGGCAGCCGGCACTCGCATGTATGAGACGAAGAAGGAGAACGCCCTGAAAACGCTGGACAAGAAGCAGTCCAAGGTTGAGGAGATCAACAAGGTGCGCTGCTGTGGTGTTGCTCAGGGGATGCATCTCGCTATACTAACACTGCCTTCGCTCACGCACCAGCTGCTTGAGGAGGACATCCTGCCCGCTCTGGAGAAGCTGCGCAAGGAGCGCGGCGACTACATGCGATGGGCCAGCTCGAATGACAAGCTGGAGCGCCTGCGCCGCTTCTGCGTGGCGTTCGAGTACATCAAGGCTGTTGCCGCTAAGGATGACAGTGCCGGAGGCACGCAGGAGCTGCAGCAGCACATGCGCGACCTCGCTGCCGAGATCAAGGCCATCCACGCTGATGTGACCGCCAACGCCGCAGAGGCGAAGCGCCAGGCGGCCGCCAAGGAGGAGCACCTGGGGGCTCAATTCAAGGAGCTCAATCGCCAGGTGGACGATGTGTCCAAGCTCCTGGTGCAGGAGACCAGCTCGTGGACGAACAAGAAGGAAGCCGCGGCGAGCGAGCGCGAGTCCGAGCGCAAGCTGAAGCAGCAGCTGGCCGACCTGGAGACGAGCCTGAAAGGCCGCGCTGCAGGCAACAGCAAGCTGGATGCCGAAGTGGCGGCCGCCAAGGCCAAGGTTGACCAACTCACGCGTGCGGCTGAGGAGGCGGAGCGCACACTGGCGGGCGTGCAGTCGGGCAAGGGCACGGGCGATGCAAAGAGTCTGGGAGAGAAGCTCGCTGACGCCCGCGCCGCCATCACGGCATCGCAGGCTGAGGTTGCTGCTGCCAACATCCGGGCCAAGCACGTGGCCAAGGAGCTGGCGGCAGCGCGCTCTGCCCTGGCCGCGAAGCGCAAGGAGGCTGACAAGGTGCAGTCTGACTTGGCCGCGCGCACGGCCGAGGTGGAGGCATGCCGCGCAGCCCTCGCCAAGCTGGGCTTCGATTCGGCGGCAGCCAGCGCTGCAACGGCAGCCAAGAAGACGGCGCAGGCGGCTGTTTCATCGGCGCAGGAGACGGTGAGCTCCCTATCTGGCCAGCTCTCGGCGCTGGACTTTCAGTTCCGCGACCCGGAGAAGGGCTTCGACCGCTCTCGCGTGAAAGGCGTGGTCGCCAAGCTGCTGCGCGTCTCGGATGCGCAGGCGGCGACCGCGCTGGAGGTGCTGGCGGGAGGCAAGCTGTACCAGGTGGTTGTCGATACCGACGCCACTGGCAAGGCCCTGCTCGAGCGCGGCCAGCTGAAGCAGCGTGTGACAATCATCCCGCTGAACCGCGTGCAGGCGCGCGGTGCCAGCGCGGAGCAGCAGGTAGCTGCGGCCAAGGTGTCCGGTGGCGAGGCCAAGCTCGCTCTTTCGCTGGTTGGCTTCGACTCGGAGCTTCAGGCCGCCATGCAGTACGTCTTCGGCGCTGGCTTCGTCTGCAAGGTGCGCTAGTCTACGCCCGTCATATGGAACGACGCATTCAGCCCGCTGATGAACTGACGCCCGCGCACGCCCCCATTTGCAGGATGCGTCCACTGCCAAGGCCGTGGCCTTCCACCGTGATGTCATGATGAAGTGCGTCACTCACGACGGCGACCTGTTCGACCCGCAGGGCACGCTGACGGGCGGCAGCCGCGCGAGCAGCGGTAGCATCCTGGCCAAACTGCATGCCTTGTCTACTGCCGAGGCACACCTGGCGCGCTGCCAGGCTGACCTCGAGGCGGCGGAGAAAGCTCTCCGCTCCTTCGAGGTACAGGCTAAGGAGCACGCGCGGCTGGAGGCTGAGCTGGAGCTCAAGGCGCACAGCCTGGCGCTGCTGAAGGACCGCATGTCTGCCAGTGAGGCCCACCAGCTCATGGAGGCCTGCACTCGTGCCGAGGCCGATGTGGCTGCCACCAAGGCAGCTGAGGAGGAGGCGGTGCAGAAGGGAGCAGCAGCCAAGACTGAGGCCGCGCGCCTGGAGCGTGAGATGTCCGACTTTGCAGCGGACCGCGACAAGCGGCTCAAGGCTGCTGAGAAGGCTATGAAGGATGCCCGCGCCGCGCTCATGGCTGGTCGCTCCGACGCCAAGGCGATTGAGGAACGCGCAAAGTCGCTGCTTGCCGAGCGCCAGGCGCTGGAGGAGGAGCGCACAGGCATGCAGGAGCAGCTCGTCGCCGCCGCCGCCGCTGTCAAGGCCGCCGATGCCGAGGCATCCTCGCAGGAGGCAAAGGTGGCGAAGCGCAAGGCTGCCTACGAGCAGTGCAGCGGTGCACTGGAGGCTGCTCGTGCTCGTGCAAATGCCTGCGATGCGGAGCTCTCCGCTCTGGCCACCGCGCGGTCTGCGCTGGAGCGTCAGCTGGAGGAGAAGCAGCTGGATCTGAAGCGCACGGAGCTGAAGGTGCAGCGTCTGGAGCGCGACTCGCGCGATGCGGCTCAGTGCGTGGAGCGCCTACTCAAGGCGCACCCCTGGATCGCTGCCGAGCGTGCTCTGTTCGGCCGCGCAGGTGGCGACTACGACTGGAAGGCCCGCTCACCGGAAGCTGCGCAGAAGGAGCTTGCGGCGCTGGAGGCTGAGCAGGAGAAGCTGGGAAAGAGTGTCAACAAGAAGGTGCTTGGCATGTTCGACAAGGCTGAGGCTGAGTACAAGGAGCTGACCGAGAAGCGGCGCATCGTGTTGAATGACAAGTCCAAGATCGAGGCTGTCATCACAGAGCTGGATGAGAAGAAGAAGGAGGCGCTGGTAGCCACCTGGCAGCAGGTGAACCGTGACTTTGGCTCAATCTTCAGCACGCTGCTACCCGGTACATCAGCCAAGCTAGAGCCACCGGAAGGTGGCACATGCCTGGACGGCTTGGAAGTGCGCGTCGCGTTTGGCAGCGTGTGGAAGCAGTCGCTGACAGAGCTGTCTGGAGGGCAGCGCTCGCTGTTGGCCCTGTCGCTCATCCTCGCGCTGCTGCTCTTCAAGGTGCGCCCCCATTGTTGCACACGCCTGCTCAAGCGCGTGCAGCTGTTTGTGTGCTGAGCGCATTGCCCCGTCTCCGACACGCGCGCTGTGTTTACAGCCTGCCCCCATCTACATCCTGGACGAGGTGGACGCTGCTCTGGATCTGAGCCACACACAGAATATTGGGCGCATGATCCGCACGCACTTCCCGCAGTCGCAGTTCATTGTGGTGTCGCTCAAGGAGGGCATGTTCAACAACGCAAACGTCATCTTCAGGACGAAGTTCGTGGAGGGCGTGTCCACCGTGATGCGCACTGTTCCGGCCCTCAAGGACAAGCCGCAGGACGAAGATGCCGCTAAGCGCCGACGAGTGGGTGCTGGTGGCCCGCCGGGCTCCAAGGAGAATTTGGCGCCAGGCATTCACGCATAGTTGGGACGACCTTTTGTATGCTATCACCATTCAGCCTTCACGAGATTGGTTGGCGAAGAGAGCACATAGTTGGGCAGGTTGTAGAGGGCTCCTCTCTCATCCCAGCACCTGGACAAATCTCTTCCAGACACAATGATGCCAGCAGACTCCACAATCGTTCGCGCGGTTTCGATGTCCGACTCTGCAGCCACCTTAAGCGCAGCCCATATTTCTGCCAACAGGCACATTGCGTCAGTGTCAGCAGCGCTTGGATGCGACAAGGGAGTCCCACACCTTTTTCTCCGCCATAGACTGCCGTGCCCCACGTTCCCCAGAACTCCTCGCGTTTCTTGTCCAAGTCTGCTTGCGTCATGGGCTTCTCGCTCTTCCACGGAGGCGGATTTCCGAAACGGACAGCGTTTTCCTTGGCCGTGGCAGCCTCGTCTGGCAACCAGCAGGAAACCCGTGTCAGCCAACAGCCAGCACGCAATTAAACAGGTTGCGACGCACCAGCCGCCGCCGGAGAAGAAGTGGTACAGCCCTTTTGATTAAAGCGACAGGTGTGAGCACATCATTAGGCGAGGAACAACAACTGCTCGCTCGCACCATATTGCCTAAGGCCGCTACAGCAAACAGACCGACGTCAAAAGTAAGCAGCGCAAATGGCGCTTAGCATGCCATGGTAACTTCCAACTGCGGAGTGTGGGGCGCAGCCTTGGACTGCGCGACAGGTGACAGGAGGCTCGCCTTTGACTTCAGTTCAAGCAAGGCGATGCTGGCGCGCTTGTTTGCCGAGCGAATAAGTGCTTCACGACCTTGAAAGTGCAAGCTTAGACAGTTCTGGCGGAGGCCGTGAACACGATAAGCTACCCCGTCGTCGGCAGAGCAAAAACACGTCCCTCGGGACGCCCATCGGCCGTGTGTTCGGTCGCATACCCGTTGCTTGTCGAAGCAATGCGTGCGGCTGCAGCTTGTGCGCGTCGCCTTCGTGGTGCAGCAGCCTTGGAGGCAGTGGCGCCACAGGGTACCAGCAGCCTCTTTTTCCGCGGCTTTGCTGACGCAACCGGTCCTCTGAAGCGCACGCCGCTGTTTGATTACCATGTTGCGCACGGCGGCAAGATGGTTCCGTTCGCTGGGTGGGAGATGCCGATCCAATACAAGGACAGCATCATGGACTCGACCAAGCACTGCCGCACCGGGGCGTCGCTCTTTGACGTCTCGCACATGTGCGGCCTTTCTCTCAAGGCACGTGTCGCCTGGGACTGGAGCCTGACCGCCTGGACACGCAATAGCCGTGTGCCTGTGGCCCTGGGAGTTGTGCTTGTGGCGTAACTGACACTTGCCCCTATTGCCGCGCGGCTCGCAGGGCAAGGACACAGTGAAGTTCATTGAGCAGCTCGTTGTCGGTGACATCGCCGGCCTGGCCGACAACACGGGCTCTCTGTCCGTCATTACCAACGAGAAGGGCGGCATCATTGACGACACAGTTGTCACCAAGGCGAGATCTCCTGCTCCCGCACAGGCGACTATCTGTCTCTGCGTGCGACTCATCTGGTCCCTCCGACTCATCAGGTGAACAGCGAGCACCTGTACATGGTCGTCAACGCAGGCTGCCGTGAGAAGGACCTTGCTCACCTGAACAAGCACCTGAAAGCCTTCAAGGCGCGTCTTGCTTGGAAAGCGAATACTCATTTCGCGCCGCGTCACTTACAACATGTGTATGCCTTCATTTGGACAGGCCAAGGGCGGAGTTGTGGATATGCACATCTACGATGAGCGAGGCCTCATCGCCTTGCAGGGCCCCAAGGCGGCAGCTGCCCTGCAGGTGCGCAACTGACTGCTACCAGTGTCTACAAGCTACTGCCTGCACGCTCACTGTCGTCATACATTCACACACAGCCGCTCACCAAGTTGGACCTGAGCAAGTTTCACTTTGGCATGTTCGCGACCGTCGACATCGGCGGCGCACACTGCTTCATCACTCGCACGGGCTACACCGGCGAGGACGGCTTTGAGATTAGCGTCCCGAACGAGAAGGCGCTGCACTTGACGGAGCGCCTGTGCGCGAACGAGTCGGTGAAGCTGTGTGGTGCGCTGCTTCAGGGCCTGCATCCGCTCAATCGAACTCTGCTCACGGTAGCTCTATTTCCGTGCACAGGTCTGGGGGCGCGTGACAGCTTGCGCCTGGAGGCGGGGCTGTGCCTCTATGGCAACGATTTGGATGAGACGATCACGCCCATCGAGGCTGGCTTGGCCTGGACCGTGGGTGCGTCGTCATTATGTATTTTCACTCTTTTGGGAGGCTGACTGCATGTGCAACAATCCAGGCAAGCGCCGCCGCGAGGCGTTTGATTTCCTGGGTGGTGCTGTGATCAAGAAGCAGTTGGCTGAGGGCGTACCGCGCAAACGTGTCGGCCTCATGATCACCACTGGCGCACCCGCCCGGCAGCACTCCAAGCTGATCGGGCCCAACGATGCGACGGTGGGCGAGGTCACCAGCGGCGGGTTCAGCCCTTGCCTGGGAAAGAACATTGCGATGGGTGCGCAATTAACGCACACTGTTGCCGTTGCGCATTGCACACTGAATCTGCATGCCGTCTCACACACAGGCTACGTCGACAACGCGTTTTCCAAGGCTGGAACTGCACTGAAGGTTGAGGTCCGCGGCAAGATCAACGATGCCGTCGTCACCAAGATGCCATTCGTGCAGACACACTACTATAAGGGCTGAGGGCAAGTCACGATATTTCCTTTACGACACCGGGTGCATGTGTTTTATGAACTCACAGCAGCTGGCGATCCGCCATCCTCCCTCTCTGTTCTGCTGCCAATAGCACGGCTGCTCTAAAAGGCGTCGTGACGCCAAGGCACGTCCATCATCAGGTCGCCAGTGTCTGTGCCAAAGCTGCCGAGCAAGCTTCCGCCAGCAGCATGCAGGCCATCAGTCATCCAGTCAGAATTGATGAGAGACTGCGCCGCTGTCGCTGCGCCGGCGCCGCGCGGCTGTGGCGCTGACTGCGCTCCGCGCCGAGGCTTGCCAGAGCCTGGTCCATTCTGCGGGCGCTTGCGGTGGTCGAAGACGGGTGCGCTCCCTCCACCTTTTACTAATGCGCTGCGCAGGGCCTGACGGGCCCAGGTGTGCAGCGGGTACTTGCGCGCTGCTACTAGCTCTGGCAATTTTGACACCCAGAGCGGCAAGCTGGGCGGCACTACAGGGGCCCCGAAATGCGCATGGTGCGCCATGTCGCGGCGTCCTGGCGGAGCGCCTGCTGCGGCAGCTTCCCCATGGCGTTGTGATCGTGACGTGGATCTGCCTGCCTTGCCGGGGGCAGATGCTGCGCTGCCACCGCGGCGCTTGGAGTCCCCATGATCGGGTGCTTGCAATGCAACACCGCCCCGCCCGCGTCTTCCGCCGGCCACGTCAGCAGGTGCTGCCGTGTCTAGCTCCTCTGGCTCATCCAGCAGGATGCCGTGGCGGCGCTTATAGGTAGCGGAGTCGCGATACGATTTCACGATGACCGCATCTGCCACATTGCCCTCCCCATCAGCTGTGGAACAGTCCGCTGTCAGAAGCAGGGATATGACACGCAAGTGCAGCGCATAGTTACTCACTCTGCAGTCGGTAGCGCCGCGCATCATAGATGCCGAAGCGGCGGTCCTCAACAACACGGCCTACAAGCAAACAAACAGAGTGGAATCAGAGCTGCAAAGACGAGACTGCATCGCCTATTCTCGCGCACCGACGAATGTGTCGCGGCGGTCCTCTTCGTCAAGAGGTACGTCATCCTCTGCATATGTTTTCCGCGGCTTGGCTGCCACGCGGAGGCTGGTTCGCTCAGGCACTTGGGGCTCTGCCCTGACACGCCTGGCGAGTATGAGTGTCGGACAGCGCTTAGTGATGCATGCGACAGGGTGCATATAGCCAAGCAAACGTTTGGGAACGCACTTGCGTGTAGCTGCCTGCTGAGCCACCTGAGCTAAAGCTGCCTGCAGGGCAGCGTTGGCTGCGTTCACATCGCGCTCCGCCTGCTGGACCGCAGAATTTGCTGAGTTCTTGCTGGCCACCGCAACCTGCAGAGGCGTGAACTCAGTGAGTTTACAGGGTGCAGGAGCATAGGCACGAGCAGACGCACATTGATGGCTGCCTCTGTGCTCGCCCCACGTGCAAGGGCATCCTCCGCCCGTGACACGATGGCTTCCGCCTCTCGGGCACGGGAGAGAGCGGCTTGGAGCGCCGCTTCTGCAGCAGCCTTGCGGGACCGCAAATGCAGCACCTCAGCGGACTCCGCCTGCACAGCGAGGCGATGACAGCGAATCAATGAAGTGCGGTACGACAATGTGTCTCACGCATCCAGTTGTGTTGGTGGGCGAAAAGCACCGGGCGCAAGTGGCCGCAGTTGAGCGAGCAGCAACAAAGGATTGTACCTGTTGCTTCTTCGCCGGCGTCGCCTGGTTCATCTGCGCAGGCAGAGCCTGCACGCCCCCCATGAGTGCTGTAACATGGAACGAAGCACGCGTGGAGTCAGACGCAATGTGCGGCGCGGCTGCGAGCAGAGGCAGGAATGGAGCATGCCTGCCAAAGCCTCCTGGTTCCGTCGGATGTTTTCCAACCGTGCGCGCTCAAAGTCGTTCAGCGGCTCTGGCTCCGGCACCGGAGCGGCACGGACGGCGCGGACGACCTCCTGGGGTGCGCTTTTGCTGCAGAACGAGGCGGACGGCACACCGCAAACAGGTCCTAGGGTCAGCTTCACTCACGTCGCTCGCTTTGCCATGAAGCCAACTTACACGCGCCCAGGGAGGCCCCCAACACACGTGACACTGCTCCCGACGCACCTTGCGCCGCCGTCAGACTTGGAACCGCGACCTGCGCGTCGTCGCTGGCCCCCGCGGTAGCTGCGCACAGGTGCACGGCCAGCCTCATCACGCCCAACGTGCTGGAACTTGACCAGGTTGCGCCACTTGTCCTTCAGCTGGACGCCCGTGCGACCCCTGTGACTCGGCCGGGCGGCGCGCGCACGAAGCAGGTTGAGGCACAGTCAGCGCGCGACACTGCCGGACATTGCCACAGTGGGCTGCCGCAGACAGAACAAGTGCCGCACGACGCTCCCCGAGGCGCCGGTTGCGACAGCCGCTGTTGCGCTGCCGTAGACACGCGCGTACGACGACTTGCGAGCGAGCCAAGCGAACGCACTTGAGGACCTTGAACTCGGGATCATGGCGGATGCGCTCCCAGGAGCCAATGCCGTGCTTCTGTACGCCCTTGCGCAGTAGGTCCTCCTCGTGGGTGTCCCAGTAGCCTCGGAACCCCATGGCTCACGGCGCTTTTCGGTTTCCTCCTTCTGCGGCCCGAGTTGTGCGCAGGTAGAGACCAGCAACAGGCACTGCTTCTGCCTTTCACAGACGAACACACCAAGACAAGGGTCACTGAACGGTGGTCGTACAATCGCGAGTCGCAGAGTGCCCAGCGCGCACGCGACGGGAGAGGGCGCCGCAAGTTTGATGTTACATGACATTCCACGTCATCCGTGAGGACATCGCAAAGAAACGAGCGTCGCGAAGACCAGCTTTGTTCGCAGCATGCGCGTCGCCGTGACTGGGGGCACCGGCTTCATCGGCGGCTTCGTCGTAGCAGCTCTCTGTAGCGCCGGACACACACCTCGCTGCCTGGTTCGTGCAACCAGTGATGTTTCGCGAATTGCGCACTTAAAGTTCGAGCGCCACGAGGGCGACGTGTTGGACGCTGACTCAATAAAGGCGCGAGTCGCAGGGCTATGCGTTCACTGTTAACAGAATGGACTCTAACCCTGCTGACGCTTCGCCAGGCGCTGGTAGCGGGTTGCGATGCGGTCATTCATCTGGCGCTGTCGGCGGGCTGGGACCAGATGCGGACGAAGGCGCAGCTGCAGCGGCTTCTGCAGACTTCAGAGCGGGGAACTCGCAACGTGCTCGAGGCTGCAAAAGCCGCGGGAAACGTTCGCGTCGTATTCGTCTCCTCGATTGCGGTGCGTTGGGGACACGCTGGCTCCAATTTGCTGCTCTCCATGTGACGTGAAGGGACGTCATATTGCGCAGGCGGTCAACTGCAGCAGGACTCCAGAGAGGGTCTTTACTGAGGATTCGCAGCCAGAGCCGCTGGCTGGAACATTGGGCTACGCAGCTGTGAAACGCGCAGCTGAAGCATTGGTGGGCGACTATGCACGGGTGAGCTTGTTCATGGGTGCTTTGATTTGTGCATCGCTCACACGCTCTTCCACGACCAGGATGGCTTGCCCGTCATTACACTGTGCCCAGCAGAGGTATACGGCGCCAGTGATGTGGCTTTGGTGACGGCAGGCAATCTAAAGGCCTTCCTAAACGACCCTGTCATTTTGCTGCCCCGCACTGGCGGCACTAGCATCTGCGCCGTGAATGATGTGGCGGCAGCCTGCGTTGCGGCTGTCACTCGCGGCACTCCGGGGCAGCGCTACATTCTTGGGGGACCGAACGTGTCTATGGAGCAGCTTGCAAAGGCAACACTTCGATTGGGGGGCGCACGGCATGCACGCAAGCCCATCGTCCGCCTGCCCAGCTCCTTCTTGGTGGGTTTCGTCAAGCTACTGAGCGCGCTGCGGCTACCTACGCCGGTGGAGCCTGGCGTCCTGTCGTTTGCAATCCTTTACTGGTACATGGACAGCTCCAAGGCGCAGAAGGAGCTGGGATACCAATCTCGCAGCGTCGATGACATCTTGAAACCTGCGGTGGAGTGGCTGCGCGATCGGGGGCACTTCAAATGAAAAATTGGATCTGCGCAGTTGCTGACGCTGAGAGTGTCTACTTCAGTGCAGTCGCCGTTCCGATTCTCACCCCGCTGCGCACGTAAAATCGCAAAGCATTGGTTAGCGCGCGTCAAGTCTCGCAGCATGCCACGGTGAGCTTCGTAGGAAGAGAGAAAGCAGTTGAGGTTTCCCCATATGCTCAAGCGTGCCGCAGCGCGTCTGGCGCGCTCAGCATGTCATCTGGCGGGTGCATGGCCCCCTGCCGCGCACAACTGCGCCTGGGCTCTGTCACAGCGTGCCACTTTTGCTGGCGAAGCTGCAGCACTTGGGGCAGAGGTGCCGAGCGCTGCGCAGCAACTGCTTCGCTGTTTCGCAATCATCGCGCATGTCGACCACGGCAAGACGACGCTCATGGACAAGCTCATGCGCGAGTGCGACGGCGACGACTCCATGGCTGGCGCTGGCGACGCGCCCACTGAGCGAGCGCTGGACAGCGGTGCTCTTGAGCGCGAGCGTGGCATTACCATCATGGCCAAGTACACGTCCATGGCGTGGCGTGGGCACACGCTGAATGCCGTCGATACTCCCGGCCACGCGGACTTTGGAGGCGAGGTTGAGCGTGTACTGGGAATGGTCGACGGCGCGCTCCTGCTGGTCGATGCGGTAGAAGGGCCGCTAGCGCAGACCAAGTATGTGGTGTCCAAAGCATTGCGCCAGGGACTTCGGCCCATCGTGGTGCTGAACAAAGTTGATCGTGACTCTGTGACAGAGCAGCGCTGCGGCGAGGTGGCTGGCGCCCTTCTCGATTTGTTTGATGCGATGGGCGCCAATGATGAGCAGCTGGACTTCCCGATGCTCTACGCGTCTGCACGGCAGGGCTGGGTGGCACCCACCTGGGAGGAGGCGCGTGCAGTGCTTGCGGGCAGTGCTCACCAAGGCATGCGCCCTCTGCTGAACACCATCATCAGCACCGTGCCCCCACCGGCGGGTAGCGAAGCCGCGCCATTCACCATGGTTGCCACGCTCATGGAGAAGGACCCATACTTAGGCCGCATTCTAACGGGTCGCATCGCCTCTGGGAAAGTGCGCGTGGGCGACCAGCTACGATCACTCACTCGTGATGGCGCCGGGGCTAGTCGGTCGGAGGGCCGCGTGACGCGCATCATGAAGCGCCGGGGAGGTTTCGGACGGATGCAGCTCAACGACGCTGGCGTGGGCGACATCGTATCGCTTGCTGGTATTGGCGGTGCATATGTGACGGACACTCTTGCAGCTCCAGAGGTCACTTCGCCGCTGCCAACCGTGGGAATTGACCCGCCGACGCTGTCCATGGTCTTTGCCGTCAACGACTCGCCGCTGGCGGGGAAAGACGGCACACAGCTCACCGGTTCTAAGATTGGAGCTCGCCTTTTGTCCGAGTCGGAGTCGAATGTCAGCATTGTAGTGCGCCAGGATGCAGGCGGTGGGGAGACGTTCGAGGTGCAAGGTCGCGGAGAGCTGCAGCTCGGTATTCTGCTAGAGACCATGCGCAGAGAGGGCTTTGAGCTCTCTGTATCGCCGCCCGAGGTCGTGCTCAAGAAGGAGGCGGATGGCAGGACAGTGGAGCCTTACGAAGAGGTGACTCTTGAGGTGAACGACTCCGCAGTCGGATCCTGCATCGACGCCCTTTCGCTCCGTGGCGCCGAAGTACGAGACGTGCTGCCCGGCAACGGAGACGCCATGAAAGCGCGCATCCTGCTGCGATGTCCCTCTCGTGGCCTGCTTGGCTTCCGCGGCGAGTTCGCCACACTTACGCGTGGCGACGGCGTAATGCACCGCGCATTTGAGGGCTATGGGCCCTTGAGAACGGGCCTCGACGCTGGCCGCAAGGGCGTTCTGATAAGCATGGCAGAGGGCACAGCAACAGGACATGCACTCGCTGCCCTTGAGCCTCGGGGAACGCTGTTCGTGAGCCCCGGCACGGCCTGTTACGGCGGTATGATCATCGGCGAGAGCACCCGCGATGAGGACCTGGAGGTGAATCCCACCAAGGCAAAACAGCTGACCAACATCCGAAACACCGGCAGCGAGGAGCAGGTCAGACTCACGCCGCCGCGCAGGTTCGGCCTTGAGGATGCCATTGGGTACGTGAGGCAAGGGGAACTGATCGAGGTCACTCCGTCCCACATCCGCATGCGCAAGCGGCGACTGGACGCAAACGCAAGGCGCCTCGAACGGCGGTCGGCCTGACAAATGACGTGTCAAAATCGCACACCCTCTCTTTCCCGGCATCCCAATTGCCCGGAAAAAAGGTACGTAGCCGTCCCAGAATAGGAGAGTGGGCCCTTGTTGTGGGCGTTACTTGGGAGTGGTGGATGCGAGCGCTTGCCCAGAAAGTAAGGCCTGCCTGCCTCCACGCCTGGCTACCACGCGCGTATGTGCGTTATTTTCGCGCTCCAACACGAGTCACGGCCTGTGCTGCGACTCACGTCGCCGCAGTTCTGAGGAAGGCGCTACCAGTGAGGTCGGCGAAACGAGCTGATCCGTGATCTGTGCCCCGTCTGCCGTCTGGACGCGCTATAAGTAGCCTGCTGGCGCTAGCTATGCGAGTCGGCTTGCCACCGGCGTGTTTTTCTTGCGAAGCCGAGTGCCGGTGGGCGGCTGATCGCGCGTTGCACCCGAATCAAAGGCTACGGGTTGCTTTAGGCCGCCACTGACGCGCTTCGGCCGTGCTCAGATGCCTGCCGACGGGGAGACGTTTCTGTTCACCTCCGAGTCGGTGAATGAGGGCCACCCGGACAAGCTGTGCGACCAGGTGCGTGGTCTCGCGCCTCGCTTTTGCCGTGAGACGCTCACTTTGGTTGCGCCCACATGTGGAGCACCAACGGCGCACCCCCACCTCGAGGCTGACTCGCGCGCGACTCTGTCTTCACATCAGGTGTCCGACTCCATCCTGGACGCGTGTCTGGAGCAGGATCCGTACTCCAAGGTGAGTTGCCGGCCTGTGCCAGAGGCTGTTGTGCTGTGGACGCCCCTTTTTCTGAGACGGCCCTACCTGCGCAGGTGGCGTGCGAGTCATGCAGCAAGACTGGCATGGTGATGGTGTTCGGTGAGATCACGACCAAGGCGAAGGTCGACTACGAGGCGATTGTGCGCAAGACGTGCGAGGAGATTGGCTTCACGTCCGAGGACGTCGGCCTCGACTGCAAGACCTGCAAGGTGCTCGTCCACATCGAGGAGCAGTCGCCGGACATTGGGCAGGGCGTGCACGGCCTGGGCGCGCGCGACCTGAAGCCGGAGGAGATCGGTGCTGGTGACCAGGGCCACATGTTCGGCTACGCCACCGACGAGACGCCGGAGATGATGCCCCTCACCCACGTGCTGGCCACCCAGATCGGGTACCGCCTCACGGAGGTGCGCAAGAACGGCACCTGCCCGTGGGTGCGCCCCGACGGCAAGACGCAGGTGACTGTCGAGTACAAGTGCGACAAGGGGGCAATGGTTCCGCTGCGCGTGCACACTATCCTGATCAGCACGCAGCACTCTCCGGATGTGGACAACGCCAAGATTGGGGCTGACCTGCTGGAGCACGTGGTGAAGAAGGTTGTGCCCGCCAAGTACTTGGACGACAATACCATCTACCACTTCAACCCCAGCGGCCGCTTCGTCATCGGCGGCCCGCACGGCGACGCCGGCCTGACTGGCCGCAAGATCATCATCGATACCTACGGCGGATGGGGCGCCCACGGCGGCGGCGCGTTCAGCGGCAAGGACCCCACTAAGGTTGACCGCTCTGGCGCCTACATTGTGCGCCAGGCTGCCAAGAGCATCGTCGCCGCGGGCCTCGCCCGACGCGCGCTGGTGCAGGTGTCCTACGCCATCGGCGTGGCACAGCCGCTGTCCGTGTTCGTGGACACGTACGGCACTGGCAAGATCTCAGACAAAGAGATCCTGGAGAAGGTCAAGGCCAACTTCGACTTCCGCCCCGGCATGATTGCCATCAGCCTCGACCTGCGCCGCGGCGGCAACAAACGCTACCAGAAGACGGCGGCGTACGGCCACTTCGGACGTGA
>Ga0164297_10002815_pt1 | contig 16825 bp, 9 predicted proteins | sample GEODES058metaG_FD_113539 | JGI IMG/M metagenome (GOLD analysis project Ga0164297, IMG submission 113539) | Dystrophic lake water microbial communities from Trout Bog Lake, Wisconsin, USA - GEODES058 metaG | ecosystem: Environmental > Aquatic > Freshwater > Lake | place: USA: Trout Bog Lake...
CCGCCTAATAAATTTCTGTTCTCTAGTTGCTCAAACTGGTCTCCAAGTGTGTTGCCTCTAATTGCACTGTTCTCAAAAAAAGTAAAGTCAGACCAGAGCTGAAGGTTGTAGTGCTCAAAGTACGCATTTACCTTTGTGTAGCCCTGCACGTCTCGCTCATGCCACTCCCCCGATATAAGCGCCCTCCCAGAGCCCCCTCCGTCGGTTGGGGACAGGCCGCAGTAAAGACACAACTGAGACGACTGGATAAGGGAGAGAGGTACTTGATCTGTTGAGTTCCAATTTGAGGAGTAGTAATTTGCGCCCAAAGACCAACCGCGGTCTAAGTTGCCGTCGGACAATTTGACAAGGCCGTTGATTTTATGAAGGCCCTGCGGAACGGCCCAGGGACCGTTTTCGTTTAAAAGTTCAAGAGCGCCGAGCAATGTGGGGCCCGAATCTGGGTTAGGTGTACCGTTAAGTAAATTGGAATCGAGTTTTTGAGAACCAGCGATCACTAGTCTCTTGTAATCAAAGGATCCAACTGTTAGGTTGAAAATATTTTTATCTAGGCTCGACTTCATGTGAATATCAGCCGCGCCCGCCGAAGTGAAATCGCCAAAGCCTGCAAAGTAGGGACCTTTTCTGTAATCGATCCTATCGATGAGTTCTGGGATCAAATAATTGAGGTCTGAGTAACCTTGTCCATGAGCGTGAGTCGCCATATTGGTGGGCACTCCGTCAATGGTGGTTGCAAAATCAGTTCCGTGGTCTAAGTTATACCCCCTAAGAAAGTATTGGTTGGCTTTACCGTCTCCTGAGTGCTGAGTGACGACCATCCCTGGAATGTCTTCAAGGACTTGTCCAAGCCTTAGCAAGGGCATATCTTGAACCAACTCCCCTTTGATGGTTCCAGCAGAAGCGGCGTCCGAAGTGCCTAAACCGTTTTCGTAATGTCCTTGAACCACTACGGGCTCTAAATTGGATACCTTGTTGACAACTCTTGATTCATTTTGATCCGCATGCGCTAAATGTGCAGATTGATTTAACTGGAACAAGGCAATCATCGCACCAACTATTCTTGAACCTAATCCGTGAAGTTTCATAGATTTCATTGGATGAATAGGTGGTCGTTCATTTAGGGGAGATTTTAATGTAAGTTGGAATCTGCACCTTTGCTCAAAAGATCAACTCTGTGCCCATATCACTTTTGAACGTCTTGGGAATTGTTTTACTTTAAAGATTCAAATTTTAGGAAGTGATACCCACATTTCTCCGTGTCGTTGAATCGTTATTCGACGATCAAATACCTCTTCGAGAGTTGCTCGCGTTTGCGGGTCAGAGCATTCTCCTTGGTGCTCAATGCGACCGTTTTGCATAACCACGAGCTCATCTGCATGCAAAGCAATTGATAGTTCATGCAGCACGCTGACTACTGTTTTTTGTTGAGAAACCAACTCACGCACAAGATGTAGCCAATCCACCTGATGGGGGGGATCTAGACTTGTGATGGGTTCATCCATGAGTAAGATATCGGCCTCCACTGCCAGCGCTCTTGCTAATAAGACACGTTGACGCTCGCCCCCGGATAATTGCCCAAGGCTTCGCTCTCTCAGGTCCCAAGATTGAGTGTTTTGAAGCGCCTTAGTAACCCCTTGGTGATCTCGCTCACTTGCCACATTCAATAAACCTTGGTGAGGTATACGTCCAAGCATAACGACTTCGTAGACGCTTAAATCATCTGCGCTTGGCTCATTTTGACCCAACCAAGACAGATGCTTTGCCATATTTTTGGGCGTGATTTTTTTCTCTTCTAGCATTGGAAAAAGAACCTGTCCATGAAACGGCATTAGCCCAGCAACGACTTTGAGTAGAGTAGATTTACCGGCTCCGTTAGGTCCCACAACCGCTGTCCATTTGGCTCGGGGAATACTGAAATCGATGTTGTGCAACACCTCCCTAGCCCCTAATTGGGCCCGAATTTGAGTCGCACGAATGGCAATTTCACTCATTGATCTCGACGCCCTTCGCTTTGGTTGTGCATGAGCCACAAAAGGTACCCACCTCCTAAAAGCGCAGTCAAAACGCCAACCGGTATTTCCTGTGGCGCCATCAAAGAACGGGCTCCCAAGTCAGCAATGAGCAGCAATACGGCCCCTGTAAGACTGGATAAAAATAAAAGCTGACTGTGTTTGACTCTAACAACAGAGCGAACAAGGTGTGGTGAGGCAAGACCCACAAAAGCTATTAAACCTGTTTGCGCCACCGCAGCTCCTACTGAGAGCGCCAACGCAGCGATCAAAACGCCTCGCTGCCAATTGAGTCGCAGCCCTAAACTCTTTGCCGTTAGCTCTCCAAGACTTAAGACGTCGAGCACTCGGCTCAAGTACCACGAAACTATCATACAAATGATCCAAACCAAAGCCATGAGCTTAAATGCCGCCCAACCCACCAAACTAACGCTACCCAACATAAAGGCTTGCATGGATAGAGTAACACGAGGATCCAATAGCGTGACGACCGAACAAAGAGCACCTAGCACTACGCCCACAATAACACCGGCTAAAAGAAGTCTTATGGTTTGTTGGGCGCCTCTTGCAAGTATCAATGTCAAAAAAACTGCGCTTAGTGCACCCAAAAAAGCTGCACCCGTTAGCCCCAAGTTAATAATCCAAGGCGAAGTGATGGGTGCAAATCCGTAAAACACCAACGTAAGTGCAACCCCGAGTGAGGCGCCGGAGGCGCTACCTAAGAGATAAGGATCGGCCAGTGGATTTCTAAAAAGACCTTGCGCCAACGATCCTGACAGACCAAGCAAAGCCCCACTCATTAAAGCCCCTAATGTGCGAGGCAGTCGTATATCCCGCACGATTGCTAAACCCATAGGATCACCGTTAAAGCTCCAAGAATAATCTAAACCGTTGTCGCCTAGACTTGCTCCAAGCGCAGTGGCAACCAAACCAACAATAAATAACGTCAAAACCAATAAGCTGACTTTGGCGTTTGAGTGGGTTTGAGGGACGCTCAAGGAAGAAGTCCTTTGGTGGGGATGGTTGATAGCACAGAGCTATTCACGATGCTTGTGAGGTTAGCGCTGCTGGTGTTGTTTAAATTAGAAATGCACTGAGCCAAGATGCGCGCTGCCTCGCCCATTCTAGGGCCAGGACGTACGACGATATCAGATTGCTCTTTTGTGAGCGGACAAATCCGCTTTTCTCGTACAGCAGCCATGCCTCCCCACCCGGGTCGTCGCATGAGATCTGAAAAATTATTGTCCGCCACAATGATGAGATCAGGGTTAGATCTCACTATAAATTCGGAGCTAAGTTTAGGAAACTCGCCCAGTCCCTCTGGCACTATGTTACCCTGCCCCAGTTTTGTCAAGGTTTCGCCAATAAAGGATTTAGGTCCAGCTGCGTAAGGACCCGTTGATACTTCAAAATAAATACGTAAATTTCTTGTCTTATAAGGCAATGACTGCGCGGCCTTAGTGATTTGGGCATTCATCGATTGCCATACTCTTTGGGCATCGTGGGTATTAAAAATAAGATCTAATTTCTCTAAAGTACGCAAAATATCTGCATAGTTTTTGCTGTCAAGTATAAAAACCTTAAGTCCAAGTTGCTCAAATCGCTCAGAGGTGCGAGGATTTTTTGACATCAACACCAAATCCGGCTTTAGCGCGACCACCCCCTCTATATTGGGGGTTAATCCACCCCCCAGATGCCTTATGGTTTTGGTTTGCAATGGGTAATTTGAGTCATCATCCACTCCAACCAAAGCGTCGCAGCGGGAGAGCTCGCAAAGTGTTTCAGTAAATGAAGGTAATAAGCTAACTATCCTCGTTGGGGGCGATATAAAAGACAAAGCAACGCCCCTGTCATCCGTTACCTCATAGGCTTTAGAGGGAGCGATACAAAGCAAGCTCACTAAAAAAATTAATAAGCTTGCGAGCTTTTTTGAGCCACTGAGTTTAATAAGTTCAATCATCAAGATCATTTTCTCAAAATAATTCAAGAGGAATTTTTTAAGAACATAAACAAACAACTCACACCAAGGCGCAGTTTCATAAGTAATAAGACTGTTTCAGCAGTTTAATGAATGAACTTATTTTTGTTGATATATCACCGAAAGCCACGCTGTCTTGCCCGGCGTGTTGAAACCATAGGCTAACTGATACTTCTCATCAAATGCATTGTCTATTCGCAGCCTGTACGTAAACTCTTCACTGTATTTGTAACCTGCATAAAAAGACCAAATCTGGTAAGGCCCCAATGTGGTTGGTACAGTTGGATAAAAAGAAATTCCATCCGTCCTACTGCTCGAAGCTATGTATTTGGTTCCAAAATCAAACACATCTATCGATTTACCCACATCTACCGATCCAAATTGTTTAGCTCTTCTCAAAATGGGTGAAGGATTAGGAGACTCGTCAGTCGGGTTTTGAGATGTGAAAGCGCCAACCAGTCTGTACCCTTTCCAAATTGCTCTCTCGGAGAGCTCCCAACCATGGTTGACCATAAGTGGTATGTTGGTGTAGTTAAATTGATCGTTATAGGTAATCGCATTTTCTGTGCTGCTGTTGAAGTACACAATCCTTGTATTTGTAATTGAATTTTTGTACTCTATTGCTGACTCAACCGTATGATGAAGCTCTGGTACTAGGTTAGGATTAAAAATCGTTCCTTGAAAAAACTCACCCACCGCGGGGGCTCTAAAACCCATGGAGCTGGTTGCTGACACTCTTAATTCATCTGATAAGTGGTATCCCATTCCGGCTAACCCTGTGGTGGCTCCAAACTTGGTACTGGTTGTGTTATTGACAGTGTTGTACTGAGCAACGACTGCATCAGGCTGACTTACCTGAAGTCCATCCCTACGCGCGTTAATCTGAAAATCAAACTTATTCCATTTCAGCGTGTCACCTACAAATAAGCCGTAAGATTTTCTGTACATCAGGTCTGCGTACCCATCATTAAAGTGCTGGTCTGAATAACTAATTCCAAAAGCTATTTTTTGGGTCCTGTTGATTTCGTAGGTGTTGCTCCAATTAAGGGAGTCGGTATCTGAGGTTGTGTTTGGCGCTGCAGAGGTAGGCGTGAATTGATAATCTAGCTTAGAGTGTGTAACGTCTAGTTGAGAATACCAGGAGTCTGAGAGAGAGACTTTAGCGAATAAAGTCGAATCACTGCTTATTGTCCTTGAATGTGCACCCGCATCATAAACTCCTACATTTGCGTTGTAATCTAGCGTTTGATCCTGATACCTCTCTTTAAAACCAATTTCCCAGTCACTATTTATAAATTCACTCATCCCAAAGCCAATTCCGTCGCTCTTAAAGTCTCCCGTATTGGTTACCGATTTAGGAAATAGCGCATGGTCTATTGGAGTAAAGCCTGCGCTGTTGGTGCCATTTGCTGTTAAATTAAATTTTGTATCCCCAAGGCGACCAGATATTCCAGCCGTAGTGTCCACAGTTTTATAGGTCCCGTAGGTAAGTGTGCCAAAGGCTTTGGGAGGTCCGTTTGATCCCGCTTTTGTAAAGATATTAATTACACCCCCAATAGCTGCTTCCCCGTATAAGGCACCGCTGTTTCCTCTAATAATTTCTATTCGCTCAATGGCTTGAGGTGGAGGCAAACTTGTGTTGTTTAAGGACGCGAATCCATCAGGTTGAATCCTTATGCCGTCAACGTAAACTGCCACGCTACTGCTGGACTCGCCTCTCAAGAAAAAAGACGATTGTGCGCCCAGGCCGCCGTTGGTTGAGACCTCAACGCCTGGTTCTCCTTGAAGGAGTTCGGCAACAGACCTTGCTTGTGATCTTTGAATTTCTTCTTTCGTAATGATCGTAACCGAGGTCAGTACTTCAGATAATGGTTGCTCAAATCTTGATCCACTCACGACTACTGGATCTAAAAACTCATTGGCTCTAATATTTTGGCTGAGAGTTATTGAACAAATAAAGATTAATGCGATAAAAAGAGAAAAGTGTCCTTTGAGCAAAGGAGTTAGAAAAGAAAACATGTTGTGGGTCCAGGTCCGAATCAGGCTCATTAACTCTCCTCGTTAATGAATGCCGAAATGGAAAAAGCGAACGGGACACAACAAGTCAGTTGAGATGCAAGGCGCACTCATTTACTGGCAAGCGATATCCTTCGTCGCTGTTTCCGCCTGTTGAAGCCGGTATCCGGACTAATGAACAAAAGAATTTTTCCTTCCCAAATAATTAGATTATTCAGTGGACTTTTAAAACTCCTAGCGCTTACCAATAAAGCGCGTTCACTTACCGTTGCGAGGACAGTTTGGTCGCTCACCTGCGTGAACTCCAAATTCCCGTTTAACTTAAATTTACCCTTCAGTAATTAAGCACTTCAACACAGTCATTGTAACGCACTTGAAATTGGTGATTTTCAAACTAGCGCTTTTGTTCGACAAACCTTATCGGATTTAAAGCCACCGTCGGCTATATCGGTTCAGTAGGATTGCCACTCCCAACACTTGCAGCTGTTCTGGCCTTAGTGGTTGAAATCATTGGCAGTCTTGCTTTGCTGGAAGGCTTGGGAACACGAATTGCGGCAATCGTGTTGGCTGTTTTCACGTTGGTGGCGACCTTGTATTTCCATAATTATTGGGGAGCCCCAGCTGATCAAGCGTTTGTGCAACAACTCATGTTCTTCAAGAACATTGCAGTTGTAGGCGGCTTGATGACATTGGCTGCACACGGCGCAGGCAATTGGAGCGTTGATGCTCGAAACCAAGAGTAGTGAAAAGAATCTAAACGTTACTCAGGTAATCTGGCGTAGCTGATCAAGACAAAACACCAACTTTGTTCATCTCGGATGGCACTCTAAAATTTGAGCACGAGCCTAGCAAACTCGAGTCACTTTTCGATTTAGTAATATTAATGAATTCCAATAAACAGCAGTTTATTCCTTAAAACAAACTAAATTGGGCTGCAGGCCTTATCCATAGACCACCCCCTAAAGAAATTATTCAACTGTAACGCTCTTTGCTAAGTTTCTTGGCTTGTCCACATCAGTTCCCCTTGCGCAGGCCGTGTGGTAGGCCAGGAGCTGTAAAGGAACCACATGCAAAATGGGGGATAAAAGGCCGTAGTGCTCTGGCATTCTGATGACGTGAATACCTGGGGCGTTCTCTATCTTGGAGTCTGAATCAGCAAGTACATACAAAACCCCTCCTCTAGCACGAACCTCTTGAAGATTGCTTTTAAGCTTTTCAATCAAAGAGTCATTCGGGGCTACGGCAACCACTGGCATTGCATCAGTGACGAGCGCCAATGGGCCGTGCTTGAGCTCTCCGGCGGCGTAAGCCTCAGCGTGAATGTAAGTGATCTCTTTTAGCTTTAACGCGCCCTCCATCGCTATGGGGTAATGTGTTCCTCTACCAAGGAATAGGGCGTTCTCTTTTAAAACAAAATCCTCTGCCCAGCGCATCACCTGGGGCTCAAGGGCGAGCACTGCCTGCAAGGCTGCGGGCAGGTGTCTCATTTCCTTTAAAAACTGTTCTTGGGCGTTGGAGTCAAGTTCTCCCTTGGACTGAGCCACGCAAAGCGTCAGTAAAAATAGCGCTGCAAGTTGTGTGGTGAAGGCCTTTGTCGAAGCAACCCCAACCTCTACGCCTGCTCGAGTCACATAGGAGAGTTCACACTCCCTGACCATCGCTGAGGTGGAGACATTGCAAATGGTAAGTGTATGCGTCATCCCCAAACTCTTGGCATGCTTGAGCGCAGCAAGCGTGTCCGCTGTCTCTCCGGATTGACTGATGGTGACGACCAGTGTTTTAGGATTTGGTACGGACTGTCTGTAGCGATACTCGCTAGCTATTTCAACTTGAGTGCTCAATTTAGCCACTGATTCGAGCCAGTATTTGGCAACACATCCGCTGTAATAACTCGTGCCGCAGGCCAATATAAGGACACTATCGATTTGACCAAAAACGCTTTGAGCTTTCGCACCGAAGAGCTCTGGCACAACGCCCATGACTCCTTCAAGCGTGTCAGCAATTGCCCTGGGCTGCTCGAAGATCTCTTTTTGCATGTAATGCGTATAGGGTCCCAACTCAGCTGCGCCGCTGTGAGCGGTGACGGTCTTCACAGGCCTCACAACTGGGGCGTGGTTTTTATCCTCAATTGTGTAGGAGCCGAGTTGCACATCAACCGCGTCCCCTTCCTCCAAATAGACGATTTGGTCGGTAACCCCGGCAAGTGCCATTGCATCACTGGCTAAAAATACTTCGCTTATTGATTCGGCATTTCCATTTGACCTCGGTGCGCCCAAACCAGCGGGGCCAGAGAGACCAGCACTGCCGGCGTGGCCAACGCCCAGTATCAGCGGGGACCCAGCCTTTGCGCCCACAATCCTGTTGGGCTCATCTTTATGAAAGATGGCAAGCGCGTAAGCGCCCCGCAGCATGGGGAGCGCCTCCTTTAGGGCGGCAAATAAATCGCCCTTGTACAGGCTATCGACTAAGTGGGCAATAACCTCCGTGTCGGTTTGACTTTGAAAGTCGTAGCCTCTTTTTTGTAAATTGGTTTTAAGTTCCTCGTAGTTCTCAATAATTCCGTTGTGTACGACAGCCACCCGGCCCTCGCCTGTACCTTTCTCATTTAACTTTGTCTCTTGCGAGTTAAGAGTTGGGCCATGGCTAAAGTGTGGATGAGCGTTGTGTACTGCGGGTGCGCCGTGAGTTGCCCACCTGGTGTGAGCGATACCCGTTGCGCCCTCAATGTGCTCGGCGCTTACTTGCTCCATTAATTCAGATACGCGCAGTGTGCTTCTTGCCCTCCTAAGGCCTGCAGAGTAAACCGCTACCCCGCAGGAATCATAGCCCCGGTACTCCAACCTTTGTAGGCCCTGCACAAGGATTGGAACAATGTTTCTATTAGAGACCGCTGCTACGATGCCGCACATAAAATTTCCTAATCACGATTAATAAAAAAATAGCTACAAAAAGTAAAGACAATTAACGCATTAAGAGCAGGTGTTAAGCCCAGGTTGATATTCATTTTTTTTCTTTAACGGGTCGAGTCCAATTTGCAATGCTGGTTTGTTTTGCGCGTGTAATTGTTAGGGCGCCTGGGGGCGTGTCTTTCGTAATAGTTGAGCCTGCACCGACTGTCCCTGAAGCGCCTATTTTGACAGGGGCTACCAAAACGGAATTACTTCCAATGTGCACATCTTGCTCGATGACGGTTTGGTGTTTATTGGCGCCGTCGTAATTTGCTGTGATCGCACCCGCCCCAAAGTTTACTCTCTCCTCCAAAACTGCATCCCCCACATAGGCCAGATGATTCGCCTTAGCGCCCGCCGCAAGGGTTGAGTTCTTAATCTCCACGAAATTACCCACATGAACATCTTTGCCGAGCACAGCACCGGGTCTTAACCGAGCAAAGGGTCCCACCTTTGCTAAAGCGCCAACCCGCACTGGCTTGAGGGAGCTCTCACCCTCAATGTGCGTGTAGGCCTCAAGCACCGCACCGTCCTCGATCACAGCGTGCTCAATCACACAGTTGGGACCAATACGAACTTGCGAGCCTACTTTCACTGTGCCTTTAAAAACACAGTTGACATCGATCTCCACATCTGGGCCGCAGTCAAGCGCCCCTCTGATATCGATACGGGTTGGATCTTTTAGCCTTACTCCCGTTTGCATTAATGAGTGAGCTTGTTTTAGTTGATAAGCCCGCTCAAGCTCTGCGAGTTGTGCGGGGCTGTTAACGCCCATCACCTCTAAAGGTTCATCTATAGAAAGCGCACTCACAGGCACACCATCGGCGACGGCGCCTTTAACCACGTCCGTTAGATAGTACTCATTTTGCGCGTTGTTATTGCTTAGCCCATTTACCCAGCGCCTTAAATCCTCAGTCGCAGCGACTAGCACGCCTGTGTAGACCTCGGTGATTTTTTTTTGCTCGGGCGTTGCGTCCTTTTCCTCCACGATCGCAATGATCTTGGTGCTGTCTTTTGAGTCCCTAATCACTCGCCCATAACCAAAGGGGTTTTTAGTGTTTAGCGTCAAAAGACTGAGGGCGCAGACCGGGGACCCGGGTTTGCTCGTTTGGGTTAAATTGGAACTTCCACAAGACACACTTGCTTGAACCAAGCTTTTGAGGGTTTGCACCTGGGTGAGGGGGACGTCACCCGATAAGATGAGTGTCAAACCACCGTTGTCTAAAAGAGGTGCGGCTTGTTGTACCGCGTGACCTGTACCAAGTTGTGGCATTTGCAAGGCAAACTCTAGTTTAGCCTTTGAAACGCCATTAGAAGCACCATTAGAAGCACCATCTAAACCACCCTTTGAGTCTGTATTTAGATGCTGTTCAAAAAAAGAAACGGCTCCTTGCCTGACCCAATCGGATTCATGTCCCGTAATTAATACAATCTTGCGCGCCAAAAGCCCTAGGGCAGCCTCTATCACGTGTCCCAGCAAGGGTTTTGCGCCAAGTGTGTGCAAAACTTTGGGAATCTTACTCTTCATTCGAGTGCCCTTGCCTGCGGCCATGATCACGACATCGATCGGCATCATTTCTAAATCTACCCTTAAATATTTGTGAATTACACCAAGGGGCTATGATAATCTAAGAAATTTTTTGGATATCAGGTATTTAATTAATTTAACAAAAATCAAAAACAACTCTCGCTCGTTCAAGTTTGAGTCTAATTTCCGTTCGTATTTTGCGTTTTTTCCTCTGCCCAGTCCAATTACAACCCTAGATCCTATCAATTTGATGAATTTTCTAATGACGCGCATTTGGGTAGGGCTTATCTTAGTGTTAAGCGTTGGACTACAAGGCTGCACTTTAATTCAAACGACTTATAACCAAGCCCCTGATCTAATGAGTTGGTGGTTAGATGGTTTTGTGGACATGAATCGTTTACAAAAAGAGGTGATTAGCGAAGACTTGAATCAGATCCAACTTTGGCACAGAGGCACTCAATTGCCCCTTTATTTGGAGACCATTCGAGCTCTGGACTCTAAGGTGGCGCTAGACTTAACGGTCGAAGACATTTGCAGGCCACTTGAGCAATCCATAGAGATAAAAGCCCGTGATTTATTGATCGCCTTTGAGCCTTTATTTATCCATTTAGTGATGAATATGCAAATAGAGCAACTTAAAACCCTGCAACGCAAGTACGACAAGAACAACAAAGAGTGGAGACACGATTGGTTAGAGGCAAGCGTGCAAGACAGGCTTGCGCTCAGAGTCAAAAAGGACAGGGAAATCGGCGAATGGCTTTACGGACGTTTAAGCGCCGAGCAAATGGAGCTCTTAAAAGAGTTGGTGCTAGAGTCGCCCTTTGATGCTAGCAAAACTTACGCAGAGCGGTTGAGAAAACAAGCCGACAGCATTGAAACGCTGAAAGGATTAATCCTTGAGCGTCCTAACCCTAACGAGACTCAGCAAACAGTGCACCTACTTTTACTGCGAAGCACCCTCGAATCGCCAGACCAGAGTTTTAAAGAATACTATTACAAAAACCTGAGGTCTCAGTGCCCACGAGCGGTCAAATTTCACAACTCTACCACTCAAAAACAAAGACAACGTGCTTTGAAAACTCTTCAAAGTCTGGAGCTAGACATACTTGAATTATCAAAAAAAAAAATAACTGCTACGCACGAGCGACTTTATGAACCAGACCAGGCGCTGCAGTTTAGAGGCGTTTAATCCTTGACCCAGGCAACCCCCTCATCAGTCAAAATGGCGTCCAGGGGCACGTCATGAGGTTCATTTTCTAGGTCTTGGACAAAGCCCACACTAAATCCTAATCCAACCGTCAGGGGTTTAGGCACTAAAGAGGCCAAGGTCCTATCGTAGAAACCGCCCCCGTAGCCCAGCCTGTAGCCGCCTGGCCCGAACCCTACACAGGGTACAAACAGCAAAGTGGGCGTAAGTACCTCTGTGTCCTTGGGCTTAGGGATGTCGTAGGCGTCATTTTCCATGGGACAACCCGGATACCACGCATGAAAGGTTAAAGTCTTGTGTAATTTATTAATAACTGGAAGCCCTATGCGCCGCCTTGTCTGTAAATCGGTAAGCTCGCCGTCCTCTTTCCAGCGGTGCAGAGCCGGTAAGGGGTCAAACTCCCCCTTGATGGGCCAATAAGCACCAATCATGGCGTCGGGCCTGCCCACCAACCAAATCCTCATGACTTGTTGTAATGCGGTTGTGAGTGCGTAGCGATTATTTAGCTCTGCACGGTCTTTAATTAGCTTTTGTCTTAATGATTTCTTGTCCATGAGGAGATAATCAGTCTGTTTGGATATCCGATTGTGACACCCTCTAAGCTGTTTGCCCCCATTATCTAAAAAATGAGTCACAGAGTCATCTTGAAAAATAAACACTTCAGCGTCCTCATCCTTTGTTGTTTTATATCCTGCGGGGTTTTGCCACAAGAAAATCCCCCCAAGATTGAGTCCGAAGCTTTGAATGCAGAGCCAAAGGCGATTGTCCAAACCCCTAAAACCAATGGCGCCAGTGCTCAACCAGACGCTAAGAGTTCTGCAAAGGCCCATGACCACACTCAAGATAAGAGGCAAGACAAGAGGCAAGACAAGGGGCAAGAGAAAAAACAAGATAAGAGTCATGACAAAACGCAGGACAAAAGCCCAGCAAAAGGGGTTAAGGAGCACTCCTTTACTCACGCTCACTCTCCCGCTCCTATTTCTGCACCAACATCCTCCACCCAATCTCAGCCTAAGAGTGGGCCAGTTGGGCCTTTAATTGAAACCAACAAAGGCAGTGAAACGACTGGCACAGGCTCTTTAGTGAATTCTGGGGGGCCTGGATACCCAACGAACTCAGCCCTGACCAATGGGTCGGTCGCAGGCGCTGGCTCTGTTTTGAGCGCCCCCAGTCCACTGACCAACCCACTCTCCCCCTCAAGCCTTGCCCCCAATTCTTCGCCTGCAAACAACAACTCGAGCGTGATCAGCACACCTGCTGCCTCTGTTGCTCCTGTTGCTCCTCTTTCGGATCAGGGCAGTGTGTTGGAGAATAAACCAAACCCAGAGCCTACCCCCAATGGATCGCTCTTAAATGACACGCCCTCTAAGATCACCTCTTTTATAGATTCACTACTCAATGTGCCTTGGTTGGGGGGGAAATCTTCGACTGGTGATAAAACCAACAAGCCTGAGCAAACAACGACACTTGCGTCAGTGGTAAACGCGGTCGTCATCTCTCAAAGCGTGGCGATCCCACCCGTTACCTACACAACACCCTCCAAGTTCGCTGAGCCTTTGAGCACACCTTACTCAGTGACGACGGGTGAGAGAAATACAACGGGTGACAATGCGCTCATCGAGATGGCCTCTGCCTTTAAACGGGGAGACCGCAAACGCTTGAGCGCCGCACTGGTCTACGCCCAAGGACACCCACTCGAGCCTTGGGCAGCCTACTGGGAACTCAGATCCAGGCTTGATGAGGCCTCTTACACGGAGGTTAGAGGTTTTTTAAAGCGCTACGCTGGAACCTACCAAGAAGACAGAATGAGAAACGACTGGTTGTTGATGGTGGGCAGCAGACGGGAGTGGGACACGTTGCTTGATGAATATCCCTTTTTCAGGATGAGGGATGATAAAGAGTTGCAGTGCTACTACTTGCTCGCACAATTTGTTCAACTTGGCGCCAAGGCTTTGCCAGAGACCACGGAGCTTGTGCTGCAAAACTGGCAAGCCCTCAAAGATTCTGATGATGGTTGCATGCTTGCAGTAGACAGGCTTTATGACGCCCGCAAAATATCTGAACAAGATATTTGGAGAAAAGTGCGCAGCGCAACTGAATTTAACTCAGCCCGATTGGCAAAAAACGCACTCAAGATCATAGAGCCGAAGTATTTACCTGAACTAGAGGATATTTTTAAGAATCCAACTCATTTCCTTTCTCAACAAAGCACCAATCTACCTAAGCCTAAGGACGAATTGGTAACACTTGCACTCATCAGACTAAGTGCCAGCGACCCAGCAGATTGCATTCGTCAATTTCAAAATAAATGGTCCGCTCTTTTAAACCCTCAGCAACGCGCTTGGGTGTGGGCTGTAGCGGGACGGGAGGCGGCGCTTATGAATGATGTTAAAGCGCTAGAGTACTTTGAGCGAGCAAACTCGGATAAAGATATTGCAAACGATGAGTTACTGGGATGGAAGGTGAGGGTTGCGCTGCGAATGGACTCTCGCCCGCGCTGGGAGATGGTTGAGCAAGCAATTACTGCAATGAGTGCAAACGCACAAAAAGATCCCACCTGGGTGTACTGGCGCGCGCGCGCTCTTCTTGCCAAAAGGCCGCAAACCCCTCAGATAACCCAAGAGGCGCTGGCGCTTTTCAACTCCATCGCCAGCGCAAGAGGTTTTTATGAACAGCTCGCACTTGAAGAGTTGGGTAAAAAAATCTCGATCTCTAGCCCAAGTGAGCCCATAAAGCAGTTAGAGTTGCAGGCCGCAAAATCCAACCCAACAATTCGAAGGGCCCTTTACGCCATCAATTTAGGACTCAGGTCTGAGGGGAATAGGGAATGGAACTACGGCACCAGTTTGGTCGACAACACTGGGCGCGCTGGGGGGATGACGGACAGGGAGCTGCTTGCAGCAGCGACGCTTGCCTGCGAGATCGAGATTTGGGACAGGTGCGTGAATTCAGCTGAGCGCGCCAAACTCATTGAGCCCAGCCTTCGCTTTCCAATGCCCTTTAAGGAGCTAGTGCTCAAACGCACCAAAGACATTAACCTTGACCCGGCCTATGTATACGGGCTCATCCGTCAAGAAAGTCGCTTTGTGATGGATGCAAAATCCACCGTCGGCGCCTCAGGTCTGATGCAAATTATGCCTAAAACGGCCATCTGGACTGCAAAAAAAATAGGCTTAATTAACTTTAGGCCTGAGACTTTAAACTCCCGCGAGGTGAACATCTCAATTGGCACGGGTTACTTAAAATTGGTGCTCGACAGCTTCGATGGCTCAATGCCGATGGCCGCCGCCGCTTACAACGCCGGACCCAGCCGCGTCAGGCACTGGCAAGAAGGCGCTGTGGTGGAAGGGGCCATTTGGGCCGAATTTTTACCGTTCAACGAAACCAGAGACTACGTAAAGAAGGTTCTCGCTAACACCATTAATTACGAAATTGTGCTCACCTCTGAGCCCCAGTCCCTTAAGGCAAGACTTGGAGTGATTGGCCCCGTCGACGCCTCAAAAGCCGTACTTGAAAATCCCGATATGCCCTAGCTCAGAGAGCTTGAGCGGTTTGATTGATTAATTGTCTGGCCTTTTCAGGCGCTTGGGGTAACTAGCTATTTTGGGTTACCTGGGTTACTTGGGCTATCCGAGCTATCCGAGCTGTCTGAGTTTTGTTGCATCGCCCACATATCTGAATACCGCCCCCCTTGTTGCAGGAGTTCATTATGATTGCCGCGCTCCACAATGACTCCTTCATGCATGACGAGTATCTCGTGTGCATCTACGACAGTGGAGAGCCTGTGGGCGATAACCAAAGTGGTTTTATTTTGAGCCGCCGTTTGCAATTCACCCTGTATTGCGCGCTCATTGGCGCTATCCAGCGCTGATGTAGCCTCATCAAATATTAAGATCTGCGGATTTTTAAGCAGTGTTCTAGCAATAGCGACGCGTTGTTTCTCACCGCCCGAGAGCTTTAAGCCGCGCTCCCCCACCATGGTCTCATAACCCTTCGGGGTAGAGATTATGAAGTCGTGAATCCGGGCCGACTTGGCCGCCTCTTCAACCTCACTGCGCGTTGCGCTGGGCCGCCCATAGGCGATGTTGTAGTAAACAGTGTCGTTAAAAAGCACCGTATCTTGAGGGACTATACCCACCGCTCTTCTCAGACTTGACTGGGTCAGTGTTCGGATATCTTGTCCGTTTATCTTTAGGCTACCCTTTTGCACATCGTAGAAACGAAACAATAGTCTTGCCAAAGTTGATTTACCGGATCCCGAGGGTCCCACAACTGCAACTGTTTTGCCCGGTGCGATGCTAAAGTCTATTCCTTTGAGTATTTCCCGGTTGGAGTCGTAGAAGAAATGCACATTCTCAAAACGAACAGAGGGTGCAGACTCGAGCTTTAATTCGCGAGCGTCTTGTGCATCTGCGATCTCTTGGTTTTTATCTAGAAGCGCAAACATGCGGTCTAAGTCTGTCAAACTTTGTTTGATCTCTCTGTAAATCATTCCCAGAAAATTAAGCGGTATATAGAGTTGAATCATGAACGCGTTGATCATGACCAAGTCCCCCAAGCTGAGGCGGTGCTCAACGACTCCAAGCGTTGCGCGGTACAAAATTGCAACCAACGCGCAGGCAATAATAAGTTGTTGCCCTGTGTTCAGTAGGCTCAGCGAGCGCTGGGACTTAAGCCTGACATCGCGAAGACGGATCAGGCTTTTATCGTACCGTTCGGACTCAAACGCCTCGTTTCCGAAATACTTAACGGTCTCATAATTAATGAGCGAGTCAACCGCTTTCGTGTTGGCTGCGGAGTCAAACTCGTTGGCTTGACGTCTGTACTGGGTGCGCCACTCAGTTACGACTACGGTGAAGTAGATGTAAAAAGTCAACGCAACAAAGGTGATCAGCGCAAACCACATATCGTACTGAACAGCCATCACACCCAAGACGAGGGAGACCTCAATGAAGGTGGGGATGATGCTATAAAGAGAGTAGGAGATTAAAGACTCTATGCCCCTCACGCCTCGCTCAATATCTCTTGTCATCCCCCCCGTTTGGCGCTCGAGGTGAAACCTCAGACTCATGCCGTGCAGGTGGTCAAACGTTTGCAGTGCAATGCGTCTTGCTGCGCCTTGAGTGGCTTTTGCAAAGA
>Ga0164297_10002817_pt1 | contig 16802 bp, 5 predicted proteins | sample GEODES058metaG_FD_113539 | JGI IMG/M metagenome (GOLD analysis project Ga0164297, IMG submission 113539) | Dystrophic lake water microbial communities from Trout Bog Lake, Wisconsin, USA - GEODES058 metaG | ecosystem: Environmental > Aquatic > Freshwater > Lake | place: USA: Trout Bog Lake...
AATTCCAGACACATTGATTGCAATTCCAGACACATTGATTGCAATTCCAGACACATTGATTGCAATTCCAGACACATTGATTGCAATTCCAGACACATTGATTGCAATTCCAGACACATTGATAGTAATTCCAGACACATTGATAGTAATTCCAGAAAAAAAGGAAATGTTGCTGCAAAATTCGTAATGGTTTTCATTCTTGAGCAAGACTTCCGTAGGATGTCTTGTGTCTATTAGTCAAACCAGTTTTTAACTGGAATATGCTTAGATAAGGTTTTAAAACCCAAAGTGCAGCTACTACCTAAGGGTAGTGGTTGCACTTTGTATCTGCATGTTAAATACACTATCTACAAAACTATTTTTATTGATACTATTAATCCAAACCATATTCCCCTTTATTTTACAAACTAATCACTCATACTAAATAACTTTCTTTATGACTACTCACAACGAACTACACAACCCTTGGACAATTATTGATGAAAATATTGTTTATGAAAACAATTGGATTACCCTTACCCACTTTAATGTTCTTAATCCCGCTGGTGGCAAGGGTGTTTATGGCAAAGTACATTTTAAAAACAAGGCAATTGGCGTGGTAGCCGTTGATGCAGACCAAAATACTTACTTGGTGGGGCAATACAGGTTCACGATTAATCAATATAGTTGGGAGATTCCTGAAGGTGGTGGCCCCATTTCGGAAAGTGCCTTGGAAGGTGCAAAAAGAGAACTGCTTGAGGAAACTGGACTGAAAGCCAACAAGTGGGTTCGTCTTGGTGATGGACATTTATCCAACTCTGTTACCGATGAATATGCAGAATATTTTCTTGCAACAGAACTCTCACAACATGATGCCCAACCAGAAGATACCGAACAATTGATGGTAAAGAAACTTCCCCTTAAAGAAGTTTTTGCCATGGCAAATGATGGCAGAATAAAAGATGCACTCTCCTTATTGACCTTGCATAAGCTGGAATTGATGCTATTGAAAGGGGAAATTGTGTTGCCAGTGAGCAGTGGACAGTGAACAGTGAACAGTAAACAGTTAGCAGTTAGCAGTTAGCAGTTAGCAGTGAGTAGTGAGTAATGAGTAGTGATACACAACTTGATGACTGTTTAATGCTTACGTACTACTTTTTTATAATTCTTCACTTATTAGAGTTAACTACTCACTCTTCAAAGTTCACTGTTCACTGTTTACTGTTCACTGATTACTGTTCACTGTTCACTGTTCACTGTTTACATTCGCCGCCCAAATAGTAAAAGAGACAGAGAATTATGAATCAATTTGAACAGATTATTGCAGCGAAAATCAATGTGAAGGCTTCGCAAGTGGCGGCCGTTTTGGAGTTATTGGCAGAGGGTAGCACCATCCCCTTTATTGCCCGTTATCGTAAGGATAAAACAGGTGCGTTGGATGAAGTACAAATCCAACAGATACAGGATGAACTGAAATCGTTGACTGAATTTGCCGAAAGAAAGGCTTTCATCGAGAAGACTATCACCGAACAAGGCAAGATGACGGAGGAGTTGCAAGCTATCATTAATAAGGCAATCACCATTACTGACCTCGAAGATATTTACCTTCCTTATAAACCAAAGCGTAAGACCAAAGCTCAGACTGCAAGGGAAAATGGGTTGGAACCATTGTCCGTTTTGATATTATCACAAGTAGAAACTGACTTAGAAACTGCTGCTTCGGCATATTTAAACGAAAAGGTTATAACCATAGATGATGCACTTCAAGGCGCAAGGGACATCATTGCAGAACAGATAAACGAGGATGCAACCGTTAGGGCAAAGCTGCGTAAATGTTTTGAGGACACTGCTACGTTTCAGAGTAAAGTATTGCCCGAAAAGGAACAAGAAGCCATTAAATACAAAGACTATTTCGACTTTTCTGAACCGATTCATAAGATTCCTTCGCATCGGATATTGGCTATACTGCGTGGATTCTTGGAAGGCCACCTTCGGATGGCAATTGCGCCTTTGGAGGAAGATGCTATTGATTTGATTGAAACAATTTACATAAAAGAAAGCCTGAATAGCTCGGTGGAGCAAGTGAAAAAGGCGATTAAAGATTCTTATAAAAGGCTGTTGCATCCTAGTTTGGAAACAGAATTTAGGACTACCCTAAAAGCAAAGGCAGACGAGGAAGCCATCAATGTATTTGCAGAGAATTTAAAGCAATTATTATTGTCTGCGCCGTTGGGAAGCAAGCGTGTGTTGGCTATTGACCCCGGCTATCGTACTGGTTGTAAAGTGGTTTGCTTGGACGAGCAAGGGGCATTGGTAAAAACAAGCCTTATTTACATTCACGAAGGAAATAAACAGGTGGAAGCGGAGCATATCATCAAGGATTTGGTGGCTAAATACAACATAGAAACCTTTGCCATTGGCGATGGAACGGCTGGTAGGGAGACTGAACAGTTCATTAAATCCCTCAACCTAAACATTCCTATTTTCTTGGTGAATGAAGATGGGGCGAGCATTTATTCTGCTTCGGAAGTGGCGCGTGAGGAGTTCCCTGACCAAGATATTACCGTGCGTGGTTCGGTTAGCATTGGCAGGAGGCTGATGGATCCATTGGCAGAACTGGTGAAATTAGACCCTAAAAGTATCGGTGTGGGGCAATACCAGCACGATGTAAATCAATCGAGATTAAAAGAAAAACTAGACCAGACAGTAGTAAGTTGTGTGAACCAAGTGGGTGTGAATTTGAATACGGCTAGTAAAAACTTGTTGAGTTATGTGAGTGGCATTGGCGGAACATTGGCAGATAATATCATTAAACACAGAAACGAGATTGGTAAGTTTACAAGTAGGGAACAACTATTGAAAGTGCCTCGTTTGGGTGGCAAAGCTTTTGAGCAATGTGCTGGTTTCCTTCGGATAAAGGATGGCAACAACCCGTTGGATGCGAGTGCCGTTCACCCAGAAGCGTATCCTATCATCAAACAAATTGCTGCCGATTTAAGTGTGGACGTAAAGGCATTGGTAGGCAATGAAACATTATTAAAAACTATAGAACCAAAGAAATATGCCACCGAAGAAATAGGCGTATTGACCATTCAAGACGTATTAAAGGAATTGAAAAAGCCCGGTCTTGACCCACGAAGTACGCTCGAACAGTTTGAGTTTGCGGGCATTTATAAAATAGAAGATGCCAAAGAAGGGATGGTAGTGCCGGGTGTTGTGACGAATATTACACGCTTTGGGGCATTCGTAGATATAGGGGTGAAACAGGATGGATTGGTACACGTAAGTGAAATATCGCACAAATATATTACCGATCCCAACGAGATTTTGAAGCTGAATGACAAGGTGATGGTGAAAATTGTGGAGGTAGATATTCCCCGTAAACGCATTGCGCTATCCATCAAACAAACACAGGAAGCACCTGCGAAGGGGAATCGTCCACGTACTGTTATCAATCAGCAAAAAACTACCGCACAGCCTGCGCCGCAAGAAAACATCAATGATGCGTTGGCGATGTTGAAGAAGAAGTTTGGGAAATAGGATAGCCCTCTTTTACTTGTGTCCTGTTTTTAGCAAACAAAAGTGTATTATCAATGAACAATGGAGCTTAGTCCGCGACCTAAGAGGCTTAGTCCGTGACCTAAGAGGCTTAGTCCGTGACCTAAGGGGTTTAGTCCATGACCTAAGAGGTTTAGTCCGTGACCTAAGAGGTTTAGTCCGCGACCTAAGGGGTTTAGTCCGCGACCCAAGAGGCTTAGTCCGCTACCTAGACGACTTCAACTGCGAAAGAGATGGTTTCTGTAAGTGCAAGGGATTCTCTTGTGCGTATAATTCTACATTAAACATTGCTTTTTATTAGGAATATTGGGGAGGATGGGTAATAAATAAATCCAACTAATCACAACTTTTATTGTTCTAACCTAAAAAAATGTAAAATGATAAGAATACTCAATATTTCAATCCAATGTCGTTTAGTTAAGGATGCTTTCCAATAATACTCCATTAAATAAGGGGTGTCAGCCTGAGCTTGAAGGCGTATAATGAATGAAAGAACCTTTATTATATCCGGTTTCGACAAGCTGGTAATGACATCTTTATAAAAGTTTGAAAATCAATAGTAATATTTTGGCCCGTTTGCGCTTCGACAGGCTCAGCGAGACAATCTGGTTGATTTTCGGAGTGAACATTATGTCATTCTCAATAAACTTGAGAACCTCTAATTAATGCCTCAACCTGACAGTCGTTCCCTTAACTAAACGACATTGGATATCTATAGTTTCATAAGAGAGAAGAAGTGGTTTATCAAATTTTGTTACCGTTCGTACTGTATTATTTTTTTTCATTTTACCAAACCCCTACTTTTATCGTTTCAAACAAAAACATTTTATGAGAATATCAACAGTTATCGTTTCGTTGCTCTTTTTGGTTTCGATGGGCTACGCCAAGAAGGCAAAATCGGGCGACATCAAATGGGCAAAGAGTGGCAATGCCTATTACGAAGTAGAAAACGGTGCAATAGTAGAGACCGATTTGCCTTCATTTACCAAGAAAACAATTGTACCTAAAGAGAACCTAAAGGACAAGGCTTCGGGTATGAATATATCCATTAAGAATTTTTCTTTTAGTGAGGATGGCAGCAAAGTGTTGATTTATACCAACAGCAAAAAGGTGTGGCGCTACCAGACCCGTGGCGATTATTGGGTGTACAACATTGCCGATAATAGTTTTAGTCAAGTGGGTGAAACACTGCCTGAGTCTTCGTTGATGTTTGCCAAGTTCTCCCCCGATGGCAGCAAAGTGGCGTATGTGAGTAAGCATAATTTGTATGCGGAGGATATTGCCACACATGCCATCACGCAACTCACTTTTGATGGAACGGATAAGCTAATCAACGGTACTTTCGATTGGGTGTATGAAGAAGAATTTGGTTGCAGGGATGGCTTTAGGTGGAGTGCAGACAGCAAACAGATTGCTTATTGGCAGATAGATGCCACGCACATCAGGAGTTTTTTGTTGATTGATAATACAGATAGCATCTATTCTTTTACCAAGCCTGTGGAGTACCCAAAAGTGGGTGAAGACCCTTCCAATTGCAAGGTGGGGGTGGTAACGATTGCCACCCAAAAAACAGTCTGGATGAATGTACCGGGAGATGCCGTGCAACATTATATCCCAAGGATGGAATGGACACCCAAAAACGAACTCATCATCCAGCAACTGAATAGGAAACAGAACGAAAGCAATATCTTTTTATTGAATCCTTCAACGGGCGATGCCAATAAAATTTATACTGAAACAGACAAGGCGTGGATAGACATAAAAAGCCGTTGGGACGATGACAACCCCATTGGTTGGGACTTTATAAACGATGGCAAAGCATTCGTTTGGGTGAGTGAGAAAGATGGTTGGAGGCATATCTATACCATTTCCAGTGATGGCAAAAAGGAAACTTTGCTTACTAAAGGTGATTATGACATGATTGGGTTAAGTGCAATAGACAAGCAACATGGGTATGTTTATTTTACTGCTTCACCAACAAATGCAACGCAGCAATACCTGTATAGAGTGTCTTTAAAGGGTGATGGCAAGTTGGAATTGATTTCTCCTACGGATGAAAAAGGTACACACAACTATGATATATCACCCAATGGAATGTATGCTTCACATAGTTTCTCCAGTCATAATATACCAACTATCAACGAGTGGGTTAGCCTTCCTACACATAAAATAATCAAGGAAAGTGAACAGAAGTTAGCTGTTGATAAGAATAATAATGTGGAAATGATTCAAGTAACCACCGACGACAACGTAACGATGGATGGCTGGATGATAAAACCCACAAACTTTGATAGTACCAAGAAATACCCTGTGGTGTTTTATGTATATACCGAGCCTGGTGCCACTACGGTATCAGATAGTTATGGCAGCGCGGGTAACTTTTTATACTATGGAGACATGCCAGCAGATGGTTATATACAAATAAGTTTAGATGGTAGGGGGACGCCTTCTCCAAAAGGTGCTGAATGGCGCAAGAGTATCTATAAGAAAGTTGGCATATTGAACATTCACGACCAAGCAATGGCCGCCAAGAAAATACTGCAATGGAAATACGTGGACACAAGCCGAATAGCCGTTTGGGGATGGAGTGGCGGGGGTAGCACTACGCTAAACCTACTGTTTCAATACCCTGAGATTTATAAAACTGGTATTGCCATTGCACCTGTTGCATACCGCCTTAGCTATGATGACATTTATGAGGAAAGATACATGGGGCTGCCCTCCGAAAACAGGGAAGATTATATAAAAGCATCGGCCATTACCTATGCCAAAGGACTACAAGGCAACCTATTGTTGATTCACGGCACGGGTGATGACAATGTACACTATCAAAACTCAGAGTTATTGATAAACGAACTGGTGAAGTTTGATAAGTACTTCCAGTTTATGAGTTACCCCAACCGCACCCACAGCATTAGTGAGGGCGCAGGGACAAGATTGCACCTAGCAACAACCTACACAAAATACCTGAGGGAACATTGCCCTGGCGGAGGAAGATAGTGGTGAGTGGTGAGTAGTGAGTGGTGAGTGGTGAGTGGTGAGTGGTCAGTGGTGAGTGGTGAGAGAAGCGTTTGAGGGTTATTTCCTTGGACGCTTCTTTGTTTTTTAGCTATCCGTTCCTTTATTTTAGACAAATTATAGAGAATCATTTAAAGATGATTCGAACAATCGATGAAATGATATTTAGTAGTAATACTACATTATGCACATTGGCTTTTACTATACCCAAGAATCTCCTTTTTCTACTCCCCCCTAGTTTAAACGGTTGCTCAGCATATCACTTATTAAGATTTTTGCCCTCAGATTAAGGTCTTTCAAATAGGTTTTATTAACGCAGAAACCCCGACTACATTAAGTGTGAATAACTAGTTTGTTAGTAGTAGGAAATTGACATAATAATAGGTTCGAAACTGCGTTTATGAGTTTAGGCTCAATTCACTAAGAAGGATAAAAAATTAATCTAAAAACAGGAATGAAAAGAAAATTACTAAAATTATTAAGTGTTGCAATCGGTATCCTTTTTACACTTACCAGTTTGGCCCAATACACAACCATACATTATATACCACCATCCCCGTGGCAGTATAACAACAACGCGAATCAATTGGAGATAACTACCATGAGTACTACTCCTGTTCCTGTTACTATCGAGTTGAGCGATGGCACGGTTATATCTAATTCCTTGACAACTGTTTATGGAACACCATTATCTTACACATTCACCCCTGTAGGTGTAGCTCCCAATCTTTTAAACCAGGTGTTGAGCGGCAGGGGACTTATCGTAAAAGCCCTATCACCAGTCGGGGTACAAGTACGTAACATAGCTTCTGACGCTGTTACTTGTTCAGGTGCCTGCTACGGTGGCAATGCTGACTGTTCTCAAAAAGGGAACTCTGCATTTACAAGCTTAGGAGATCAAGGTTTGGGAACTAGCTTTAGGATAGGTTATTATGCAAACGTAACAGGAACCAATTGGAATTGCAACAACGAATCACAAACACCGATTTATGCCTTTATGGCAATTTATGATGCAACCAATCTTTATTTGAATGGAAAGCTGATAACTACTTTAAATGCAGGACAATCCTATCTGTTTCAATCATCAATAGGTAGTGAAGTAACTTCAAGCTTACCAATAGTTGGCACTTCAGGTATGCGTATTGACAATACTTCCGGATGTGGAGATGGGGTTTGCGGACAAATGATACCTGAAGATTATTTAGGAGAAGATTATATCATAGTGCGTTCAACAGGTAATGCAGGTTATGAACAATCAACAATTGTAGCCACTGCGCCCAATACTACTGTAACAGTATCGATAACTGGTGGCGCAACAAAAACATACACTTTAGCAAATGCAGGTAGTTATGTAACCATTCCAAATGGTGATGGAAGCACAGCTTATTCAACTTGTTATGTTACTGCAAACAGTTCAGTTGCAGTTTATTCAGGTTCTGCATCTGGCTGCGAGATAGATATGATTGTTCAACCACCTATCACCACTTGTGCTGGATCGTTTGATGTGCAAACAACAAAATTTGTATCGAATGCAAACACAGGCAGTTCTGCTTTGCCTTACTTTGGATACATTTTAGTTGAAAGTGATACAGCGGTTGTTTACTTCAACGGAGTAAACCTAGAGTCGTTGACTTCTAAAAGAACTGCGGTTGCAAACTCTGGTTTTTACATTATACAATTTACGAACACTCAATTAGGTAATCCTTCTTTTTTAAACTTCTTGGTAAATGCTAGGGTAAATGTAGCAATGGTTGAATCAGGTGGTGGCTATTCAATGTCATCCTTCATTTCATCTATCTCCAATAGTATGCCTCCTCCAGCCGCTACTTCTAGTTGTTTACCATCTGTGTTTTCGGCACAAGGTGGGTTCGATTCTTATCAATGGTATTTGAATAATGTTGCCATTAAAGGAGCAACATCTCAAACATTTACACCTAGTTCAACTGGTATTTATAGTGTTGCCGGTAATAGTCTTACTTGTGGTTCTACAACAATATCACCCACTGTCACTGTAAATGCTAAGCCAACAGTAAGTGTTAGTTCTACTGCTTGTAGCGGCACTTCGGTATCGCTAACAGGTAGTAACCCTGCAACAGCAAACTGGATTGTTGGAACAGGTAACCCTTCTGGAGCAACTTTGGGCAATACAACAAACGGTGCTGCAACTGTTATATTTGGTAGTACGGCTGTTGGTACATATAATTTCATATACAATGCTGGTTGTTCTGATACAGCAGCAATTGTTGTAAAAGCAACAAGTACCTCTACTACCAGAGCAAGCATCTGTAATGGAGCATCTTATTTATTCAATGGAACTTCCTACACTACATCAGGTACTTATACAGTGCATTTAACGAATGCCGCAGGATGCGATAGTGCTGCAACGTTGATATTGACCGTAAAATCACTTTCTTCATCTACAACAAATGCAAATATTTGTACAGGTAGCTCTTACACATTCAACGGCACTGCATACAATACGTCAGGAACTTATACTATTCATCTGACTAATAGTGCAGGATGTGATAGTGCTGCTACTTTGGTATTAACGGTAAACTCCCCTTCGACTTCTACAACAAATGCAAGTATTTGCACTGGTAGTTCTTATTCTTTCAATGGAGTTAATTATACTACTGCCGGAACAAGGACGATACATTTGACAAATGCTGTTGGATGTGATAGTGCTGCTACTTTAGTTTTAACTGTGAACTCTCCTTCTAGTTCTACTACAACTGCAAGTATATGTTCTGGTAGTTCTTACCGTTTTAATGGAACAGATTATACTAGCTCAGGCACTTATACAAGTCATTTGACAAACAGCGTAGGTTGCGATAGTGCTGCCACATTAGTATTGACAGTAAAATCACTTTCAACATCTACAACAAGTGCAACAATTCCATTAGGCAATACCTATACCTTCAATGGAACTAGTTATTCGAGCGCAGGAACTTACACTGTTCATCTTACTAATAGTGCAGGATGTGATAGTGCGGCTACTTTGGTACTAACTGTATATTCTTATTCAAACACAACTGCAAGTATTTGTGCTGGTGGGTCTTATACTTTTAATGGAACTGCTTATTCAACATCTGGCACATACACAGCGCACTTGACAAGTAGTAAAGGAACCGATAGTGTTGCGACATTAATATTGACAGTTAAACCAACCTCTACATCTACAACAAATGCAAGCATTTGTAATGGCAATACTTACACATTTAATGGAACAGGTTATACAAATGCAGGTACTTATGTAGCACATCTTACCAATAGTGTAGGATGTGACAGCGCTGCTACTTTGATATTAACAGTAAAATCATTAAGTACCTCTACAACAACTGCTGCCATCTGCAACGGTGGTTCTTATACTTTCAACGGCACTACTTATACAACACCTGGTTCTTACACTGTACATCTAACTAACAGCGTAGGTTGCGATAGTGCAGCTACACTTGTTCTTACAATAAAATCGCTTTCAACTTCTACTACCACTGCAAGTATTTGTTCTAACAGTTCTTATACTTTCAACGGGACTGCTTATTCAACTTCTGGGACTTATGTTGCACATTTAACTAACAGTGTTGGATGTGATAGTGCCGCTACTCTTGTATTGACAGTAAAATCTACATCAACATCCACAACTAATATTAGTATTTGCTCTGGCGGTTCTTACATTTTCAATGGAACTACTTATACAACTGCGGGTACTTACACAGTACACTTTACAAACAGTGTAGGATGTGACAGTGCTGCCACACTTGTATTAAAAGTCAATGCAAACCCAACAGTTGCGGCAATCACAGGCACCTCATCATTCTGCGCTGGTAGTACAACTGCATTGTCTGATGCAACTAGTGGGGGAGTTTGGTCTTCCGGATCCACTTCAATAGCTTCAATTAATACAAGTGGAGTAGTAACAGGAGTAAGCGCAGGTGCCGTAGCAATCACTTACACAGTCACAAATTCAAATGGTTGTTCTTCTTTGGTTAATGCCAATTTGGTTGTAAATGCTCTACCAGCCGTAAGTCCTATAACTGGCACTTCCGAGGTTTGTGTGGGTAGTACAACTGCACTGTCAGACATTACTTTTGGTGGAACGTGGAGTTCAACGGGAACTAATATCATAACCATCAATTCAAATGGAGTAGTTAGTGGAGTAGCCGCTGGTAATTCAACTGTTAGTTACACACTTGCCAGTGCATCAGGATGTAGCACAACAGTAAGTACAACAATTTTTGTTAATGTGCCAACGACTTCAACTACAAATGCAACAATTTGTTCTGGCAGTTCATACACTTTCAATGGCAATAACTACACAACTGCTGGTTCATACCTTGTTCATTTAATCAATGCAAATGGTTGCGACAGTGCAGCTACATTGGTCTTAACAGTTAAACCCCTTTCAACTTCTACTACTAATGCAAGTATCTGTGCAGGAGGTTCTTATACTTTCAATGGAACAACCTACACCACTGCTGGTACTTACGTTGCACATTTAACTAACAGTGTTGGTTGTGACAGTGCAGCTACTTTGGTATTGACAGTTAAATCTCTTTCTACATCTACTACGAATACAAGTATCTGCAACGGTGGTTCTTATACTTTCAATGGAACTGCTTACACCACAGCAGGTACTTATATTGCACATTTAACTAATAGTGTTGGTTGCGACAGTGCGGCTACTTTGATTTTGACAGTTAAGTCACTTTCTACAAGTACTACAACTGCAAGCATCTGTAATGGTGGTTCTTATACTTTCAATGGAACTGCTTACACCACAGCAGGAACTTATGTTGCACATTTGACTAACAGTGTTGGCTGTGATAGTGCGGCTACTTTGGTATTGACAGTTAAATCTCTTTCAACTTCTACTACAAATGCAAGCATCTGCAACGGTGGTTCTTATACTTTCAATGGAACTGCTTACACCACAGCAGGAACTTATGTTGCACATTTAACTAACAGTGTTGGCTGTGATAGTGCGGCTACTTTGGTATTGACAGTTAAATCTCTTTCAACTTCTACTACAAATGCAAGCATCTGCAACGGTGGTTCTTATACTTTCAATGGAACAACCTACACCACAGCAGGTACTTATGTTGCTCATTTAACTAATAGCGTTGGATGTGACAGTGCTGCGACTTTAGTGTTGACCGTTAAATCACTTTCAACATCTACCACAACTGCTGCTATTTGCAACGGTGGGTCTTATACTTTTAATGGTTCAACTTACACCAATGCTGGCACTTATGTTGCTCATTTAACTAATAGTGTTGGTTGTGACAGTGCAGCTACTTTGGTATTGACTGTTAAATCCCTTTCAACTTCTACAACTAATGCAAGTATATGCAACGGTGGTTCTTATACTTTTAACGGCTCAACCTACACCAATGCTGGCACTTACGTTGCACATTTGACTAACAGTGTTGGCTGTGATAGTGCGGCTACTTTGATTTTGACAGTTAAGTCTCTTTCAACTTCTACAACTAATGCAAGTATCTGTAATGGTGGTTCTTATACTTTCAATGGAACAACTTACACCAATGCTGGTACTTACGTTGCACATTTGACTAACAGTGTTGGCTGTGATAGTGCGGCTACTTTGGCATTAACTGTAAAATCATTGAGCACTTCTTCTACAAACATCACAGCATGCTCTAGCTATGTTTGGAATGGCACAACTTATACTATAAGTGGAACTTATACTTACCACACTTTGAATGCAGTTGGTTGTGACAGTACAGCTACTTTGGTTCTTACAATCAATCAGCCTACTATTTCTAGTACTAGTATCACAGCATGCTCAAGTTATCTTTGGAACGGAATCACTTATACTATAAGTGGAACTTACACTTATCATACTTTAAATGCAGTTGGTTGTGATAGCACTGCTACTTTAAATCTTACAATCAATGAGCCTAGTACTTCTAGCACAAGCATTACCGCTTGCTCAAGCTATGTTTGGAATGGTGTTACTTACACAACTAGTGGCTCTTACACTTACCATACTTTAAATTCTGTTGGTTGTGATAGTACAGCTACTTTAAATCTTACAATCAATCAACCTTCTACTTCTACCACAGCAATTAGTATCTGTAACGGTGGTTCTTATACTTTCAATGGAACTAGTTATACAACTGCTGGTACTTACGTAGCAAATTTTACAAATAGTGCTGGTTGCGACAGTACCGCTACATTAGTATTAACAGTAAACAATCCTTCTTCTTCTACTACAACTGCAACTATCTGTGCGGGTAATTCTTATTTATTCAATGGAACTAGCCAAACAACTACAGGAACTTATGTTGCTCATTTAACCAACAGCGTGGGTTGTGACAGTGCAGCTACTTTGATTTTAACTGTTAATCCGCTGCCTTCTTTCGCTACTATCAATGGTAAAGATTCTTTATGCGGTGGTTCTGTTGATAGCTTCTCTGCATCAATTGCTGGCGGTGTTTGGGGTGTGTCCACTCTAAGTATTGCTACTATCAATGCAAAAGGTAATGTTTCGGCAATAGCTTCTGGTAAAGACACCATCAGTTATACTTTGACAAATACTTGTGGCACTGCTACAGCTACTAAAGTGATTTATATTGGCACAACTATTCCTAGCGTTCAATTGATTGCTGGAACTTCTACTGCTTGCCCTGGCTTTACTTCTACGTTAATTGATGCTACATTGGGTGGCTATTGGACTAGTGCAGATACATCAATTGCCACAGTAGATAGCACTTCTGGCATTGTTACTGGCGTTGCAACTGGTACTGCCAATATCATCTATACTGCCGTATCTGCTTATGGTTGCACCAATTCTACAAGTGTTCCGTTTACTGTTAATTGTGGTTCTGTTACTTCTGCTGGCGATGGTGGCTTGGAAAGTAAAAGCATGGGTGAAGCTGTTGCCACAAGGGTTTACAATAGGGCATTGGCCAACACAATAAACACTGTCGATTACAGCACACTTCCTACTGTAAAATACGCTAAGAAACAATTCGGCATCATGGGTATTGGAACAGCGGGCAGCCAAGCATTGACTGATTTAATGCCTTCCGCTAATGCAATCGGCACTGGTTACGATTCCTACGATATGTCTGAGGGTGTTGCTGATTTGTCTGGTATCACCAATGCTTCAATAGCCAAGGCTTACGACTATGTAGCTAACAATTCCACCAAATCTGCTACACTTATCACCCGTACTTATGGATTGGTTTATCAACATACCAAACCAATTTGTGACAGATTGAAAGAAGCTACTCTGTTAGATGTTCGCACTATTACAGTTAAAGGCATGGACTTTATCCAATACAAACTATTGCAAAACACTGGTCAGGTTGAGTATGCCATCAGCTTCTCTGCGGGCATTCAAAATAATGTGGACAGCTTTAGGATACAATCTGTTTGGTTGACAAAGAACTTTATCAATCAAGACACTATGTACAACTTCCAGATTTGGGCTGTTGACCCAATGATGGCTAGCAATATGCTGAATAATGTATTGAATAAGCTTGGCAATCTTCTTCCATTGTCTCAAATAAACAAACAAGCTGTGCCTAGTACATACATTAGCAACATTGCTCGTAGCCAAAATAAATTGATACTGAACATCAACAATAATACTTCGGCAACAAGTGCTTCGTTGAATTTGTCTGTTACCAACAACGAAACAACCACCTCTCTTACCCCTCAAACTGTTCCCGTTACCTTGTTGCCAAATGCTACAACACAAGTAGTGGTTGACCTTCAAGACAATTTTGAAAGCGATGTGAACCTTTATGTGGACAACAACCAAACAGACCTTGCCTACATTAACGATGGCAACTGGAACTACAGTTTGAACAATGCATCTGTAAAACCGAATGCGTTTACCGTTTCCAACGATGGTATCATGCCGTCAGATTCAAGCGAGTTTAGGTTGTTCCGTACCGTTAATATCAACGTAAATGTTCCCGATTATGTGTCTGTTTATAAAATGATGAAAGCTGGTGGATTGAGCAAGGATCTTACTGGTTATACCAATCTATTGTTCACAGCATCTGCAAGTGGGGCTGGCACATTGAAGATAACTATCCAAAAGAATAGCATCAGCAATTGGAACAACCAATACAGCTACACTATTCCTATCTCTTCAAACACAACGGGCTATGCGGTTAGGTTGCGTGACTTTACGTCTGCTGGCAGCACAGATACCCTTACTGCAAACGATGTGGTTACTGTAACCTTCTCTTTCATTGGCGATGGCAGCGGCAACATCAACGCAACAATCTTCAATGCAAGATTTACACAGAAAGATTATGTGTATATCGATAGCCTTACCGACAAGACTGTTTCTGCATATCCAAACCCTACCAATGGACACTTCAACTGTGTGTTTAAATCCAATGTGGATACAAAGCTTACACTAAAGATTGTTCAATTGGGTACTGGCAGGGTTGTTTATACACAAAACATAAATGCAGTTACTGGTCAGAATACAGTGCCAATATCTACAACAAGTTCATTCATTTCCGATGGCTATTACATTCTTGAATTAGAAAACGCCGGTGGAAATTATATCCCTTACAAAATGCTTTTCAAAAGGTAATAATGAGTAGTTGACTATACTAAAAAGCCCCTAAACGTTATTGTTTAGGGGCTTTTATGCTTTAATATTGTACCACTTCGGATTCTTTAATTCGTAGTGGGATTAAAAATCCCTATTGTCCTAAGTTCGAGATGTGCTTCGCTAAAATTATCGAACAGCAACACCCGGACTAGCCGAAACTACTGCTAAAAGAAAGCACTATTGCTGAATTACTTCCGTTTGCAAGCACTTTCATAAACACTTTTGTTGGCTGCAGTAAGATTGCGCTTTGTTTGTTATGCTCATTGTGTTAATTTTTTATTTCACTCAAATTGAGCAAATAACTTGCAATAGCTTGTGTCTCCGAACTTGTAAACATTGGCTTGAAAAATTTGATATAGCCAAGAAGTTCATTAACAGTTAAGACCTTTGCATATTGAAACTCCTCGTTTGGCTTTGAATTTGTCATCACTACTATGTTTTTTATTGGTATTTTTCTTTCTCCCCAATGATGTTGTTTAATTTTTATCCAATATCTTTTTATATCTCCTGATAGGATATTAAATAGAGCAAAATTTGTTCGCTTTATTTGTTGAATGGGAGAACGAAAATCCAATCTTGCTAATGATTTTTCACTCCAATTTTTTGTTTCAATAATAAAAATACCCGAAGGTGTAACGAGTAAATGGTCAATTTGGATTGATTTGATATAATCATTTTCTTGTCTATTGTAAATAGCTGGATGAAAACTTAGAGTAAAGTCGTTTATCAAAATATTTTCGTCTGATAAGTTCTCCAACTCTTTTAAAACTTTATGTTCACCCAACGCTCCAGAAATTGAATTTTTTACTTCATCAATTATACGCTGCTTATTTACAAGTTTGTTTATCTCGGTAAAACAGCTTTCGTTAACTGCGTTTCTAAACTGTAAAGTGATATATCGAAGGCGATTAGTTTTATATTGATATTTGTCAACTAAGTTACTGATTGCATAATTAACCTTATCATTCAAATTAAGCTCTAATCTTTGAAGTTCCCTTTTTAAAAATTTCCGCTTTATGTGGTTGACAAATCTTTGAATAAAATTCAAACCTGTTGAAGTAGATAAGCTGTTTAGCTTTTGAACTAACTCTTCAATCTCAGTACGAAAAATGCTTTCAAAATTAGTTTTGTCCGTTTTAATGGCATTGTCTAATTGTATAATTTCTGCGTCAAGAGTTATCTTTTCATTTTCTATAAGTTTTTCGTGTTTTGAAATGATTTGTTGTCTTAAAGTCGAAAAGTTCTTTTGAAAATTTATTACCTCGTTTAAAGAATTGAAGTCATTAATATTGTGTCGCTTCAAATGGTTTTTTACCGTTGTTAAACAACCAACAGAGTTATGAACTTTGCACATTATTCTTTGTCAATATTTTGAAGGGTGTGTCCCGAACTTATTGCTGCTAACACTTGTATTATAGTACTATTCATCCTTTTAAAAGAGTCGTATATATCATTAACACATTACCTATCAATCAATATACGCCTCTATTATTATGGTACGCCAATGCAATAATACAACTTTTTATATCTCCAAATTCAAACTATCCAATTGGCTTATCATTTTCAATAAATCATATTTTCTGCCGTTGTTGCTTGTTCCTCACCAACAACAAACATTAGAACATTTAATTAATAATTTCCTTAC
>Ga0164297_10002819_pt1 | contig 16792 bp, 12 predicted proteins | sample GEODES058metaG_FD_113539 | JGI IMG/M metagenome (GOLD analysis project Ga0164297, IMG submission 113539) | Dystrophic lake water microbial communities from Trout Bog Lake, Wisconsin, USA - GEODES058 metaG | ecosystem: Environmental > Aquatic > Freshwater > Lake | place: USA: Trout Bog Lake...
AAAGTACAAGACTTTGATGAGTTTAATGAATTGTGGAATGAGTATGGAAATGTAAATCCAATAGATAAAATAGATGATTTAGGTAAAACATTGAAAGCAGAACTGAATCTACCCATTTGTACATTAGATAGTGACCAAAGTAAATTCTTTAAAAGACATTATAATGCTGACAAGCATAATTTAGGTCCTTTAGTAAAAGAAATAGATGTAATAAGAAAGATAGAGGGCTGGTAATGAATAACGATAAAATATGTGTGGTGCCGTGGATACATTTGAATTTTGAACCTGATGGACAAGTAACGCCTTGTTGTTTAACATCGGCTCATCATTACTATGCCGGCGATCTGAATAAAAATTCTGTAGAAGAAATATGGAATAGCGATAACATGAAAAAGTTACGCAAAGAAATGATTAATGGCATAGAGCCAAAGATTTGTGATAAATGCTTTAACAATGAACGTGTTACAGGAGAAAGTAGTAGAGTATATAGAAACAATGAATTTAAAAAAGTAATTGAAATCATACCTGAAATAACACAACCAGATGGTACTTGTACTACAATGGATTTTAAGTATTGGGATTTTAGATTTAGTAACTTGTGTAATTTTAAATGTCGTAGTTGCGGACCTAGATATAGTAGTGCTTGGGTACCTGATGCTAAAAAGATGGGCTATACTGACCAAGAAAAAGTATGGAACATTGAAGCAGTAAACGAATCTGCTAATTTTGATTTTTTAAAAGAACAAGTGCATACAGTAGAACGAATTTACTTTGCGGGTGGTGAACCATTAATGATGCCAGAACATTGGCAAATTATGGACATGTTAGTTGAAAATAATAGATTTGATGTACGTATTTCATATAATACTAATCTTAGTTCGTTTTCATATAGTGGTAAACATGCTTTTAACTATTGGAGACAATGGAATCATAAATGCTTGGAAATATGGCCTAGTATTGATGAGATAGGAGAAAGAGCAGAACTAATACGTAGCGGAACAGTATGGAATAAAGTAGATAATAATCTACGTGAATTGCTTACGTTAGATAACGCAATTATTAGACCTAATGTTACTGTTGGTGCATGGAATGTAAATCGTTTACCTGAAATAATTGATTACTTTGTTGATGTGGGTGTATTTGATTTCAATATAGATAAAACTAACTTTTTTAGTATCAATGTAATTGAATGGCCTGATCACTATCATGTTCAAATTTTAACAGATGAATTCAAGTTGCGTACATTAGATAAGTTACATAACTATATAGAATCATTTAAACAAAAATACAATGTTGACCTCAGTCGTTCATTAGAATATATAATGAGTCAATTACATAAACCGCATAATCCCTATATTGCGATGAAATTTATTAACACTACAGAAAAGTTAGATAAGATAAGAAACGAAACACTAGTTGATGTTATCCCGGAGATGAGAGAAATCTATGATTTATATGCAGGATATTGAAAGACGTAAACAACTTAATGCACAGGGGTATTGGGAAGTACCCGAATTCTTAGATACAAGTAACTTTGATTTTACTTGGCGCCCCGATCCATATGATAGGCCCTACATACACGTATTTGGAACTCAACATCAAAAGAACGGTGGGCCTAGATTTGTTGTACCTGAGAATGAGGGAACAAAATATCAAAGTCATCAAATAGCAATCAAATTACCTGATCCAAATAACAGAAAATATCGCAACTTAGTATCAAATATTGAATTTGATTATAGTTGGCACCCAGATGAAAACGAGCCACCATTTATTCATGTGTTTGGTAATCAGTGGTATGATAGCAATATCATGCCAACAGTACAATATAAAGTACCTGGTGCAACACAAAAGAAATATGAAACTGATGTTAGAGCAAGATTGTTACCAAACAAAAATAACTGGACTATACCTGAAGATATAGATGATAGTAACTTTGATTATAGTTGGATACCACATCCATATGAACCACCAATGATATGGAAATTTGGAACTCAATGGCAACGCACTGGTGGCCCAACATATACCGTTGAGGGTGCAACGCAAATAAAATTTGTTGATACACAAAAAGTAACTAAGTTACCCAATCCTAGAAAGTTTAGAGTATTACATCCTATTGAAAATTTTGACTATAGTTGGCATCCAGATGAGATTGAGCCACCATTTTTATATGTGTTTGGTAATCAATTTTATGAAGCAGAAGCAATGCCCACATTGATGTATAAATGTAAGGGTAGTTCAGATACAAAATACATTAATGACATATCAACTAAAATTAAAATTGATAAGGTACAATGTAGTGACAGTATATATGATGCAGTTAGAAATCATACATTTGTAACAGGTGTGGCACATTTTTATACAAATGATTGTAATACTAATTATGAAGAATTGTTTTCTACAAAAGATAAAAACTTATGTGCACATATAGTTAGTAAGAATGAAGCGATTGTTCCTATGGAAGTAGTAAACAATTTATATGACAAGTTAACCGATAGTACAAATCTACGTTTTCATAATTTACCAACAACAATGACTCCTTTAGATATTGTATTCATTAGTAATGGTGAAAATTGTGCAGATGATAACTATGAGCATTTATTAGAGATTACGCAAGATTTACCTAATAAAGTTCATAGATTAGATAATATTAAAGGTCGTGTTGCTAGTCAACATGCAGCTGCAAATGTCAGTTCTACCCCTTGGTATTTTTTAATTAATGCTAAACTAAGAGTTAATCCTAGCTTTGACTTTGGTTGGCAACCAAATTTAATGAAATCTAGTCGTCATTATGTATTTACATGTACGAATCCATTAAACGGACTAGAATATGGGCATCAAGCAATTGTAGCAAATAGTAAGAAATTAACGTTGAATACAGTGGTAAGAGGATTAGACTTTACAATGGATAGCCCGCATGAAATTGTAAAAATAAACAGTGGTATCAGTATGTACGCAACTAGTGCATGGGATACTTGGCGTACTGCATTTAGAGAATGTGTTAAACTCAAGCACCAAAATAAACAAGAATCTGATGAAAGATTAGAAATCTGGGCTACAGTTGCTGATGGACATTATGGAAATATGAGCATTTTGGGTGCAAAAGATGCTATAGAATACTATGAATCCGTGAATGGTGAACTAGATAAACTTATGCTATCCTACGACTGGGCATGGGTAAAGCAACTATACGACCAAAAATATAGTTGATAAATATATGAATGAGTACACAAACACCGGCGTCCGGTCCTATTTCAATGGCAAATATAGAAGCTGCTTTATCCCAGTACATTGGACCTCCCTCAAACACATTATATACTGCTGGAAGTAGAATAGCATTAAACGACCCTAACGTTAGGGCTTTAGCAGTAGCTCAAACAACTGCATCAGGAAATCAAGGTTATCTAAATAACGGAACTCCAACTGCATCTAATACTAAAATATCATTTAGTGACTTGCGAGGTAGATATGGGCCAGATGATTATGGAACATATGAAGGATATTTGTGTTCTGGATATACACAGAATTTTTATTACTCTAATGGATTATATGGTTTATATGCTACATCTACACCAAATAGTATAGCATGTGGATATGTACCAGTCACCCCCGGAAATAGCGGTATATTAACAGGTAATGGTTCTTTTACACTACCTTCAAATAGTGGAAATAGTATAAACGTTATTGTAGTGGGAGCAGGTGGGGGAGGAGGCGGAGGCAACTCACAGTGGGCAAATCAATATATATATACATTTCCAGGACGCCCCATAATGGATTCGGAATGGGACGAGGAGACTCATACTTATTTTACTTATATAAGTGGTTACACACCAGCTACATATGCCTGGGTTCCAGGTACTGGTACTAATACTGGTGGAGGTGGAGGTGGTATGGGAGCATTAGCATATAGTTTTTCAATACCAGTAACTCCGGGACAAAAAGTTTATTATAATGCTGGCGTAGGAGGAAGTGGCGGAGGGTCACAAGCGAACGGTAGTGCCGGGGGAGATAGTTGGTTTTCTTTAGATAATACAAATAAAATTTTATATGCTACCGGTGGCGGAGGTGGTACTTACACAACTACCGTATATGATTATCTTATTTCTCCATATGCACCGACTCCTGGATGGTATCCTAATCCTGGATCTGTAACTGCTATCTCTAATCCTGTATATGGTCAAGGTGGCGCTGGTGGTACAGTAACTGCTGGTTCGGCATTTCCTCTTACCAATGGTTTTTATTCAGGGGGGCAGGGTGGAATTAGTAGTATCTATTATGGAGCCGGTGGGTACGGAGCTCCGGGATGGAATCTTAATACTACTATAGGTCTGCCTGCCTATACCCCCAATACAACTTCAATTATTTCTTTACCGCTAGATTCAACAGGTCAATATATTAATACAGCTGCAGGTGGACCTGGCAGTGGATCTGGTAGTCCAAGTGGGCAATCTGGAAATTATTATGGTGGCGGTGGTGGTGGCGGAGACACGGGGGATGGGTATTCAGGTGGCACCGGTGCATCAGGTGCTGTTTTTATATGGTGGGGCTATTAAAAATGCTATATTTAATTATTGATGAAAAAACCACTCCTGTAATACTAGCTGAAAGAATATCAGATTTTCCATTTTTAATAAATTGTAGACCTATAAATGAAAATTTTATGGTAAATAATAATGTGTTTGCTAAAATAGAATATCCTGGTGCAGGTACTACAACTGACCAAACCAACAAAATAATAAATCACCGTATTAGCAGTGGTACTAAAATAATAAAATTTATACGAAAAGAAGATTTTTTAGCATATTTGATATATTTGAATCTGTTAAAAAATGTTATATTAGATACTAATCTAGTAGCTACAACCGATACACCTACTATAACATCTGATCATCTTCTACAACAAAACAAACTTAAATTTTTGTTAGCAATAGTAAAATACAATGATAAAAATGTCAAAGAATTTATTGGTATTACTAATTATATTGATTTGACAAACAATATACCAACTAGTTTAAGTATTGTCACAGACTCACCTGATCATCATTATGAGGCATATAATTACAAAACTCAAACTTTTATATCTTATATTAATAAATTGGCTGCTACTAATTTACTAGAGCAATTAAAAAATGAATTTTTATCAGAACCACCTATAACTTCGCCTGATCCTATGTTACCTGTTACTAATATAGATATATCAAATTTACCTGTTATAAATGCAGAACCAGTATTACCATTAGTACCTTATTTACCGAGAGTCCCTGTATGACATTAAATACGTCAGGTAGTATAAGTTTAGGTGGAAACACACTTGGACAATCCATAGAAGAAGAATTCTATGGTACTGTATCTAATCAAATAGATATAAAAACTGCAGCCAACAAAGCCGGCGTTCCCAATGCGATTACTAATATTAGTTTTAATCAATTTCACGGTGTGTCAGCGGTACTATCATTATCCCCAAATAGTGAAACAATACCATATGCTATAACATATGCAAACTATAATCCTATACTTACATTTACTACAAATAGTAAAACTACTGCATATCCACCTTATACATATGTGATAAGTTCTGGTAGTTTACCAACTGGCATGACATTAAGTTCTGCAGGAGTACTTAGCGGGACGCCAACAGTTGCTGGAACATACAATTTTAATATCACTTCTACTGACAGTAAAACTCCTACTGCTCAATCTTGTATAGCAGTATATACCTTAAATGTAACCTATGTAGCACCATTTACATCATCTACTAAAAATACTTATTATTTGGGTTATACTTATGGATCTACTACATCAACACAATTTAGTGCAAATCAAACAAGCAATTCAACAAGTATAACTCCAATAACTGTAAGCGGAGGAACGACACCGTATACATTTAGCAGTACAACATCTACAGTATTTCCATCATTGTTAACATTAAATTCAAGTACAGGTGTTATTACTATAACAGGTGGTTCTACTGCCGTAACAAATTTTAGTACTGCAAAAACATTAAATCTATCATTTACAGACAGTACAACTAGCCCATATACATATAATGTAACAACATCAACATTAACTATACAAGCGGTACAGTATATAACTGCAACACCTGCTAGTGTTGTAATGTTATATGCTACACCAAGCAGTACTACAACTAATTATCCTGCAAATACATTTAGCGCAGGTGGTACAACTACAGTTGCAGCTACAGCAGGTGTGAGTAGTTTTACAGCTGTATCGGGTGGAATAGGTGCATTACTATATACTATAACTCCTGCATTACCAACAGGATTAACTTATAATACTGCAAATGGATTAATTACTGCTACATCAGCAATAGCTTTAACTTCATTAACCGGTACTCAAACATATAACGTTGTCATAAGTAACCCAACAACTACATTTAATTATACAACGTCATTTACTTTACAAGCAGTATCACAATTAAACACAGTGGTAAATTATCTTGTTATGTATATAATATACTCTTTTGGAGCTACAACATCAACATTGTTCTCTAAAAATCAAACTACATCATTTACTTCTTATAATCCAGTAACAATTACAGGTGGTACAACACCCTATAACTTTACAAGTACTAATTTACCTACAGGACTAACACTTAATTCTACCACAGGCTCTATTACAATTACAGGCGGAACTGCAACTGTGGCAAATTTTGTTAGCCCTGCAGGGTTTAACATATCAATGGCAGATAGTACACCTGGAGCTTTAACATATACTAACGCTTCATTTGTAATTAGGGCAGTACAAGCAGTAACTGCAACTCCTAACAATATGTTGTTAGTTTACACATCAGGTGCTACAACTACTACTACCTTTTACGGTGGTGGAACAAGCACTGTAGCAGGAACTACCGGTGTAAAATCATTTCTTAGTGTATCAGGGGGATATGGTACATTGAGTTATTCAATAACTCCTGCACTTCCCACTGGAATGGTTTTTAATACCACTAGTGGTTTGGTAACTGCAAATACAACAGTAACAGTAAGTGCATTAAGTTCAGCACAAACTTATACAGTTAATATTACAGATTCTGCATCAGGATTTATTTTAGCAACATCATTTCAACTTCAAGCAGTACAAATATTTGGGGTTACAATAAAAACTCCAATATACGCAGTATACAATTCTGGCTCTACTACATTGATTGGATTTTCAACTAATCAAACCACAATTACATCAACTGCTACTCCATTAACAGTGACAGGTGGTACTACACCGTATACATTCACTAGTACTAATTTGCCAAATCAATTTTCAATAACTTCAAGTACAGGCGCACTTACTATTAATAGTGGTGCAGTTAATACAGGAATTACGACAAATACTGGTTATAATATGACAGTAACAGATAGTACAACTGCTACAAATATGTCGTATACCAATACTGCATTGTATATTCAAGCAGTTCAATTACTGACACTAACTACCAAGAATGTCATTCTAGTATATACTTATGGTAATACAACTACAACAACATTTTGGTTTAATAATGCTGCGACCACAGGTAATCAAAGTTTAGTAGCCAATGTGTCAGGTGGTTTAGGTACATATAGCTATACTATAAGTCCAGCGTTGCCATCAGGATTAACTTTATTAGCAGGTGCTACACTTAGTATTACTACAGTTACAATTACATCATTAGTAAGTCCTGGTATAACATATAATTTAACTGTAACTGATAGTACAACTACATTTAGTTATACTACCGGTGTTAATATACAAGCAGTTGCAGCAATGACAGCTACAACACAAACAATTTATTTACTATATGCATATAATGCAGTTAATTCTACATCATTTGTTAATACTCAAGCAAGTGCCAACCCAATTACAATAAGTCATGGTACTCCACCATATACGTATGCAAGTAGTAATATGCCAACTGGATTAAGTTTAAATTCTAGTACAGGTGCAGTTACATTAACTACTGGATCTGTACCGGTATCTAATTTTACTAGCTTGATTTCATTTGCAATTTCAGCAACAGATAGTACACCTGGGCAATTTCCGTTTACATTAGCTGCTACAACTTGCCATGTGCAAGCAGTACAGGCTATAAACATCACACCACATAATATAATTATGTTATACACACCTCCAGCAACCACATCATCATTGTTTAGTACTGGTGGAAATTCAACTGTTACAGGTAGTACAGGTGTATATCCGGCTACCTCAGTAACAGGTGGCTTGGGAACATTAACATATGCAATAAGTCCTGCATTGGGTACAGGTTTACAATTTACTACAACAACCGGATTATTATCAATGTCCGGCGGAGTTACAGTATCAACATATAGTTCACCAGTATCATATAATTTAACAATAACTGATCCAACTACATCTATAAATCTAGTACAACCGTTTACTATTCAAGCAGTACCTCAATTAACAACTGTTGTATCCACTATATATGTAATATATTCATATGGATCAGCTACAGCAACTATATTTTCTAACGGACAAACAAGTTTTAATCCAGTTGTACCGAGCTATGGCACGAGTCCTTATACTTATACAAGTACATCATTGCCTAGCGTATTTTTATTAAACAGTAGTACAGGTGCAATAACACTTGCGGGTGGTAGTCAAACAGTATCTGCTATTAGTGGATCGGGATCTATATTTTATATGAATGTTACAGATAGTACAAGCACTCCTTTAGCAGTGAATAATAACGTAGTTCACTATAGTGCAATACAAGCAATACAAGCAACTCCTGTGAATATAATTATGACATATACAGGAACTACAACTAGTACGTTCTTTAATGGCACAAATGCATTTACTGGTGTTTCTGGTGGTGCAGGTACATTAAATTATACAGTAAGTGCTGGTACACCATTACCATCAGGATTATCAATGAGTGCAACTGGTGTGTTGAGTACTACGGGTGTTACTGTAAGTGGATTAACAACTGCTCAAACATATAATGTAACAATAACTGATTCTACTAGTGGTATCTCATTGGCAACAAGTTTTACTGTGCGAGCAGTTCCATTAATGACAGTAACTACAAATAATCCATATGCATTTTTATATTTGGTATATCCATATGGAACTACCAGTGCAACATCTTTTGCACCAAATCAATCAACAGTTACTCCGGTAACAGGTAGTGGAGGAACACCTCCACTAATATATAGTTTAAATACCACATTGTCTACTAATATATCAATTAATAGTAGTACTGGTGCACTAAGTGTGACTACCCCTGTACCTATTGCAGGATTTTTACAAACTCCATATTCTATCACAGTAAAAGATAGTTCATCTACTCAACAAAGTTATACAACTCCAAACTACTATTTTAATAATGTAGTACAAGCAATACATGCAACTCCTGTAAATATCGTTATGTATTATACCGGTACTACAACCAGTACTTTTGCAGGTTCAGGGGGAACACAAATATTAGGTAGTACTGGAGTAAGACCGTTTGGGCCAGCAACTTCAGTTACAGGTGGATTCGGAACATTAGGATATACTGCAACCAATCTACCTGCAGGATTATCATTAAGTTCTACTGGTCTATTAACAAGTTCAGGAATTACATCAAGTTTAATAACAACTCAACAGGCTTATAATGTAACTATAACTGATCCTACTACCACTTTATACTTATCAACATCGTTTAATTTAGTTGCAGTACCTCAATTAGTAGTAACACCTAAAAATATCTATATAACTTATAATAGCGGTGCAACTACTGCAACCACATTTGCTAATTCTGTAACAAGTGTATACCCATTTACTGTAACCGGTGGTTCTGGTACACTAACATATAGTAGTACTACATTACCAAGTGCATTTACATTGAACACATCAACTGGTGCAATTACAATTAATGGTGGAAGTGTAGCGATTGCCCCGTATACGTCAGGTGTAACATTTACGCTTAAGGTAACTGATCAAACAGTTAGTCCATATACGCAATCGTATAGTAATTCTACAATAACTATTCAAGCAGTACAAACACTAATAGCTACCAATAATACACCTTCAACATATGCTGCATATAACCTTGCTAATAATGTATCTTTAACTAATTTAGCTGGTATTGTACCAACATACACAGGTGGATTAGCACCTATCACATATTCAAGTACTGCGTTAAGTGCGGTATTCACTAGTTTAACATTTTCTGCGGGTAGTGGAGGAACTGCGACAATAAGCGGAACACCTAATACTGAAAGTGCATGGACTGCAAAAACATCTACACAGACAGGATATTATACACCGACTAATTTCTCATTTACAATAACAGATGTTGTTGGTCAAACTGCAACTGCAACATCACCTATTTTTATAAGTGTTAAACCGAGTCAAACTACTCAAACAAATGGTGGCAGCGGTGCATGGGCAGTACCAACATCAGTAACTAACATAAGTGCAGTTGCTATTGGTGGAGGTGGAGGTGGCGGCGGCGGTGCATATGCAATGCATGCCTCTAATTGGGCTGCAAGTGTTACAACCGGATCTGGTGGTGGCGGTGGCGGATTAAGTTATATTTCTAATTTTTCTATTCCATTAAGTGTTACTAGTTTTACAGTTACTGCAGGTGCAGGTGGTTCTGCAGGTGCAGACAAGTATTCCGGTATTAATGCATCCGCTAGTAATGGTACGGCAGGAGGAACATCTACACTATCTTATTGTTCTACTACTGTAATTTCTGCGTCAGGGGGCGGTGCCGGCACAGCATCTACTGCAATTGCCGGTACTGGGACTACCGTTACTGTAACAGGTGGTAGTACTGGTGGTGGCTCAGGTGGCGGTGGAAGCGGAGGAACATCTTTTAGTGGAGGTAGTGGTGGTGCCTCACATACAAATAGTTTAGGAACTGCTGCATGTACTACTATTGCAATCGGCGCCGGTGGTGGCGGAGGTGCTGCAGGGTATAATGGTAGTGGAGGTAATGGTGCTCAAGCTACTTGCGGTACACTTACTCAATTTAAAACCATAGGATATCCTTATACCATATACACTTCACGTGTTGGTTCTGCAGGATCATCCACATGTGGGGTTGGTGCTGGAGCCGGCGGTGGTGGAAGCTCAACTGGTTCTGCTGGTTCTGCAGGCAGTACCGGGCAATTTAATCAAGGTGGTAATGGTGGTAACATGACACTACAACCTTATTCAACATCAGTTAGTGGTACAGCTGGTGCAGCAGGGCCAGTAAGTACATATACATCAAGTTCTAATAGTAACTATCCTGGCGGCAATGGCGGGACTATTAATGGTCAAGGTGGCGGAACGTATGGTGGCGGTGGTGGCGGAAGACAAGGTGGCACTGGTGGTGCGGTTAGAATTATATGGGGCACACAAAGTGCTGCGGTTACTGCAAATGGAACATTAATACCACCTCAAGTTATAGTAACACGCCAGTACCCATACACTAATGTACAGGATTATTAACATGACAATTAATTCAACAGGACCAATTAGTATAGGTGGAAGCATAATAGGACAATCTATTGAGGAAGAATTTTACGGCACTGCTAAAAGTCAAATAGATTTATTAACCTTAGCAAAAGATGCGGGCATAGGTACTACTAATATTTCAATAAACAGTTTCCATGGTGTAAGTATTAATGATAGTTTAGTATCAATATTGTTTAGTTATTCAAGTGGTAGTCAAAATTTTACTTCTCCTAGCACTAGTATTAATTTAGGATCAATATTAACTTCTAATAATATTGTAACAGTTACTCCTACTGTATCAATTACATATAATACAGTTATTACAGTAAATGGCACAGTAGTAAGTTCTGGATCCTCAATAAATATATCCACCCCCAATGGAGCAAATACAATTACTATTGTAGTAACTAAAGATGGGTATATTTCTAAGACATATACAGCAACAATAACAACTGCGAATCGTGTTTCAGTATCATCTACTATTACTAGTACTAATGTTAGTGTTAATGTTTCTACACTATCTGGTTATTTAAGTGGACTTTCATGCATAACATTAACAGTACCTTCAAGTACATATGTATATTCAACTAGCACTAGTAGTCCTGCATTAAGAATATATGGAGCACACGCCGGAGACAGTATAACATTAATTAACAATGGTTATATAATAGGACAAGGTGGTAATGGAGGTACCGGCGCAGATGACGGGGGAAATAATCCAGGTAATCCCGGATACTCAGGAGGACCTGCACTACAAGTATGCGTTGCTGTAAATGTATATAATAATGGTACTATAGCAGGAGGTGGAGGAGGTGGAGGAGGCGGAGGAAGTTCAAATATTGGTTATGGATCACAAAGTGGTAGTGGTGGCGGCGGCGGCGCCGGGGGCACCGGTGGTGCTGGTGGTGCAGGAGGTGTTATTACAAATGGTAATGGAGCCGGTTGGTCATTCAACGGAACTCCGGGAAATCCCGGAAGTTTAACTGGTGCAGGTGGTATATCATTACCATCAGCAGATGGGTATTCAGCATATGGTGGCGCCGGCGGGCCTGGTGGAGGATGGGGCCAATCGGGTTCACCAGGATACGATCAGACAGGCAGATCTCCTGGTGGCGGAATAGTTAACGATGGTTATTATAATCCCGGTGGTGGGGGCGGTGGTGCCGGCAATTATATAGTGGGCAACGCAAATGTTACATGGAAAACTACTGGAACTAGATTAGGTGGTGTAGCATGATAGGATTTACTTTTGTGATAGATTATCAAAATGAAAATCATATGCAAATAAAATATATACCCAATGACAATTCAGGGAATATATTAATAGGAATGCCCACACCTCAATTAGATGAAACTATAGAAAATGTAGTTGACAAATATGCGCCACCTAATTTAAATAATGGCAACATAAAATTACAACTCCCGATAAATCTAAATTTGATTCCAGTAACTATTATAGGAGACAATGATGACTGATGAAACAAATAATAAACCAAAAATAACTATAGGATGTGTAGCTAATCTATATTCTAGGATGATGCATTTTGTTAAAAAAGGTGACATAGAATATGGACATACACATTCGTATGATCATTTAACGTTATTAGCTTCTGGATCTTTAAAAGTAACAGTAGATAGTAACGAAACAATTTTTACAGCACCTCATATGATTTATATTAGAAAAGATAAAAATCATATGCTTGAAGCATTAGAAGATAATACAGTTGCATATTGCATCCATGCATTAAGAGATATACAAGAAGATACAATATTAGATCCTGATATGATACCAAAAGGTGTTACTGTTATAGAAACTCTTTCTATGTCAAAACATTTATTAAAAGATTATACTTCTAAATAACTTATCCAAAACACTTTACACAATATAAATACTAGTGCATAATATATGCATAGTTGTAATCCCTTCAAAGCGAAGGAATTCTGGACGGGGGTGCGAATCCCCCCAGGTCCACCATATACACACTAGTGTTTTTAATATCCGCACTAGTGTGTATATGATGGGCCTGCATAGTTTCGACAGGACTAGATAGTAGAGACGGCAACTCGGTAATGTGAAAACCGTTAGGATTGGGTTATCCCGGTCGAAGAAACAAAAAACGTAAATGCAAACGATGAAAGTGCATATTTATTAGCTGCGTAAGCTAATATAGTGGAACTATCCATAGTAACAGAAAATAGTAATAGGCACTTTGGTGCCTATTTTTCAGGGTATTGCCAGGTCCAGGTACCGTCTTCTTTGTATAATCGTTTTCTACCTTTAACAGTAGTAGATTGTTTAGCGGCACCTTTTTTCCCATTTAATATTGCATGTGGATTGGATATGCCTTTATTCCATGTACCTACTCTAGGGTTTTTTATTACAAGTTTTTTTCCTATATTATTTCTGGATGTATTTTTTGCAGCACATGATTGAGAACAGAACGGTTTTTCTCTTACAGAATGGTGACAGAATTCTAATTTAGTGAACATAGAAAAACATTCCATACATGTATAATTCCTTAATTCTTTTGGTTTGGTTTTTGTTCTTTTGTTTTGATCGGATAGTAATTTAGAATGTTCAAGTCTTGCTTGTTCGTACATTCTATTAGAGTATTTTTTCTGCCTACCCATCAAATTTACTGCATGCCATAAGGTACCGCCATGTATTTTTGCTAACAATACGTGGGCAATGTAATGTTCTCTAGCAGTTAATTTTACTAGGTTAGAGGGATCATCATTTCCTCCTAAACATTTCGGGACGATATGATGCAATTCAACGTAAGAAGAAATTTTTCGGTCTTTAGACCTTTCAATTAAATAAGAGTAGTGTTTAACATAATTCATATGTTTATTTATGCTTTAGCAGCCTAAACACTGCTTAGGGTTTCGTAGAGTTTCCTCGTAACAGAATAACTCTACACTTTAAATATATAAGGTAATTGTGGGAATATTAGAATTAACAATCGGGTCAGTTGTAGTGGGATTTTTTACAGTCTTTGGATGGAACTATGGTAATATAGTGTGGGATAAGTATGTTGAACCTGCACCTATAGTACAAGAAGCTGATAAGTCTGAATCTACTGAACCTGCTAAAAAAGAACGTAGATAATTATTGTTTCATTAGTTTGTTAGTAAATTCTAACAATAATTGATGATGTCTACCATGATGGTACTTACCTCTTAGATAGCTATAACTATCATACCAAAAATCCTGACTTTCAGGATGACATCCTATTAAACCTATTCTGTTTTGCATGATTGCCATGCTATCACCATTTGCATATGTAGCAATGGTTTTAAATTTTCTATGATCTCCTACTAAAGCACAACCATCATAGAAAAACATTTTGTCTCTAGTACCTTCCCAAACTATATTTACTGCTTTAGCATGTGGGCGTCTAGTATCAGTATTAGGTTGTTTTATATACTGTACTGCATCTACTCCATCTAAAAGATTAAAGTAGTGATGACCAGCCCAATATGCGCCCATACATATTCCAAGATACCTACCACCATTGTGTACAAATTTTCTAATTGATTTGGCATTATGTTTTAATAAATTATCGTAACTATCACTATCCCCAAACCCTCCCGGAACTGCAACCATATCAACATCTTGGAAAAAGTTGTATTCTACTACGTTTTTACTGAATAATTTGAAGTTATAAAATTCACCCAAAGCCTTCATAATTCCGTTTCCAGATTGGACGGAACACTTGGGGTCGTGGATGAATAATGCGATGGTGGGCTTCATTACTCAGTATTTATTACCAGAAATATGACAGTACTAAAACAATTATACCCAAAGTTCCCAAGATTTATTGACATACTTAGCGCAAATGATATATAATAAGTAATATTTGCGTTAGTGCTCTCGGAGGGCTAGGTGCTTCTAAAACACTAATTAAGTGGGTTCGACTCCCCTCTAGCGCACCAATAATCATTTTATATATAAAGGAAAATAAATGAAAAAACTAGCAATAGTATCTTTACTAGCATTAAGTGCAGTAACTTCAATGGCAGCCGACAGCGTTAGCTTATACGGCATTATAGACGGTGGCATTAGTGCTACTAAGGCAGCAGGTGCATCATCTGCTACAACAAGTTTCACATCAGGTGGAATGACTACATCAGCTTTTGGTATCAAAGGCAATGAAGACTTGGGCGGTGGCTTAAGTGCTTTCTTTGATGTGTCTAGTTTTATTGATTTGGGCAATGGCGCGGTTAAAGGTGGTACTGCTCAACAAAACTTGTTTACACGTAGTGCATACGTTGGCGTTAAAGACAATACATTAGGCGCGGTACGTGCTGGTCGTCAAGAGGCTCCAAGTTTCTTACCAACTATTTTGTTTAACGCATATGGCGATAGTTCAACATATAGCCCATTATGGCACGCTACATACTTTGGCGGTAACAACCCACCAAGTACTGCAATCTATAACGACACAGGTTGGGATAGTGCAGTTAGCTATACAACACCAACTATTGCGGGTTTAAATGTAACTGCAATTGGTTCACATAATACTACAAATGGTGGTACTAATAGTGGTGGTAATGCATTGTACTTTAATGGTCCATTTGCAGCAACTGCTTACTATCAACGTACTGAAATCAACAGTCAAGGTAGCTTCCAAACTAACTTATACACAACTGCAAAGCCAGGTGATGCATATGGTTTAGGTGGTAGTTATGATGCTGGTGTTGCAAAAGTGTTTGCTACATATGGTGAAGCAAAAGACAATAGCCAAACTATGAAGTCTAAAACTTCACAAGTTAGTACTGCAATTCCTGCAGGAAAAGGTAGTGTACTAGCTGAGTATGCAACTACAAAATACTATAACAATAGTGATGTAACTTATGCTGAGGCAGTAGTTGGATATGACTTACCATTAAGCAAGAAAACAGACGTATATGCTAACTATGGACAGTTCAAAGAAACTAGTCTAACAAATGGCGTAATCTACGGTGCTGGTTTACGTGTAAGATTCTAATTTTAAATTAGTTTAATACTAGCCCACTTCGGTGGGCTTTTTTATGGGTAAATTGATTTTGCCTATAAGGACGATTAAAATATATTAGGCAAAAACTATCAAAAATAGCTTGACAATAGGATTATAAATGATATATAATATAGACATGACGAACATTTTGTTTGTCTTAGTTTTCAACACACACATAAGGAGATAATATGAAAACAGTTGGTGATAAAATTGAACATTTCGTAGTAACAGGCGTTAAGCCAGGACAGCCAGAAGATGCATTCTTTGACATTGATGAAACATCATTTGAAGGCAAATGGAAAGTAATCGTTTACTATCCAAAAGATTTTACATTTGTATGCCCAACAGAAATCGTA
>Ga0164297_10002820_pt1 | contig 16787 bp, 10 predicted proteins | sample GEODES058metaG_FD_113539 | JGI IMG/M metagenome (GOLD analysis project Ga0164297, IMG submission 113539) | Dystrophic lake water microbial communities from Trout Bog Lake, Wisconsin, USA - GEODES058 metaG | ecosystem: Environmental > Aquatic > Freshwater > Lake | place: USA: Trout Bog Lake...
GCTCTTTAGCAACTAAAGCCACGTTGATCGTGATCTTTGCTTTGATCGGTTTGTTTGGCACGGGAGTGATCTCCTCACGCTTAGCAGGCTCACCTTTGCTTCGCACAGTCGTTCGGGTGCTCATAGGTGGAAGCTTGGGCATGGCGATCACCGCTGGCATTGGAGCGCTCGTACACATTTAATTGGTACCCTTTGCTCCCTGCCTTGACAATCGGCAGCAGCAATACGTTGGGCCACTGTCGTCCTGACCGTTCTCAAGGAGCGATCATGACCCTTTTCTCTGCAGTGCCACCGGCACAAGGTTTATACGACCCTGCACAAGAACATGATGCGTGTGGCGTTGCCATGATTGCTACTTTGAATAAGGTTCCAACCCACGACATTGTTTCAAACGCGCTGACCGCACTTCGCAATTTGGAGCACCGAGGCGCATCAGGCGCAGAGCCAGATAGCGGTGACGGCGCAGGAATCCTGCTCTGCATTCCAGATGAGTATTATCGTTCGGTTGTCGAATTCCCGCTACCCGCGCAGGGGAGTTATGCCACGGGCATTGCATTTATCGACAAGGATTTTGACGATCTTCCTGAAATCGTCCGAATAGCCGGTGAAGAGAACATCAATATTTTAGGTTGGCGTGAATTGCCAACAAATGATTCTTCGTTGGGCACAACCGCGCTTTCGGTCATGCCACGATTTGTCCAGATATTCATTGCAGGTAAGAACGGTGAAAACTATCTTGAATTGGATCGTCTCGCTTTCTGTTTCCGCAAGCGCGTTGAGCATGCCCTTCCGATTTACTTTCCATCGCTTTCATCTCGCACCATCGTGTACAAAGGAATGTTGACGACTGGGCAGCTAGAAGAATTTTTTCCGGATCTCTCAAATGAACTTGTAAAGTCGCCGCTTGCGCTAGTGCACTCGCGTTTTTCAACAAATACTTTTCCTTCTTGGCCGCTTGCTCACCCTTACCGTTACATCGCACATAACGGTGAGATCAATACGGTACGCGGCAATCGCAACTGGATGCGCGCCCGGGAAGCGTTACTGGCTAGCCCACTCATCCCCGGAGGTATCTCCAGACTCTTTCCTATCGTCGACAACTCAGGAAGTGACTCAGCCTCTTTCGATGAGGTCTTAGAGCTTCTATACCTCACCGGTCGCTCACTTCCACACGCCGTGTTGATGATGATTCCAGAAGCGTGGGAGAACTCCACCACGATGTCCAAAGAACGTCGCGATTTTTATGCCTTCCACTCATCTCTGATGGAGCCATGGGATGGACCTGCATGTGTGACATTTACAGATGGCTCCCAAGTTGGAGCGGTTCTCGATCGAAATGGGCTTCGTCCTTCTCGCTTCTGGGTGACAGATGATGGTTTGGTTATCTTGGCCTCCGAAGTTGGCGTACTGGAAATCGATCCAGCAAAGGTAGTTCGCAAAGGACGCTTGCAACCAGGTCGAATGTTCCTCGTTGATATTGAACAAGGTCGAATCATCGAAGATGATGAAATTAAAGACGACCTCGCATCGGCACAGCCTTATGGAAAGTGGCTTTCTGAAGGTGTTGTCCGATTGGCAGATCTACCATCCCGTGAACACATTATTTATCCACACTCTTCGGTCTTGCGCCGTCAACGCGCATTTGGTTATACCGAAGAAGAGCTCCGCATAATCATCGCTCCAATGGCGCGTAATGGCGCTGAACCATTGGGCTCAATGGGTACAGATACTCCAATTGCGGCGCTCTCATCTAAGCCGCGACTCCTCTTTGATTATTTTGCACAGTTGTTCGCCCAAGTAACTAACCCACCACTTGACGCAATTCGTGAAGAGATGGTCACTAGCCTCGGTCAAACAATCGGTTCAGAATCTAACCTTCTGGTTCCTTCTGGTGATTCTTGTCGCCAGATCTCCCTGGATTTCCCCGTCATTGATAACGATGAACTTGCAAAGATCATCCACGTTAACGTTGATGGCGAACATCCCAACTTTGAGTCACATGTAGTTCGTGGTCTCTTTATGGTTGGTGATGGAGGAGACGGCTTGCGAGAGCGCATCGAAGAGATTCGCGCGGAAGTATCCCTTGCCATTAAAAATGGTGCACGCATCATCGTGCTCTCCGATCGTGACGGTGACAGTGAAGAAGCTCCGATCCCATCACTTCTCCTCACTTCTGCAGTCCATCATCATTTGATTCGCGAAAAGACTCGTACCCAAGTAAGCCTGGTGATCGAGAGCGGTGAAGTTCGTGAAGTTCACCATGTCGCGCTACTCATCGGCTTCGGCGCATCCGCCGTTAACCCATACCTAGCAATGGAAAGCGCTGAAGATCTCGTGCGCCAAGGCGTGATTACGGGCATCACTCCCGAAAAGGCAGTTGCTAACCTCATCAAATCATTGGGTAAAGGCGTCCTTAAGGTCATGTCAAAGATGGGAATTTCAACGATCGCCTCCTACCAAGGTGCGCAGGTTTTTGAGGCTATTGGTCTTTCATCTGAGGTCGTTGATGAATATTTCACTGGACTCACATCCAGGCTTGGGGGAGTCTCACTTGATACGTTGGCTGTAGAAACGATCAAGCGCCACCACGTTGCTTATCCGCCCATGGGTGAAATCCCTGGCTCGAAGAAGTTACCTATCGGAGGCGAATATCAGTGGCGCCGTGAAGGCGAGCCACACCTCTTTAACCCAGAGACAGTCTTTAAGTTGCAGCATGCAACAAGGACCCGTCGCTATGACATTTTCAAGCAGTACACCCAGCTGATCGACGATCAGGCAAAGAGCCTTATGACTTTGCGTGGCCTCTTTACTTTCAATGAAGGTGTACGGCCTGCCATTGATATTTCAGAGGTAGAGCCCGCAGCGCATATCATCAAGCGTTTTGCAACTGGCGCAATGTCATATGGATCGATCTCGCAAGAAGCCCACGAAACTCTTGCCATTGCTATGAACCGAATCGGTGGCAAGTCCAACACCGGTGAAGGCGGAGAAGATCCAGCTCGCAACATTCCTGATGCCAATGGTGACCTTCGTCGTTCAGCGATCAAGCAGGTGGCATCCGGTCGATTCGGAGTCACTAGCGAATATCTCGTGAATGCAGATGATATTCAGATCAAAATGGCGCAAGGCGCAAAGCCTGGCGAAGGCGGACAACTACCTGGTAACAAGGTTTACCCATGGATCGCTGAAGTTCGTTACTCAACTCCGGGCGTCGGACTTATTTCACCACCACCGCACCACGATATTTATTCGATCGAAGACCTCGCTCAATTAATTCACGATTTGAAGAACGCAAACAAAAACGCCCGCGTTCACGTAAAGCTCGTAGCAGAGGTTGGAGTCGGAACAGTTGCTGCAGGTGTCTCAAAAGCGCACGCAGATGTCGTTTTGATTTCCGGACATGACGGGGGAACGGGTGCTTCTCCTCTGACATCGCTCAAACATGCGGGTGCACCATGGGAGCTTGGCCTCGCTGAAACGCAGCAGACCTTGATGCTCAACGGTCTTCGCGATCGAATCGTCGTTCAGGTAGATGGACAAATGAAGACTGGTCGCGATGTGGTGATCGCTGCGCTCCTCGGTGCGGAAGAATTTGGTTTTGCAACAGCGCCGCTAGTTGTTTCGGGTTGCGTCATGATGCGCGTCTGCCACTTGGATACCTGTCCGGTAGGCGTTGCAACTCAAAATCCAGAGCTCCGCAAGCGTTTCTCCGGTAAGCCAGAGTTCGTAGAGAACTTCTTTGAATACATTGCCGAAGAAGTTCGTGAGTGGCTCGCAAAGCTTGGCTTCCACACTTTGGAAGAGGCGATCGGTCAAGTTGAGTTGCTCGATACCACTGAAGCGGTCGACCATTGGAAGGCGAGCGGGTTAGATCTCGCACCACTTCTGAAGGCTCCGGTCTTCGCTGGCTCTCGAAAGAACACGACAACCCAAGACCATGGCTTAGTGAATGCACTCGATAATTCGCTGATTGAATTAGCGGCACCTGCTCTCACCTCAAAAGAGAATGTGCATCTTGAAGTGAATGTTCGCAACGTTAATCGGACCGTTGGCACCATGCTTGGCGCAGAGATCACTCGTCGTTTTGGTGGAGCAGGGCTGCCCGATAACACCATCGATATCTCATTGCATGGTTCTGCTGGACAGTCTCTCGGCGCCTTTATTCCAAGCGGACTCACGCTTCGTCTATATGGTGACACCAATGACTATGTAGGCAAAGGTCTATCAGGGGGACGCGTAATAGTTCGCCCGGATCTGAAGGCAAAATTCGATTCATCGAAGAACGTCATTGCAGGTAACGTGATTGCATACGGCGCGACGAGCGGTGAGATTTATATTCGCGGCGTTGTAGGGGAGCGATTCTGCGTTCGCAACTCTGGCGCAGTTGTCGTTGTTGAGGGCGTTGGCGACCATGGTTGTGAATACATGACTGGCGGAATTGCCATGGTGCTTGGCGCAACAGGTCGTAACTTCGGTGCCGGTATGTCTGGTGGCGTTGCATATGTGCTTGATCTCGATCCACGCCTGGTGAATCCAGATATGGTCGACATTTTGTCCGTACCCGCAAACCGACTCGAGCAAGCACATTCACTTGTCACCACTTTCTACAATGAAACTGGATCTGAAGTTGCTGCTTCGCTTTTGGCGGATTGGGATAACCAACAAAGCCGACTTTCCCTCGTCATGCCAAGGGATTATGCACGTGTGCTTGCCGCTATGGAGCGTGCTGAGCGCGAAGGTCTAAATGTCGATGAAGCGGTAATGGAGGCGACTCGTGGCTGATCCAAAAGGTTTTCTGACAACTGCCCGACAAACTCCAAAGCGCAGACCTGTCGATGTTCGCATTCGCGACTGGAATGAAGTGTATGAAGAGCAACCGTTCGGCGAGCTCCAAAAGCAAGCCGGACGTTGCATGGATTGCGGGATTCCTTTCTGTCACCAGGGGTGCCCACTCGGTAACTTAATTCCGGAGTGGAACGATCTGATCTGGCGCGGTGAAGGCGCAGAAGCTATTGATCGTCTGCACGCCACAAATAATTTTCCAGAATTCACCGGTCGGCTCTGCCCAGCACCATGCGAAACTGCCTGTGTCGTTGGCATTAATGCCGACGCTGTAACTATTAAACAGGTTGAACTTCGCACTATCGAGGAAGCATTCGGTAATGGTCTCGTTCACCCACTTCCACCGGATCGCCTTACCGGAAAGACGGTCGCGGTCGTTGGATCAGGTCCTGCGGGTCTCGCTGCCGCACAACAACTCACTAGAGCTGGTCACACCGTCGTCGTGTACGAGCGTGCTGATCGTGTCGGGGGTCTGCTCCGTTATGGAATTCCTGAATTCAAAATGGAGAAGTCAATTTTGGATCGTCGCATCGAGCAGATGACCGCTGAGGGCACCAGGTTTCGCACAGGCGTAAATGTTGGCGTTGACATCACCGGCCCACAACTTCGCAATCGTTATGACGCGGTAGTACTCGCCATCGGCGCGACTGCCTGGCGGGACATCAACGTTCCAGGTCGCGAGAACAAGGGCATCTATCAAGCGATGGAGTACTTGCCATGGGGTAACAAGCAAGCGCTCGGTGAGCTCTTTGAGAATCCTCCGATTAATGCTGCTGGAAAACATGTAGTGATTCTTGGAGGCGGAGATACCGGTGCGGATTGCCTCGGTACCGCTATTCGCCAAGGTGCAGCCAGTGTGACTCAATTGGAGATCATGCCAAGGCCTACAGAGGAACGTCCCTCAAATCAACCGTGGCCTACTTACCCCATGATTTATCGAGTCAGCAGTGCTCATGAAGAAGCGGGAGAGCGCCTCTACTCTGTTTCTACCGAGGAGTTCCTCGGTGATGGAGCAGGTAAATTGACAGGCCTTAAGCTCGTTGAAACCACATTCGTGAACGGCAAATTTGAGAAGGTTGCTGGAAGTGAAAAAGTAATTCCAGCCGATCTCGTATTTCTTGCTATGGGTTTTGTTGGCCCCGAAAAATCACAACTCATTTCAGAACTTGAAGTGAAACTCGACGACCGTGGAAATGTTGCGCGTGACGAAAAGTTCACAACATCGGAAGAAGGAATCTTTGTGTGCGGAGACGCCGGGCGCGGTCAATCCTTGATCGTATGGGCTATAGCCGAAGGACGAAGCGCCGCAGCTGCGGTAGATGAATTCTTGCTGGGGGAGACCGGACTACCAGCGCCGATCGCTTCTACTGCGAGGTCACTCACCGTTTAATTCGCGTCAACCCTTTAAGATGGACCAGTTGCTTTAAGATGGAAGAAGTGTAAATAACCTGGAGCCGCTTGGTTCCCCGAAGAGATGGCTTAGGCTGAATATATGCGTAGAGCAAAGATAGTCTGCACGATGGGTCCCGCAGTTGAATCCGTAGAAAAGGTCTCGGAACTCATTGCGGCCGGAATGAACATGGCCAGACTCAATCTCTCCCATGGTGGCTATGACGAGCACCAAAATCGACTCGATCTTGTGCGCGCCGGAGCTGCGGCCGCTGGACGTCCAGTTGCGATTCTGGTTGACCTCCAAGGTCCAAAGATCCGCCTCGCGCGCTTTAAAGATGGCCCCCATGAACTCTTTCGCGGTGACATCTTTACGATCACAACAGATGAAGTTGAAGGAACAAAAGCGAAGTGCGGAACGACGTACAAAGGTTTGGCAGGGGACTGCAAGCCAGGTGATCGCATCCTGATCGATGATGGAAAAGTTACCGTTGAGGTAGTTGAAGTAAACGGAAATGATGTCGTGACTAAAGTTATTCAACCTGGATTTGTAAGCAACAACAAGGGAATCAACCTTCCTGGTGTCGCGGTTTCTGTTCCAGCTCTTTCTGAAAAAGATCGCGACGATCTGCGTTGGGGGCTTCGTGCAGGTGCAGACTTCATTGCGCTTTCATTTGTGCGCTCGGCCAAAGACATTGATGATGTACACGCAATCATGGCGGAAGAGGGAATCTTCCGCCCAGTGATTGCAAAAATCGAGAAGCCACAAGCTGTTGCTAACCTCGAAGAGATCGTCGGCGCATTCGATGGAATCATGGTTGCACGTGGTGATTTGGGCGTTGAAATGCCCATTGAAGAAGTCCCAATCGTTCAGAAGCGTTGCATTGCCCTTTCTCGTGCATCAGCAAAGCCAGTGATCGTTGCGACCCAAATGTTGGATTCCATGATTACAAATTCATCCCCAACTCGCGCTGAAGCCACTGACTGTGCTAACGCAGTATTGGATGGCGCAGATGCTTTGATGCTGAGTGGTGAGACATCTGTTGGTGCGTTTGCGATTGAAGCTGTCGCGACAATGGCTCGAATTATTGCTCGCACTGAAGAAGCGATGCTCGATCAAATTGCTCCAATGAAGCACAATCCTGCAACGAAGGGTGGCGCAATCACCAAAGCCGCAAAAGAGGTGGGTGAGATTGTTGGCGCCAAGTATCTAGTCGCCTTCACCCAGAGTGGTGATTCTGCCCGCCGTATTTCACGGCTTCGCTCGATCATTCCAATCCTTGCCCTGACCCCAGAAATCCCGGTTTACAACCAACTCGCGCTTTCCTGGGGCGTAGAGTCATTGATTACATCTGTTGTAAGCCACACCGATGAGATGGTGAAGCAAGTGGATTCCATTTTGATCGAGTCAGGAAGAGTGGCAAAGGGTGAGACCGTAGTCATCATCGCTGGCTCACCTCCTGGAATACCCGGATCCACCAATGCGCTCCGCGTCCATGTCGTGGGAGATGCCATCGATGGATTAGCCCCCGCTTACCGAAGCTAGGTTTAGAGCGGTTATACCCCTTTTTCGGAGTTAAACCGCAAGCGGTTATACTCTGAACTTCCCGAACGGCCCTCACCGATCGGGAAAAGCGCCTCGGTACTCCAACGGTAGAGAGGGCGGACTCAAAATCCGCACAGTGTCGGTTCAAATCCGACTCGAGGCACATGAACCAACCGACAAGCAATGAAGGCAAGTCCGCGGCCAAAGAGACACCGCGTGCGCCTTTGCGCATTCTGGTTGCCGAAGACGAGGCGATTATCCGACTCGATCTCGTTGAGATGCTTACCGACGCTGGATATGAAGTTGTTGCCGAAGCGACAAATGGCCTGGAAGCCATCGCATTTGCTCAGCAACATAATCCCGATATTGCGATTCTGGATGTAAAGATGCCGGAGTTGGATGGCATTTCTGCCGCTGAACAAATAATCGAGATTTCACCAGTGTTAATGCTCACGGCGTTTAGTCAACGCGAGCTTGTTGAGCGTGCACGTGATGCGGGGGCGATGGCGTATGTCGTTAAACCGTTCTCGATCTCTGACTTGGTTCCTGCCATCGAGATTGCGGTAAGTAGGCACCGTGAGCAGAAAGCGCTTCGAGATGAGGTCTCTGATCTGCAAGAACGCCTGGAGACCCGAAAGATCATCGATCGCGCAAAGGGTATTTTGATGAAGACCCTCAACCTATCTGAGCCCGAATCATTTAGTTGGATTCAGCGCACCGCAATGGACCGCCGAATCTCGATGAAAGAAGTTGCAATGGCAGTTATTTCGCCAGATGCGGCGCCAGATAGATAAGCGGCGCCAGATAGATAAGCGGCGCCAGATAGATAAGCGGCGCCAGATAGATAATTGTTACACAATATTTATTATTGAATAATTAACCCCTTCGGTTTTTACGCTCAATTCTGCAATTTTCTGGCGATTTTTGGACTGTTGATCTGTCCGATTTGAGGCGATTAGCCTTGATGTTAAATCCACACCGAGGTAGCCTTCACTCCTCCCTGTCCCGGGAACAGCAACATCAAAGTAAACAGGAAGGTAACAATGACAAAACTCACTCGCGTGGTCAGTGTCCTTGCAGCCGCTTCCATGGCAGCAACTGCTCTCGTAGCAGCTGCAGTCCCATCACAAGCAGCAGCAACAAAGACACTCGTAATCGCAACAGATTTGCCACTTCAGGGTTCTTCATTTGATTCAAATGATTCAACCAACAAGGCAATCGCACTTTATTTGAAGTCAATCAACTACACAGTTGGTAAGTACAAGATCGCCCTCAAGACCTACGACGACGCAACAGCAACTGCTGGTGCTTGGGATGCTGGTCAATGTGCACAAAACGCACAAGCACACGTTGCAAACAAGGCTGAAGTTGCCGTTATCGGTACCTACAACTCAGGTTGCGCAAAGATTGAGGTTCCAATTTTGAACCAGGATCCAAAGGGTCCAATGCTCATGGTTTCACAGGCAAACACCAACCCTGGTCTTACAAAGGCATGGGGACCTGGCGAGCCAGATGTGTACTACCCAGCTGGAGTTCGTAACTATGCTCGTGTTTGCACAACAGATGACAACCAAGGTGCTGCTGCAGCACAATTTGCTAAGTCAATCGGCGTGAAGAGCGTTTACGTCTTGAACGATACTCAGACCTACGGTCAAGGTGTTGCTCAAGCATTCACAACTGAGGCAACAAAGATCGGTCTCAAGGTTCTCTCACCTTTGCCAGCTGGTCAAGGTTGGGATGCAACCCAGAGCGATTACACAGCTCTCTTCCAAAAGATTGCTCCTTTGAACCCAGACATGGTCTACTTCGGTGGAATCTATGACAACAATGGTGGCCAGCTCCTCAAGGATAAGGTCGCAGTTCTTGGCGATAACACCAAGGTTAAGTTGATGGCTCCAGATGGATTTACTGGATACCCACAATTCAACTCAGATCCAAATGCTGCTGGTGCTTACCTCACCTTCGCAGGCCTTTCCAACGAACTCTTGACCAAGGCAAATCCAAATGGCGTTGGTGCAAAGTTCCTCGCTTCCTACAAGAAGGCTTACGGCAAGGATCCAGTTGGTTCTTACCCAATCTACGGCGTAGCTGCTCTCCAAGTTATCTTGCAGGCAATTTCGAAGTCAGATGGAACCCGTAAGAGCATCACCGAGGCTGTCTTCTCAGGTACCGGAATCACAATTCCTGCCTCACAGTCAGTACTCGGAAAGGCTCTTCACATCAGCACATTGACCGGTGATACAACCGCTAAGGACATCACAATCGAGCAAGTGCAGAACGGTCAAGAGCAAACACTTCAGGCTTGGACAGTTAAGTAGTAGGTACTCCTACTTCTTTAACTTCTATTGACTTAAGTTAGTTGTTCTAAAGCTTGAAAATTAGATGGGGCTTGTTCGCAGGCCCCATCTAATTCTGTAAAAACTCACATCCATCTTGAGGAGAACCACGTGGCAGGCGTCACCTACAAAACTCGCCAATTGCGCAGGCGCTATATTGAACGGTCCTTCGCTTCATTGGCAGTCGCCGGCATTGCATTCTGGCTACTTATTAACTTTATTAAATCTCCAACTCAATTTACCTCGGTTACTTTTACAGGGTTGAGTAACGGAATTCTCTATGCATTGATCGCTCTTGGGTACACCCTTGTGTACGGAATTATCGAACTCATTAACTTCGCGCACGGAGATCTCTTTATGCTCGGCGGCCTCTTCTCCGCCCACTTCATTACCCTGTGGTTCGGCATGAAAACAGGATCTGCTGCCGGTTGGGGAGTGCTCCTTCTCTGTTTATTCGCGGTGATGGCCTTTTGCGCGACTATCAATGTGGGTATTGAGCGCTTTGCCTATCGCAAATTGCGTAGGGCTCCTAAGTTAGCTCCGCTTATCACTGCGGTTGGAATGTCATTCATTATTCAATTCGTAGGTCTACGTTGGAACGGATCGGGTCAAAAGACTTGGCCAAGCCTTTTGCCGAGCGGAAATCTCTCGGTCTTTGGTGCCCGTCTTCCTTACACGACCATTATCTCCTTCGCGGTAACAATCCCAGTCCTTCTTGCGCTTACATATATTGTCACCAAGACAAAGCAAGGCAAGGCGATGCGCGCGACTGCGCAAGATCAAGACGCTTCCCGCTTAATGGGAATCAACGTTGACCGCACCATCTCCTTTACTTTCGGACTCGGTGGCGCACTTGCAGGTGCAGCTGGTCTCCTTTTTGAGCAAACCCGTGGATTAACCTCATATAACTTGGGTTATCAGTTGGGTCTCATTGCATTTACCGCAGCTGTAATGGGCGGAATTGGCAATCTCCAGGGAGCAGTACTCGGCGCAATCATCATCGGATTGATCCAAGGACTGAATGATGGGCTGCCAATTGGTCTCGGTCAGCAATGGTCTAACTCCGTGGTCTTCTCGATCCTCATCCTTTTGATGGTCTTTAAGCCGACTGGCTTGCTTGGCAAGCCGATGACAGAGAAGGTGTGATCATGTCTATGAACGTCAAAGTTTCTAGCAAGAAAAAGAAGTCATCAAAGAAGAAGGTGCCTGCGTCCCAGCGTACGTGGTCCATCGGTTTCTTGACCCTTGCAGTTGCGATCTACATCTTTTATACCTACATCGTTCCCCACGCACCAGATGGATTCCAGAATCAAATTCAAAACTGGTTCCCACCTTCAGCGCTGAATGAGGCCCTTGTCTGGGTGATTGCGGCACTTGGCCTCAATATCGTGGTCGGGTATGCCGGTCTTTTGGACCTCGGTTTCGTTGCGTTCTGGGCTATCGGAGGATATACAGCCGGTTGGTTTATGTCCGGCTTCTTCAATCAATGGAATATCCACTTTGGCTCTGAGAGCGCAAAGGTTATCCCTGGAATTCACCTGTCATTTTGGCTGGTGCTATTGATAGGTGCAGTAATTTGCGCCTTCTTTGGAATTCTAATTGGCGCCCCGACACTTCGATTGAAGAGTGATTACCTTGCGATCGTGACATTGGGTTTCGGTGAAATCATTCCGCAGATCTTTGTGAACGGCGAGAACATCCATGGATTCAACCTCTCTAATGGAACAAAAGGTATTTCACCTGTAGATAGCATCGGTATCTTCGGAAAGCGCCTTGGGCCATTCGACCTCAACTACAAGTACATGATCTTCGTTGCGATGGCAGCTCTCATGGTCTTCGTATCACTGCGTCTACGTAGCGGCCGATTAGGTCGTGCTTGGCTTGCAATTCGTGAAGACGAACTCGCTGCAAGCATGATGGGAATTCCATTGATGCGCACAAAGCTTGCTGCATATGCGGTTGGCGCGATCTCAGGTGGATTGGCCGGTGTTGCTTACGCGACCCACGTTAACGGTATCTTTGCAGAGCGCTTCCAATTCTCGATTTCAATCATCCTCCTCGCGATGGTCGTTCTCGGTGGAATGGGTAACGTCTGGGGAGTAATTGTTGGCGCACTCTTGATCGCTTGGGTGAACTCAACGGGCCTTCCTACGCTCGGCAATGAAATTAACAGTACTTTCCACACCAGCATCAACTTCCCGTCCTATACATTCTTGATCTTTGGCGGATTGCTAATTCTCATGATGCTCTTTAGGCGCGAAGGTATCTTGCCTGAATCTCGCTTGAAGCTCGTCATGCATGAGAACGACGAAAGTACTGGCAATGAGGAGCCACATGGCTTTATTAGTGAAGAGGAGAATTTGTAATGGCACTTGATTCTGCTCCAATCCTTGAAGCTAGCAACATCTGTGTTGAATTCGGCGGACTTAAGGCTGTCGATGATGTCTCATTCACTATCCCAGATCGCAGCGTTGTGAGCTTGATCGGTCCTAATGGAGCCGGAAAGACAACTTTCTTCAACGTTTTGACGGGGCTGTATAAGCCGACATCTGGTTTCGTTACTTACAATAATGAAGACATCACCGGAATTGTTCCGCACAAGATCGCTGAAAAGGGCGTGGCACGTACCTTCCAGAACATTCGCCTCTTTGGTCTCATGACTGCCGAAGAGAATGTCATGGTTGCGATGCACTCACACTTAAAGTCTGGAATTATTTCTACGATCATCGGCACCCCAAATCAAAGGCGCGAGGAACGCGAATCTCGCGAAGAGGCGCGCGCGCTCCTTGATTTTGTAGGTATCGGTAAAACTGCAACTGAGTTCGCGCGCAACCTTTCATACGGTGACCAACGTCGTTTGGAAGTTGCTCGTGCATTGGCGCTTCGTCCAAAGGTTCTGCTCTTGGATGAGCCAACAGCTGGCATGAACCCGCAAGAATCTGCGGTCTTCGTTGACTTTGTTTACAAGGTTCGCGATGAAAAGAATCTGGCAATTCTTTTGATTGAACACGATATGTCCGTTGTGATGAAGGTATCTGAGCGCATAACCGTGCTCGATCGTGGAACCAAGATCGCTGAAGGTTCACCAGCTGATATCAAGTCCAACCCTCGCGTGATCGAGGCATATCTCGGTAAATCTGCGGAGGTTCACTAATGCTAAAAGTAGATAATGTAGAAGTTGCTTACGGCAACATCAAGGCTATTAAGGGAATCTCACTTGAAGTGAACAAGGGTGAGATTGTTACCTTGATCGGTTCAAATGGTGCTGGCAAGTCAACGACGCTCCGCGCTATCTCTGGTTTGCTCAAGTTGAAAAGTGGATCCATCACTTTCCAGGGCGAGAAAATCGATGGCAAAGAAGGCCACGAGATTGTTGCTAAAGGTATTTGCCAATCTCCTGAAGGTCGTCGAATTTTTCCTCGTATGACGGTTTCAGAGAACCTAGACCTCGGTGCATTCCTTCGTAATGACAAGGCTGGAGTAGAGGCAGATCGCGCGCGCGTGCTCGACCTCTTCCCACGTCTTGCAGAACGTATCCATCAAAAGGCAGGAACCATGAGTGGCGGTGAGCAGCAGATGCTCGCCGTCGGTCGCGCGCTGATGGGTAATCCATCACTCCTTTTGCTCGATGAGCCTTCCATGGGGCTAGCACCTGTCTTGGTTGACATGATCTTTGAGACTATTACAAAGATTAATGAGCAAGGAACCACAATCCTCTTGGTGGAACAGAATGCACTTGCGGCGCTCAATGTCGCTAATCGTGCCTACGTGTTGGAATCCGGAAAAATTAAGCTGAGCGGAAATGCGAAGGATCTTATCTCAGATCCAGAGGTAACGAAGGCTTATCTCGGCGGATAATTGTTACGAGTTAACCGAGATTATTTATCGGTAAGAATGAGGCTGGTGATGCGTGCAGTACATGTGCGCTCACCAGCCTCATTCGTTATCACAATCTGATAGCAGGCAAGTGTTCTGCCAAGTGATACTGGAGTAGCGACGCCGGTGACGATGCCACTCTTTGCAGATTTGTGATGGGTGGCGTTGATATCGACCCCAACAGTGCGCTTACTCCCACCAGCATGAAGCCAGGCTCCGAGTGAACCCAAGAGTTCGGCGAGCACTACGTTTGCCCCGCCGTGGAGCAAACCAAACGCTTGGGTGTTACCTTCAACGGGCATTGTCCCAACGATACGCTCCGGAGAGGCTTCAATAATTTTGATTCCCATTTTGTGGTCCAAATCGCCAATTCCGCGATCGTGGATAATCTGCAAGTGATCTGTCATAAAGAAAGTCTACTAGGTGGCATCTGGAGCCTTGAAGGTGAAATTTAACTAGAATCCTCATAATGAAGCGGTTGCTCTTAATCGATGGACACTCGATGGCCTATCGGGCTTTCTATGCGCTGCCAGTAGAAAATTTCAGAAGCAGCAAGGGTCAGCCCACTAACGCTATCTATGGGTTTGGCTCGATGTTGGTCAATCTCATCTCACAAGAACGGCCAACCCATATCGGGGTGGCCTTCGACGTTTCGAGAAAGACCTTCCGAACTGAACTTTTCCCGGACTATAAAGCGACTCGGGCATCAACGCCCGATGAATTTCGTTCACAACTTTCATATATTAATGAGTTGGTCACTGCCCTTGGCATTAAATATTTTGCGGTCGAAGGTTTTGAAGCAGATGACATTCTTGCAACGCTTTCAACGCAAGCGGTTGCAGATGGCTTTGAAGTCCTCATTTGTTCGGGGGATAGGGATTCCTTCCAACTCGTCTCACCCGATGTGACTGTCCTCTATCCGAAAAAGGGCGTGACGGAGATGAGTCGCATGACCCCGGATGAAGTTTTTGCGAAATACGGATTGACGCCTACGCAATACCCGGACTTTGCTGCGTTACGGGGAGATCCGAGTGACAACCTGCCATCAGTTCCTGGGGTCGGAGAAAAGACCGCCACTAAGTGGATCGTTGATTTCGGTTCGCTGGAAGAGTTAGTCAAGAATGCGGATGACATTCCAGGCAAGGTGGGGGAATCACTTCGCGCGAATATCGATTCGGTGCTCCTTAATCGCCACCTTACGCAGATGCGGCATGATGTGAAATTGGAGCTAGGTATTTCCGACCTGGAGTGGCATGGCCCGAAGATCGTCGAAGTGGATGAAATCCTGCAAAATTTGGAGATCAAAGCCCTGAAAGATCGGATCCACTCACTTCCGGGAGTGCGAGTGATTGAAGCCCCATTCGGAGAACTCCCTTCGAAGGTCGTTACTGAAGTGATAGAAATTAGTTCGAAAGATATCCCCGCAAAACTCCAAGGTCGCAGGGAGCCCATCGCGCTGTACATGACTCCCGGTTCTATTGGGTGCGCTGTCGCCCTCAGCGCAACTGAAATTTACAAAGTTGATGAGGCAAAAGGGGATTGGCTTATTGACGCCGCGCTCCCCAAGTGGGTGCACGCCTCTAAAGATTATTTTCGCTCTGGAAATGTTGCCGGGATAGTTTTTGATACTGAACTTGCGGCGTACCTCATCAATCCCGGTGCGCGCAATCTGGATGTACCTGATCTGGCTCAACGTTTTCTAGAGAAAACTATTGCGGAAGATTCGGGTGATCTCTTCTCGGAATTCAATCCAGAACTTGCAGGAGTGATTTTTGAGTTAACGCCGCCGCTGAAGACCGAACTCGCTTCACGAGAGCTTTCCCATTTATATGAGAGCCTAGAGTTGCCAACCTCTTTCGAGTTGGCGCAATTGGAAAACGTCGGAATTGCTGTGGATGTAAAGCGGATGCACAAGCTCCGCGAATTCTTTGCTGGTGAAGTTCAACGCGAAACAGAAGCCGCATATGAGGTTGCAGGACATGAATTTAATATCGGAAGTCCCAAACAGTTACAAGTAGTTCTATTTGATGAATTGAAATTGCCCAAGACCAAGAAGATTAAGACTGGCTATACGACTGACGCCGAAAGCCTCGAGGCCCTTGTGGTAAAAACCAAGCACCCGATCCTTCTCCACCTACTTCGTATCCGTGAGACGAGCAAATTACTGACCACCGTGGATGGATTAATTACTGCAACATCGAATGACGGTCGCATTCACACGACTTTCCAACAAACCGTGGCTGCAACTGGGCGACTCTCCTCAACCGAGCCTAATCTGCAAAATATTCCGGTCCGCACCGCCGAGGGACGACAGATCCGTGATTGTTTTATCGCTTCCGAGCCTTACTCATACTTGCTGACGGCCGATTACAGTCAGATTGAAATGCGTATCATGGCCCACCTTTCCAAAGATGCGGGGCTCATTGCGGCATTTAAGAGCGGGGAAGATTTGCACAGTACGGTAGGCGCACAAGTATTTGGTGTACCTGTCGACAAAGTTGATGCCGAGATGAGACGGCAAGTGAAAGCGATGTCATATGGCTTGGCATATGGCTTATCTGCGTACGGCTTAGCCCAGCAATTGAATCTCGCACCCGGTGATGCACAGGACCTGATGCATACGTACTTTCAACGTTTCGGCGGAATTCAGGACTATCTCAAAGAGGTTGTAGAGACCGCCCGCGTGAAGGGATATACCGAAACCATTCTGGGTAGGCGTCGCTATCTACCTGATCTCACAAGTGACAACCGTCCTCGCCGTGAAGTTGCGGAGCGAATGGCGCTCAACGCTCCCATCC
>Ga0164297_10002826_pt1 | contig 16757 bp, 12 predicted proteins | sample GEODES058metaG_FD_113539 | JGI IMG/M metagenome (GOLD analysis project Ga0164297, IMG submission 113539) | Dystrophic lake water microbial communities from Trout Bog Lake, Wisconsin, USA - GEODES058 metaG | ecosystem: Environmental > Aquatic > Freshwater > Lake | place: USA: Trout Bog Lake...
CCAAAACAACTTTTGCTTTGAAATCTGCACCGAATTTGCGTCTACTTTTCTTTGTCATATATGGTAATTTAAGATGAAAAATGCAATCTTAAATACCTGACCTATTTTCGGGGTACATCATATTTGGTATATTGGGAAAAGCTGCTAAAGCTTAAAGCCGGCTTAGTTTTCAGCAATTTTGTTTTACATTTTAAGCCTACTATAATTTGTAAAAGCAAGATTCTAATCTTTTTTATCGGTATTTTTGCAGGTGGTGAGCATATCCTGAAAATCCAATCTTAAGAAACTTTTTCCGGTTGTTCAAAATTATTAAAAGTGAAAAAATTTAGAGATTATCTGCTCCAAAATAAAATTACCCCTCAGTGGGCTATTTTTGTTTTGGATATATCGATATCTGTCTTGTCACTTTTATTTGCATATTGTTTACGTTTTAATTTCGATTTTTCTTTTATTCATTCTACCGATTTAGTCAAAAATGCGGTAGTGGTAATAAGCATCAACGCCACATTATTTTATTTGTTCAGAACTTATCAGGGAATCATCCGATATTCCGGATTTAAAGAAGCCATAAGAAGTGTAGCTGCAATATTTTATTCCTTTTTTATTATGTTTTTGATTAATGCTGTTTTAGCATTATCAAAAGCTCAGCAGATAACTCCGTTATCTGTTCTGGCAATTTACTTTTTTACAGCATCTTTTATTATTTATGGTTATCGTTTGTTTGTAAAACATTCTTATAAGCAAAACACATTGGAAGCAGATGGTATTAATGTTGTTATCTACGGAGCACAATTGAATGGTTCTGTTTTAAAGAAAACGATTGAACAAACCTCTAATTATGATTTTAGGGTTATTGCTTTTATAGATGCAGATGATAGTTTGGTTGGTAAATCGATCGATGGGATCAATGTTTTCTCATTCAGTCAGGCTAAAACAGTTTTTAAAGAATGGAAAGTGAAAACTTTATTCTTTGCTAAAACTGATTTTGAATTAGATGAGAAAAATATGGTGGTTGATTTTTGTTTATCGCAAGGTGTAAAAGTGATGAACATACCACCAATGAAAGATTGGATTCAAGGCCATTTGAACATTAACCAATTACGCGAAGTAAACATTGAAGAATTATTAGGAAGGCCACCGATTAATTTGCATAACCAGCATGTGATTGATCATTTACGTGATAAAAAAATATTGATTACCGGAGCATCCGGCTCTATCGGAAGTGAATTAGCAAGACAGTTAAGTGCAGTTTATCCTGCATTATTAATTATATGTGATCAGACTGAAAGCGGATTATATGAATTGGAATATGAATTGCAGCAAAAATTTAAATTGGGCAATGCATTAAAAATGTATTTGGGTGATGTTAAGGATGAAGTTTCTATGCATGCGTTGTTTTCTAAATATCAACCCCAGGTAGTCTTTCATGCAGCAGCGTACAAGCATGTGCCAATGATGGAGAATCATCCATCTGAAGCAATTCGCAACAATGTATTAGGCACAAAAGTATTAGCCAACTTATCTGAGTTTTATGGAGTTGAAAGATTTTTATTTGTATCAACAGATAAAGCCATCAATCCAACCAATGTAATGGGTGCTTCAAAAAGAATTGCAGAAATTTATTGCCAGTCTTTACAAACAAGAGAAACCATGCCTCTATTAGATGAAGGCATTATTCAAATCGCAGGCAAACCAAAAAGAACAAAATTCATTACTACTCGTTTTGGAAATGTATTGGGTTCCAACGGTTCTGTTATTCCCCGGTTTAAAGAACAAATTGCTAATGGCGGGCCGGTAACTATTACACATCCTGATATCATACGTTTCTTTATGACCATTCCTGAAGCATGTTCTTTGGTATTGGAAGCAATGACATTAGGTGCCGGTGGCGAGATATTTTTATTCGATATGGGCGAGCCTGTAAAAATTTTAGATTTAGCTAAAAAAATGATTCAGTTAACAGGGTTGATTCCCGGAAAAGACATAGAATTAAAATTTACCGGATTACGCCCGGGTGAAAAATTGTTTGAAGAGTTATTAAATAAAGAAGAAGAAGTGATACCTACGCACAATAAAAAAATATTAATCGCCAAAGTAATCGAATACAATTTTGATCAGGTAATTGGAAGTATCGATCACTTAATATCATTGGCATTACAAAATGAAGATCAGGAAGTGGTAAAACAAATGAAACGCATTGTTCCGGAATATATCAGCAATAATTCCATTTACGAATCAATTGATGAAGAGCGTTTATCTCCATCTTTATACTCAGCATTAGGAAGCAATTAATTGCTTAACTAAATTTCTTATTATTCTATGTTTTCATTCTTTAATCGAACTTCACATGAAGCAGATCTTTCTTTTATAGGAACAGATATGCACTCTCATTTATTACCTGCATTAGATGATGGATCGCAGAACATGGGAGATACAATTTTATTTATTAAAGCGTTAAAAGAAATCGGGTACAAAAAAATAATTACCACACCGCATATATTACCGGGCATGTATACGAATTCTCCGCAAACAATCTTACCTGCATTAAAAAATGTAAAAGAAGCCTTGAACCATCTAGAGATTGAAATGCCAATTGAAGCTGCAGCTGAATATATGATTGATCATGAGTTTGAGCAATCTGTTAATAAAGGCGACAAGCTATTGACTTTCGGTAATAATTATATTTTGATTGAAATGTCTTATGTAGCCGCCTCACCATATTTGCAAAAAATTATTTTCGATTTAAAATTATTGGGCTTACAGCCCATATTGGCACATCCGGAAAGATATTCTTATTATCATACTGATTTTAATTTATACACAGAACTAAAAGAAAGAGGATGTTTAATGCAACTGAATATTTTATCTTTAGCAGGATATTATGGTGGAACAGTAAAAAAAATTGCTCAGAAATTATTAAAAAAAGAAATGATTGAGTTTGTAGGAACAGATTTACATCATCAAAATCATTTGCATACACTTCAATTATTGGCTAAGCAAAAAGATTTTTTTACAATACTGAAAGATGCACCATTATTGAATGCTACGCTCTAATTTCATCCCCAAATCCACTTCACTTGTTGTTTTGCATTAGCTTCATTACTAAAGATGGCAGACAAAACATTTTTCCTGATGTCAATTGATTCTTTATTAAATGGTTGATTAAATAATTCTATAATTTTTTCTTTCATTTCCACTTCACTATTTACAAGAACACATAAATTATCTAATTCACTTCCCTCTATCGTTGCATGATTAACGATGCAATGTCTTCCGTTAAATAAAGCGTTCAATAATTTTAATTTAATGCCGGTATTGCTGAATGAAGGTAAAATGTTGATATGGGCTTTGCCAATCATGTCCTGCATTTCTTTTTCTCCCGGATCGGCAACAATACATGTATGTTGAAATTGATGCGCTAATTTGATCAGTTCTTTTGATGGATTTTTACCTGCAATCACCAATGGGATATCTAACACGCTAAAGATATTTTTTAATAACCATTTTGCTGCTTTATCGTTTGTTTCAACATTTAAATCGCCATGATATAAACAATAATTACCTTTTCCTTCCAAGCATTTTACCTTCCAGTCAGTTGGTAAATACACCGGCAAATAATCAATTGTTTTGCACCCTAATTCCTGCCTGAAATAATTCACATCTTTATTTGTAACGCCCCAAAATGCATTTGCTTTGTTTACGATTGATGCTTCGTAATGTTTCAATAAGTGTTCTTCTCTTAAATAAAATATTTTTTTTAAAAGAGAAGAACATGACTGATTTAATTGATGATAATATACATGTTCAACATTATGAATTCGCACAAATTTCTTTCTGTTCAAAAATCTTTCATCATTTAACAGATAGGTTGAATGAATGCCTTCCATTAAAATAGGATAATCATCTTTCAATAAATTCTCTGATAACATTTCATTGTTTCTAGAAGCAACGATATAAGGCAATTTCCCTGAAATTGCTTTATGACCTAGATTGCGTTCGTAATAATTAACAGTATCACAATATTTATTCAATTCAACTTTTTCTTCTCTTTCGTTTCTGAAACAATGCAAATGAATGTGCACGCCTTGCGCTTGTAAAGAAGGTAATTTCCAAAACAAATCAACAACTCCGCCAAAATCGACCGGGTAGGGGATGGTAAAATCTATAATGTGCAAATGTTTTTCCAAAAGGTCAGTAGTTTTATTTCTTCAGTTTCCCAATTTAAAATCTCTTTTACTTTTTTACAATTATTGCTCAATCTGTTTCTTATAACAGCATTATCCAGTAAATTGTTTATAGTTTGACTAATTGTGGTTGATGTTGTATTATCGATCAAAATTGCAATGTCAAATTCATCATTAATTCTTTTGTATTCAGGAAAACCAACGCAAATTTGTGGTATCTCAGCCATTATATAATCGAAAAAACGATTTGACAGGGAATAGATTTGATTAAACCCTTTTGCCTCAAATAAAGTAAGGCCGATGGTTGCTGTTGGTGTTAATTGGTGTAACTCATCCGGTAAAAGAGTATCTTTTAATATTATTTTATCTTCTACTTTATTTTCTTTGATGAGTTGTATTAATTGCCGATAAAAATTGCCGTTACCGCAAATCATTAATTTACAATCAATATCTTTCATAGCAGGGATTAATGTTTCAAAGCATCTTCCTTCATTAACTGCTCCCTGATATAAGATGAAACGATCTTCATTCAGTTTCAAATTCTGAATTTCAAATTTCGAATATAGCAAAGGAAGATTTCTTATTATACTATAATTTACTTGGTATCGTTTTGTCAATTCATTTTGAATGGATTCATTAACCGTATAGCCATATTTAAATTTCGGGATGATCCATCTTTCTATCATCAACCAAATAAAATGAACTTTTTTTCTGGTAATGATTTCTTTTTGTTCAGAAAATAATTCGTGTGCATCATATACTCTTTTACGCCGTTTAATAAGTGAAGCAAAATAACAGGGCAAAACAGTATCTGCATCAATTGCACAAACAACGTCAAATTTTGCAAATAGCAAATGAATGAAAAGACGCAAATTGAATTCGGCATAGAATAAAAAGCCTTTGTTGAAAAAACAGTAGAGCCGTTTTTGTTGAAAAGATGCTTTTTGTAAGGGGATAGAATATTTTAATTTTCTGCCTACCAAGTTCACTTGAAAGCCGTTTTTTGACAGCGAATTACATATTCTTTGCATTCGCTGGTCATAATTCAAATCATTGGTAACTGTGAAAATGAGTTTGGGCAATGGTTTCAGGTTAAGATTAGACAAATATATCGGTATAAAAAATCTTCGGCCTAATTCTGAGTTATTTATCTGAAATTCCTTACTTTTGCACCCACAAATCAAAGATGAAATTTTTGGATGCTTTTAAAAAGAAATTGAGATGCCAATAACAAAAGAAAAAAAATCAACAATTTTTGCAGAATTTGGTGGCAAAGCCACTAACACAGGCTCTATTGAAGGTCAGATTGCTTTATTAACAGAGCGCATTGCGCACATAAGCGGTCATTTACAAGCCAATGGGAAAGATTTTTCAACGCACAGAGGTTTAATGCAGTTAGTAGGTCAGCGTAAACGCTTATTGACTTATTTACAAAAAACTAATTTAACAGGTTATCGTGCTTTGATTGAAAAATTAGGTCTTAGAAAATAATTTATTCATTCATGATATAAGCTATTCCCAACTGAATTATTTAAAGTTGGGAATTTTTTGTATTCATTATTCTTTTCTGCAAAATTATTAATCACAGATTTTTTTGGTAGCTGATGCTATCAAAAACTCTCACAACTCTTACAAAATGTTATCACAACCAATACAAGTTAGCTTTAAACTACCCAATGGTGAAGAAGTATTTATAGAAACCGGTAAATTAGCACGTCAGGCTGATGGTGCTGTTACGGTACGCCAGGGGAATTGTATATTATTGGCAACAGTAGTTGCAAATAAAGAACCTAAAGAAGGACAAGATTTTTTTCCTTTAAGTGTAGATTATCAGGAAAAATTTGCATCTGCCGGAAGAATTCCCGGTTCATTCTTTAAAAGAGAAGCAAGATTAAATGATTACGAAATATTAACGAGTCGTTTAATTGACCGTGCATTACGTCCATTGTTTCCCGAAGATTATTTATGCGATGTCCAAGTCTTGATCAGCTTGGTTTCCAGCGATCCGGAAATAATGCCCGATGCGTTAGCTTGTTTGGCTGCATCAGCTGCATTGGCCGTTTCAGATATTCCAATAAAAGAAATAATTAGTGAAGTCAGAATTGCAAGAATTGAAGGTGCTTTTGTTGTAAATCCAACACGTTCTCAGTTAGAGAAATGTGAAATGGAATTTATCATTGCTGCTACCGATAAAAATCTGATGATGGTAGAAGGCGAGGCAAAAGAATGTTCTGAAGAAGATTTAATCAATGCATTGCAATTAGCACATGATGCGATTCGCGTTCAAATCAAAGCACAAGAACAATTAAGAGATAAAAAAGGGATCACCACTAAAAGAGAGTATAAAAAGCCGGTTCAGGATGAAGGGATTCAGCAAAAAGTATATGCTTTTGCAAAAGAAAGAGTGTATGAAATTTCCAAGAGCGCTTCTGCAAAAAATGAACGTAGTGATGCTTATAGCAAATTAAAAGACGAATTAATTGCAAGCTTAGGTGAAGAAGCGACTGACCTTGAAAAAAAATTAGCTAAAAAATATTATGAAGAACTAAAATGGGAAGTGGTAAGAAATATGATCTTAGATGATCGGATTCGTTTGGATGGAAGAAAATTAGATCAAATTCGTCCTTTAGCAATGGAAATAGAGCCATTACCGGCTCCGCATGGTTCTGCATTATTTACAAGGGGCGAAACACAATCATTAACAACTGTAACATTAGGCACAGCATTAGATCAACTATTAATTGAAAGTGCTGCAAAATCTGATTACTCCAAGTTCATTTTACATTATAATTTTCCTCCATTTTCTACAGGAGAAGTTAAAATGATGAGAGGACCTGGCAGAAGGGAAGTTGGTCATGGTAATTTGGCTATGCGTTCTTTAAAACAAATGATGCCCGGAAGTGAATACGCCTACACCACTCGTATCGTAAGTGATATATTAGAGAGCAATGGTTCTTCCTCTATGGCAACTGTTTGTGCCGGTTCATTAGCATTAATGGATGCAGGTGTGCCAATACAAAAACATGTAAGCGGAGTTGCTATGGGATTGATTACAAGAGCTGATGATGGAAAATACGCTATTCTTACTGACATATTAGGTGATGAAGATCATTTGGGTGATATGGATTTTAAAGTAACAGGGACACGCGATGGTATTTGCGGTGTACAGATGGATATTAAAGTTGATGGATTGAGTATGGATGTGATGCGTGAAGCATTGGAACAAGCCAAAAAAGGACGTTTACATATTCTGAATGCGATGTATGAATGTATTTCAGAACCAAGACCAGAAGTGAAACCCCATACACCAAGAATGGAAAAACTATTTATCGATAAAGAATTCATTGGTGCAGTTATCGGGCCGGGTGGTAAAGTCATTCAAGAAATACAAAGAGAAACAGGAACCACAATCAATATTGAAGAAATTGGAAATTATGGTGAGGTAAGTATCTTCTCTCCTGTAAAGGAAGGTTTAGAAAAGGCATTGGCTTGGGTGAAAGGATTGGTAGCTGTTCCGGAAGTTGGCTCTGTTTATGAAGCAACTGTAAAAGGCATCAAAGAATTTGGAGCGTTTGTTGAATTCCTGCCTAAAAAAGAAGGCTTATTGCATATTAGTGAGATTAGCTGGAAGCGCTTAGATACTATGGACGGTATATTTAAAGAAGGGGATAAAGTAAAAGTAAAATTGATTGGTATTGATCATAAGACCGGTAAATTTAAATTGAGCAGAAAAGCTTTGATGCCAAGACCAGAAGGCAGACAAGATGCACCGCCTCAAAATGAAAATCAATAAATAATAAAATCCCTTCGCTTGCCCGAGGGGATTTACTTTTAAAGTAATGCATGATATGAATTATGTTGAATTGGTTTTTTATTCGGCTAACAGTGAAATCCTGAATATTGTTATTGCTGAATTATCAATATGTGGTTATAATGGATTTGAAGAATCAACTTCTTCAATAAAAGCATTTATTCGAGAAGATGAATTTGATAAAGCATTTATCCAGTCTTTATCTGAAAAATATCATTTCGAATATTCGTCTTCTATTATTCAACATCAAAATTGGAATCAGCTTTGGGAATCAAATTTTGAACCATTGAGTGTGGCTAATTTTGTAGGTGTAAGGGCTGCTTTTCATCAACCTATTAAAAATGTGTTACATGAAATTATCATTACCCCAAAAATGAGTTTCGGAACAGGGCATCATGCTACTACGTATATGATGATGCAGTTAATGGCGCAAGTTGATTTTAAAAACAAGTCAGTTTTAGACTTCGGAACGGGTACCGGTATATTAGCGATTTTATCAGAAAAGCTTGGTGCCAACAAAATTTTTGCAATTGATTATGATGATTGGTGTATAGAAAATGCCTTAGAAAATGTTGCAAATAACAATTGTAAAAATATTGAGATCCGGAAAGGTGATTCAGCCAATGTAGGAAAGAGCTTTGAAGTAATTGTCGCCAATATAAATCGAAATATAATATTAGATAATATCGATTATTTAGTTGATAATCTTTATTTTAGAGGTATTTTATTATTAAGTGGGTTGCTGAAATCAGATGAACTTGAAATTAAAAAGGAGTGCCAAAAAAGAGGACTTATTTTTAGTGATTTAATTGAGAAAGATGGATGGATTGCCTTAAAATTTATTAGATGATTTTGTTCTATTTGTTAACAAATTATGAAATATCGTATAGGTTGTTATCTTTGCAATCCCTAACTTCAGCATTCAATGAATGAATTATTGCTTATAATATTGGCTTATTTAATTGGATCAATTCCCACGGCTGTATGGGTTAGCAGAAGGTTTTTTGGAATTGATATTCGTGATTATGGAAGCGGTAATGCCGGGGCTACTAACACTTATCGTGTTTTGGGAAAGAAGTGGGGTACACTTGTTATGTGTGTAGATGTGATAAAAGGTGTATGCGCAACCTCATTATATATATTCCTGCCTCATTATTTATTACCAACAAGTGAATTGCACAGGACGAATTTCATGATTGGATTAGGATTGGCTTCTGTTTTAGGTCATGTATTTCCTATTTGGGCGGGATTTAAAGGTGGAAAAGGAGTGGCTACTTTATTTGGAATGGCAATAGCTATTCAACCGATTGTAGCTGTTTGTTGCGTAGCTGTTTTTTTATTGGTATTGTATCTTACGCGATTCGTTTCTCTGAGTTCCATATTGGCAGGTATTTCTTTCATGGTTTTTATACTTTTTATTTTTAATGAAAAAGAACCATTGTACAGGATTTTTGCGATCATTGTAGCATTAATGATTGTGTTAACCCATCAAAAAAATATCAGCAGGATATTTAAAGGCACAGAAAGCAAAGTTCCAATCTTGAAATACAGGGATCGCAGGCGTAATAGAAGACGATCATAGAACTTATAACTATCATCTGACCAATTTCAATCTATCATTTTTAATTAAAATTCAGGCTTTTTACAAATTAGTAGCTGATTTGTTTGCAAACCTTCTGTATATTTTCTACCTTTGCACACCCAATTACATCACCTGAAATTCTTTTTAGGCATGTCGAATCAAAGTTTGTTTGAAAAATTACATTTAGAAGACGAGAAGAACTTATTAATACAAGGTCTGCCCTCATCTATTGAGAAACAGTTTGTAAAGTTATCTTATGCAAAAAATGTAACTCCTTTATTGAGAAGCAAGAAAGTTGATTTTGCATTGATTTTTGCAGTCAATCAAAATCAATTAAATAATGTTCTTAAAGAAGTATTGCCAGCTTTACACATCGAAAGCAAATTATGGATAGCTTACCCGAAGCAAACAAGTAAAATTGTTAGCGATTTAAATCGCGATTGCAGTTGGGATGTACTTAGCCAAAACGCTTATGAAGGTGTCAGTTTGGTTGCTTTAGACCATGTATGGAGTGCCATGCGTTTCAAAAAAGCATCAACTGTTAATCATCAGGCTATTGAAAAAAAACCTGAAATAAAAGGTATTGATTTCGAAAAAAGGTTAGTGGTTCCGCCCGCAGAATTAGAGAAAGCATTTACCAAACATAAAAAAGTAAAAGAGTTTTTTACTTCTCTTTCTTTCAGTAATCAAAAAGAATATATTGTTTGGATTGAAGACGCAAAAAAAGAAGAAACCCGTCAGCGCAGATTAGAAGCGGTAGTAGAAAAACTAATGGCAGGCAAAAAGAATCCTTCAGAGAAATAATGAATTACGTTAATGTTGAAATAAAAGCAAAATGCTTTCATCCCGAGAAGGTGGAAGCATTTTTATTTTCTCAACAGGCAGATTTTGTTGGTGTTGATTATCAGAAAGATACCTACTTTAATGTGCCTTCCGGAAGATTGAAATTAAGACAAGGCAATATTGAAAATAATTTTATTTTTTATAACAGGCCAGATCAGGACGGGCCAAAGCAATCTGATTTTTCTTTGTTGAATATTGCAGATGGGAAGTCAACTGAAAATTTTTTTGAAAAAGTGTTAGGTGTGAAAGTAATTGTTGAAAAGAAAAGAAAAATATTTTTTATTGAGAATGTAAAATTTCATCTGGATGAAATTAACGGATTGGGAAGTTTTGTGGAAATTGAAGCCGGTAACAAAAATTATCCCGATAAAACGATTGAGCAATTACAAGCAGAATGTGAATTTTATATGAACGCTTTTGAAATCAGAAAGGAAGATTTGATTGATCACAGTTACAGTGATATGCTTTTACAAAAAGTTATTTCATAATAACCGTTCCTAATTGTTTGGTTATTTCTTTTTCTATCTCTTTTAAATTTTTATGCACTTCAATTAAATGGATTTGTTCTTCAAAGCTTGCATGTTCCATATCACGCTGATTTTCTTCAAACATCTTTTTTATTTTTTTGAGTTTGAAATAATTTATGCTCATTAAAACATCTTGTTGAGAAGTATCTCTGTTTGTAATATTCATACCTTCCAATACTTCATCCCATTTTAAACTTAATTCATGCGGAAACATGGTAATACTGACCACTAAATTTCTTAAACTTTCATCCTGATCATACAAAAAACTTTTGGCATCGGGCTGTAACCCCTGCTCGTATTGTTTTTTGTAATTATTGAAAAGTTCTTCTAATTGTTTGTTATCAAAGTGGAATGCTTCCAACTCTTCAAAAATATATTGTGCCATCGTTTTTTGATCATCCCAGTTTTTTAATCCATATTCTATTAACACTCTCAATACATTCCTTTCATGTGCTTCATCCTGATTTAATAAAAAAATAGTATCATCTGAAACTTCCTCGGGTTGATGTGCTTGTTGCTGAAAATAACCTGCTTCTTCAAAAGGCAATTTCTTTTCATCTTTTGCAATCTTATCTCTTTTATATTTATTTACCAGATTGGTTAATCCAACTTCATCAATCTTTAAAAGTGTAGAACATTGTTTAATATAATCTTGCAGCTTTGTAAAGTCTTCAGCTTTGCTGATTTTACTGAGTGTTTCTGATATTTGATTAACAACATTGCTTTTTTGGGCGACATCATTTCCTGCTTCTTTCAGCATTACTTCCAATTGAAAAATAATGAAGTCTTTTTTATTTGCAGCAATGAATTCTTTGAATGCAGAAGTGCCAACTTTATGTACATAACTATCCGGATCTTCTTTATCGGGGATCAATACCAGCTTCACATTCAGGCCTTCTTCCAATGCCATATCCAACCCACGCAAAGCTGCTTTAATGCCGGCATTATCTCCGTCGTAAATAATAGTAAGATTATTGGAATATTTTTTTATTATACGTAGTTGGTCTGATGTAAGGGATGTGCCGCCACTTGCCACAACATTCTCAATACCTGCTTGATGTAAGCTCACTACATCTGTATATCCTTCTACTAATAAACATTCATCTGCTTTATCAATTGCCAATCTTGCAAAATAAGAGCCATACAACACTTTGCTTTTTACATAAATTTCATTTTCAGGTGTGTTGATATATTTTGGTGCTTTATCATTTTTGCCAATAATTCTTGCCCCAAAGCCAATGATCTTTCCCGAATTATTATGAATAGGAAAGATGATTCGTCCCCGGTAATTATCCAATAATTCATTTTCATTTCTGATGGTAACCAATCCACTTTTTAATAAAAGGTTTTTATTGAATTGATGTTGAATTAATGCATTAGATAATTCATTTCGCTGATTCGGATTATATCCTATCTGAAATTTTTTAATGATATCTTCTCTAAAACCTCTTTCTTTTAAATAACTTAAAGCGATATCTTGTCCTTCTTCAGTTTCAAACAATTTTTCATCAAAAAATTTTTGTGCAAAATTGTTGATGGCATATAAACTTTCTGCTGCTTGTTGTATTATTTTTTGTTCAGGCGATGATTCTGTTTCTTCTATCTCAACATTATATCTGTTTGCTAAAAATTTCAATGCTTCTGCATAACTCATCTTATCATGCTCCATTAAAAAGCTAATGGTATTGCCGCTTTTTCCGCAACCAAAGCATTTATATAATTCTTTTGCAGGAGAAACAGTGAAGGAAGGAGTTTTTTCATTATGAAAAGGGCAGAGACCCAAATAGTTTGCACCACGTTTTTTTAATTTTACATATTCTCCAATCACATCGATAATATCTATGCGACTCTTTATTTGTTCTATGGTTTGTGGTGTAATCATTAAAAAGGCGAATATCGAAATTAATATTCAAAATGAAGATTGAATAAATAATTCAGTTTAAGATGAAAAAAATATTTTAGTTTAGATGCTTGCCAAAACCAAATAATATGCTTAAAAAGGAAAGACAGGCGTATATTCTTCAACAAATTAATATTCACAATAAAGTATTGTCATCAGATTTAAGCAGACAGTTAAATGTTTCTGAAGATACTGTTCGGCGTGATTTGCAGGAATTGCATGAAGAAGGAAAGTTGACAAAAGTGCATGGTGGTGCATTATCGAAGTCATTTCATTTCACTCTACAGAACAGTGATATTTATTTACAGACAGAAAAAAGGATTATTGCGCAAAAAGCTGTTCAATTAATTAAAGATGGCATGTTTGTAATTCTTTCGGGCGGAACCACGATTATTGAAATGGTAAAAATGTTACCGGAGGAATTGAATGCAACTTTTATAACCGTAAGTGTTCCAACTGCATTAGAATTATTAAATCATCCAAACAGTGAAGTGATTTTTATTGGCAATAAATTATTGAAGAGTGCGCAAATATCCGTAGGGGCTGAAGTTGTTCAGCGATTAAGTGAGATTGAGGCAGATATATGTTTTTTAGGAACCAACAGCATTGATGCTGAAAAAGGCATTACCGATTTAGAATGGGAAGTGATTGAAGTAAAGAAAGCAATGATTAAATGTGCGCACAGAACTGTTTCTTTGGCGATTTCGGAGAAATTAAATTCGGTGCAAAGACTTCAAATTTGCGCAACTGAAGCAATTGATACTTTAATAACCGAGCTTTTACCAACAGATATTGCTTTAGATGCATACAGGCAAAAAGGGGTGAAATTGCTTTAAGACAAGATTTTTTTGGTTACGCTGCATCTTTTTGCAGTTTTTTATCACAAATGCTATATGAATAATTTTTATTGGGAAACACTTTTTTTAAACTGAAATAAATTCGTATCTATGTGTTTTAAAAGTTTAACGATGCTTTAATTTTCGATGTTTCTCATTCAAAAAAATGTTTTTGCGTTTTTTTGCAGGAATTAAAACTGTTAATCTTTTAAGCAAATCCAACTATACTGTTAAAAGCTATTTAATTGAATGATCGTATTATTTTGACTACTTACCAAAAAACAAAACCTGTTATGAGAAAAATCGCTTCAATGATGAAAGTGGTTGCCATGCTGCTTTTCATATTTTCTTTGCCTTCTCATGGCCAAAGCCAAACAGTGTCAGGAACTGTTCAAGACGCTGATAAAAAAACACCATTGGCTGGTGTAACCATAAAAGTTACAGGAACAAATACTGTTGCCCAAACAAATGAAAAAGGTGCTTTTACCATTAAGGCATCTAATGGACAGATATTAACTGTTACATATGTCGGGTATGAGTCTCAAAAATATACTGTAACCGGTGGTGGTATCAACATCTCACTAAAAAGTCAAACTAACGAATTAGATGAAGTGGTGGTTGCAATGGATATTAAAAGAAAACCCAGAGAATTAGGTTATTCAGTTCAAAAGGTAACGGGTAAAGATATACAGGAAACACAACGTGAAAATTTCTTAAATAGTTTGCAAGGTCGTGTTGCCGGTTTAACCATTACGCCAACCAACGGTATGGCCGGGGCATCTACTCAAATTATTCTAAGAGGTTTTAACTCATTATCTTTAAGTAACCAACCATTGTTTGTAGTGGATGGTATTATATTGGATAACTCAACCCAAGATGAAACATCAAATGGTGGGTCTCAATTGGGTTTAGCATCAGACAGGCCTAACAGAGCAAATGATTATACCAATAGAATTGCTGATATCAATCCAAATGATATTGAATCAGTAACAATATCGAAAGGCCCGGAAGCTACTGCCTTATACGGATCTCAAGCAAGCTCAGGTGCTATTGTTATTACAACAAAGAAAGCAAGAGCAGTTGCCGGCGGTAAAGTAAATTTAAATTATGATAATAGTTTTCGTATTCAACAAATTACAAGATTCCCTCAAGTAAACAATAGTTACAGCCCGGGAAGTAATGGGGTTGCTTCAACAAACTCATTTAACTATTTTGGACCAGCTTACCCTGCTGATACAAAGACTTATAATAATGTGGGTAATTTCTTTAGAACAGGCTTTAGCCAAACACATAATGTTGGTGCTGATTTTGGAAATCAGGTTTCTAGTTTTCGTTTATCAGGAAGTTATTTCAAACAAGAAGGGGTAGTACCTCGTAACAGTTATGAAAAATATTCTTTCAGAGTAACCAATAACACCAAATTGGGTAAATTTATTGAATTAACTCCTTCAATTAATTATACACATAATCTAAATGATCGGCCATTAAGAAGTGCAGGTGGTTATTTATTAGATTTATATGCTTGGCCAATTGACAACAATGCAAGTATTTATTTAGATCAAAATGGTCAAAGAAAAGGAGCCTATTTAACTACTCCAACCGGTGAAAGTGTTGATAATCCTTTTTTCAATGCTAATATGAATCACAGCCAAGATCATACTGACAGATTGGTTTCTACATTGGGTATCAATGCCAATTTAAAATCATGGTTAGTATTGAGCGGAAGATTTGGATGGGATACTTACAGAACGGTAGGATATGAATTTATGCATCCCGAATCAGTAGCTCCTGTTGCATCTGGTGCTACATCTGTTTCTGTAAGAGGTTCATTAGATAATTATACCAGATCTTATTCAGGCTATAATCATACAATTACATTAACCGCAAATAAAAAATTCGGCGATTTCTCTGTCCGTGTAATGGCCGGAACAATGTGGCAGGATTTAAGAACAAACATGTGGGCAACATACGGAACGGGATTAGTTGATTCCATTACCGGATTAGGTATGTATAAAAAAGGAGTATTAACAAATAATGGCAATTTCAATCAATTGGTAGGATCACTTTATGACAGTACTATTACTACTCCAAATACAAGAGTGCGTTTGAACAGAAACGTTTATGGATTGCCAAATTATTATGAATTACTTGAAATAGCTAATTTTGGTGAAGCATCTATTGGATATAAAAATGTAATCTTCTTAAATTATAGTCATCGTTTTGAAGGTTCATCTTTATTCACAGCACCATACAGAAATTATAATTACCCAGCTGGTAGTGTAAGTGTAATTTTAACTGATATTTTCCCAAGTTTAAAAAGAGGAAATGTCTTAAATTATGCAAAACTACGCACTTCATTGGCAAGTACTGCAAGGCTTCCGGATCCATATTTAAATCAGTCAGTATTCGGTGCTAATTATGCAAGTGCTGTTGGCCCTGCTAACTCAATTGGTTATTACAACAATAATGCAAACCTTCAACCTGAAAGACAACGTACTTATGAAGTTGGTGGTGAGTTTAAAATGTTTAACAACAGAGTATCAGTTGATGCGGCTTACTATAATACTTTAGCGTATAATCAAATTAGTGAAGGATACCGCGCCAGTTATGCAACAGGTTATATCTTAAACACACAAAATGCAGCTACTACTCGTAACCAAGGTGTTGAAATAGCTTTGGATGTTACACCTGTAAGAAGTAAAGATTTTGATTGGACCATTCGTTTCAACTTTAACCATATGTGGAGCAAAGTGTTGGCATTGCCACCATCTATTGCTTACGAATACTATATTGCTGATACATGGTTATATGGTAATGCAAGAGGTGGTTTAATTAGAGGCGCTTCAACAGGAACTATTACAGGTTACGGTTATTTAAGAAATACTGCAGGTCAAATTTTAATAAGCCCTACTACTTTCTTACCTGAAATTGATGCAAACTTTAGAGTGCGTGGTGATAGAACTCCGGCCTTTACTTTAGGAACACTGAATATGATCAGATATAAAAGCTGGAACTTAAGTTTCCTTTGGGATATGAAAGTAGGTGGTGCAATATTTAATGGAACAGAAGAGTAC
>Ga0164297_10002827_pt1 | contig 16754 bp, 11 predicted proteins | sample GEODES058metaG_FD_113539 | JGI IMG/M metagenome (GOLD analysis project Ga0164297, IMG submission 113539) | Dystrophic lake water microbial communities from Trout Bog Lake, Wisconsin, USA - GEODES058 metaG | ecosystem: Environmental > Aquatic > Freshwater > Lake | place: USA: Trout Bog Lake...
AAGATCCTGTAATCAGGCCCTGGAATCGGTCCTTCAACGAGGTCGCGAGAGACACAGGCCAGTAGCTCAATTGGCAGAGCGGCGGTCTCCAAAACCGCAGGTTGGGGGTTCGATTCCCTCCTGGCCTGCCACTCGTGGGTGGGTCTATTCAGGACGTCATGACGGAACAAAGTGACAAAAAGGCGGGCGCTGCGGCGCTCGACGGGCTCTGGCTGACGGCGGCGATCGCTCTCGTGGTCGGTGGGCTGGTCGCGTTCTATGCGCTCGGCGCACAGTTCGCGGCTGCCAGGGTCGCGGCTGTCGTGGTGGGCACTGCCCTTGGCGTTGGCGCATTTGCGCTGACGTCCTGGGGACGTAACGTCTGGCTATTCGGCGTCAGTTCTCGTGTGGAACTTCGCAAGATGGTCTGGCCGAGCTACGACGAGACGAGAAAGACAACGCTCATCGTGTTCATTTTCGTGCTGGTGCTCGGTGTCTTCTTCTGGGGCGTAGATGCTTTGTTCGCTTGGATCACGCGCCATCTGCTTGGAACAGGGACCTAACTCATGGCGCTGCGCTGGTATGTCGTTCACGCGTATTCGAACTTCGAGCACAAGGTTGCCGAGGGGCTGAAAGAGCGCGTCAAGATGCGCGGGCTTGAGCACAAGTTTGGTGAAGTGCTCGTGCCGACCGAAGAGGTTGTGGAAATGCGTGACGGCCAGAAGCGCCGCAGCGACCGCAAGTTCTTCCCCGGTTACGTGCTCGTGCAGATGGAGATGGACGAGGACACTTGGCATCTCGTGAAGGAAGTGCCGAAGGTGCTTGGCTTCATCGGTGGTACGCCCGACAAGCCGGCGGCCATTACCGACCGCGAGGCCAACACGATCCTGCGGCGCGTCGAGGAAGGCGCCGAGAAGCCGAAGCCGAAAGTGCTCTTCGAGCCCGGCGAAGTGGTGCGTGTGGTCGATGGCCCGTTCAACGACTTCAACGGTGTCGTCGAGTCGGTGAACTACGAGAAGAACCGATTGCACGTCGCGGTGCAGATTCTCGGGCGTTCGACGCCGGTGGAACTCGAATTCGGGCAGGTCGAGAAAGCGTGAATTTTCGCTGGCGGCTCGATGAGTCGCCAGCAACAACGGGGAGCCGCAAGGCGTTCGTACCCAACAGAGGTGAGAGATGGCTAAGAAAGTAACGGGCTATATCAAGCTCCAGATTCCCGCCGGACAGGCGAATCCCAGTCCGCCGGTGGGTCCCGCGCTCGGTCAGCAGGGCGTCAACATCATGGAGTTCTGCAAGCAGTTTAATGCGCAGACTTCGACGCTCGAAAAGGGGCTCGCGACACCGGTGGTCATCACCGTGTACAGCGATCGTAGCTTCACGTTCATTCTGAAGACGCCTCCCGCGTCGGTGTTGATCTGCAAGGCGATCGGCATTCCGAAAGGCAGTGGGCGACCCAACACCCAGAAGGTCGGCAAGATCAAGCGCTCGCAGGTGGAAGACATCGCGAAGCTCAAGATGCCGGATCTGACGGCGGCCGGCCTCGAGGCTGCGGTCAACACCATCGCGGGCACTGCTCGCAGCATGGGCGTGGAAGTGGAGGGCTGATCATGAGCGCGCAAATCAAAACCAACATGCCGAAGCGAATGAAGACCTGGTCCGAGAAACTCGAGCCGGGCAAGCAGTACGACGCCGAGGCGGCGTTCAACCTGGTGAAGGAGTTCGCCAAGGCGAAGTTCGATGAGTCGGTGGATGCCGCGATCAATCTCGGCATCGATGCGAGCAAGTCGGATCAGCAGGTTCGTGGCTCCACGGTGCTGCCGAACGGCACCGGCAAGACCGTGCGCGTGGCGGTGTTCACCGGCGGCAAGAACCAGGATATCGCTCGCGAAGCGGGTGCGGATATCGTCGGCCTCGAAGATCTCGCTGAAAAGGTCAAGGCAGGCGAGATGGATTTCGACGTCGTGATCGCAAGCCCGGACGCGATGCGCGTGGTGGGTGCCCTCGGTCAGATCCTCGGCCCCCGCGGACTGATGCCGAACCCCAAGGTCGGTACGGTGACGCCCGATGTGGCCGGTGCCGTGCGCAATGCCAAGGCGGGCCAAGTCCGCTATCGCTGCGACAAGGCGGGCATCGTGCACTGCCAGTTGGGGCGCGCCAGTTTCGATGCGGGCAAGCTCAAGGAAAACCTCGAAGCGTTGATCGGCGATCTCCAGAAGGCGAAGCCGGCCTCCTCGAAGGGTATCTATATCCAGAAAGTGACGGTGTCCTCGACCATGGGTCCTGGCATCGTCATCGATCGTTCGACGATCGGTTGATAGTGATTTTTTGATGATGACCGTCGGGACGAAAGTTCCGGCAGCCATCCAAGACCGCAGGCGCGGTCGGTCGCGGCAAGCGATCGAGACCGCTCAATGAAGGGTCGGCAGGGCAACTTGTCGACAGCCTGCGCAGATGGTGTCACCCGAAGCAGTGACGGGGCGCTCAGGCGCCGCCGCCACGGATCCGAAAGGGTCCGGCTGAAGGTCACCGTCGCTCATGGTGCCTGGCAACGTTGTCAGGTGGCCGTGACGAGCACGCTCTGTGTGAGCAGACGCGTGCAAAAGGGTGGACGTGGAAAGGCAAGCGATTGCCAGACCGCGTCTGTGGGCTGATCTTCTGCGAGGCAGGAAATGTCACTCAATATCGAGCAGAAGAAGGCACTGGTGACCGAGGTCCATGAGATTGCGCTAACGGCGCAGTCGGTCGTGGCCGCCGAGTATCGTGGTCTGTCCGTAACACAGATCACCAGCCTGCGCGCTCAAGCGCGCAAGGCCGGTGTGTATGTGCGTGTGGTCAAGAACACTCTCGCGCGGAAGGCGGTTGCCGGTACGTCCTTCGAGTGCATCGCTCCGCAGCTCAAGGGTCCGTTGATCCTGGCGTTCTCGAAAGAGGACCCGGGTGCCGCGGCGCGCGTCATCAAGACGTTCGCCAAGGACAACGACAAGCTGACCGCGACACTGGTGTCGCTTGGCGGGCAGTTGCTGCCGGCCAAGGCGCTCGACCAGGTGGCGAGTCTGCCGACTCGTGAGCAGGCGCTCTCGATGCTACTTGGCGTGCTCAAGGCGCCGATCTCGAAGTTCGTGCGTACGATCGCCGAGCCGCACGCCATGCTGGTCCGGACCGTGGGAGCGGTCAAGGATCAGAAGGTTGCCGCTGGCGCTTGACGCACTTCGACAAGCAATCGGGTTTTATTCATCACTGAACGGTTTTTTTTGGAGTTAATTGCAATGGCTGCAAATAAAGAAGAGATTCTCGACGCGATCTCGAACATGACGATCATTGAGATCGTTGATCTCGTCAAGATGATGGAAGAGAAGTTCGGCGTCAGTGCCGCGGCTCCGGTGGCGGTTGCCGCTGCGGCGCCGGGTGCTGCTGCCGCTGCTCCGGTCGAGGAGCAGACGGAGTTCACCGTGGTGCTCAAGGAGTATCCGGCGGACAAGAAGGTCACCGTCATTAAGGTCGTTCGCGAAGCGACCGGCCTCGGTCTCAAGGAAGCGAAGGATCTCGTGGAAGGCGTGCCGTCGACCGTCAAGGAAGGCGTCAACAAGGCCGATTCCGAGAAGATCAAGAAAGCGCTTGAAGAAGCCGGCGCGAAGGTTGAGGTCAAGTAAGGTTTTCGTCGCGGTATGAACACCGCGTCTGAAATCTCAAAGACCCGAGTGTGGAACACCGGGCCCGTCCGTCGCGTTGGCGATGGGCGGGCTTGGCTGTTCCCCAGGGTATTTTCGTTTTCGAGCGGAGGTCGTTTGGCGACGTCCGCAACACGTGCACCGGTTGGGCACGTGAACAGCAGAGGGTGAGCCCATGGCCTATTCGTTCACCGAGAAAAAGCGCATTCGCAAGGATTTCGGCAAGCGTCAGAGCATTCTCGACGTGCCCTATCTCCTGGCAATCCAGCTGGACTCGTACCGCAAGTTTCTTCAGGTCGACGCGGCCGAGGACAAGCGTGGCGACGTCGGGCTCCACTCTGCGTTCAAAAGCGTATTTCCGATCACGAGCTACAGCGGCAACGCGACGCTCGAGTACATCTCCTATCGACTCGGCGAGCCCGTGTTCGATGTCAAGGAATGCCAGATGCGTGGCCTCACCTACGCCGCGCCGCTGCGCGTCAAGGTGCAGCTCAAGGTCTATGAGAAGGACCCGTCGGGCGCGCGCAAGCTGAAGCGCGACATTGCCGAGCAGGAAGTCTATCTCGGCGAGCTGCCGTTGATGACCGACAACGGCACCTTCATCGTGAACGGCACCGAGCGTGTCATCGTCTCGCAGCTGCATCGCAGCCCCGGCGTGTTCTTCGACCACGACAAGGGCAAGACCCACTCGTCGGGCAAGCTGTTGTTCCAGGCCCGCATCATCCCGTATCGCGGGTCGTGGCTGGACTTCGAGTTCGATCCCAAGGACTGCGTGTTCTCGCGAATCGATCGTCGGCGCAAGCTGCCGGTCACCATCGTTCTGCGGGCGCTGGGCTACAACGAAGAGCAGATGCTCGACATGTTCTTCGAGAAGAACACGTTCTACCTGTCGAAGGATGGCGCATCGCTCGAGCTTATTCCCGCCCGTTTGCGTGGCGAGACGGCGGCCTTCGAGATTCGTATCGCAAACCAGATTGTGGTCGAGGAAGGCCGGCGCATCACTGCCCGCCACGTGCGACAGCTGGAGGACGCGGGCGTCACTCGTCTGCCGGTGCCGACTGAGTATCTTGCGGGCAAGGTGCTCGCACACGACGTGTTCTCCAAGGACACTGGCGAAGTGCTCGCGAAGGTCAATGAAATTCTCACGGTGGCGACCGTCCTCAAGTTGGTGGAAGCGGGTATCGACGAAGTTCGTACCTTGTACACCAACGATCTGGACCGTGGCCCCTACATCTCGGACACCCTGCGCATCGATCCGACGCGTACTCGCCTCGAGGCGTTGGTCGAGATCTACCGCATGATGCGTCCTGGTGAGCCGCCGACCAAGGATGCCGCCGAGAATCTGTTCCACAATCTGTTCTTCAATTCCGAGCGCTACGATTTGTCGGCGGTCGGTCGCATGAAGTTCAATCGTCGGGTCGGCCGCGAAGCGGTCGTCGGCTCGGGCATCTTGTACGACGCCGCCTATTTCTCGCGCCGCACGGACGAATTCGGCAAGCAGCTCTATGCCGAGCAGGGCGAGACGTCGGACGTGATCGATGTTCTCAAGACGCTGGTTGACATCCGCAATGGTAATGGCACGGTCGACGACATCGACCATTTGGGCAACCGGCGTATTCGCTCGGTCGGTGAAATGGCCGAGAACGCATTCCGCATCGGTCTGGTGCGCGTTGAGCGTGCCGTCAAGGAGCGCCTGACGCTTGCCGAGAGCGAGCCGATCATGCCTCAGGAAATGATCAACGCGAAGCCGGTGGCGGCTGCCGTGAAGGAGTTCTTCGGCTCCTCCCAGCTCAGCCAGTTCATGGATCAGAACAACCCGCTCTCCGAGATTACCCACAAGCGCCGTGTATCGGCACTTGGCCCAGGCGGCCTGACGCGCGAGCGGGCAGGGTTCGAGGTGCGCGACGTGCATCCGACGCACTATGGTCGCGTCTGCCCGATCGAGACGCCAGAAGGACCGAACATCGGTCTGATCAACTCCCTGTCGGTGTACGCCCGAACGAACGACTACGGTTTCCTCGAGACGCCGTATCGCAAGGTCGTCAACGGCAAGGTGTCCGAACGCATCGACTACTTGTCGGCGATCGAGGAGAGCCAATACGTCATCGCGCAGGCGAACGCGGAGCTCGACAAGAGCGGCGGCTTCAGCGACGAGCTGGTGTCGTGCCGTCATCAAAACGAGTTCATGCTGATGCCGCGTGCACGCATCGACTACATGGACGTGTCGCCAAAGCAGATCGTGTCGGTCGCGGCGTCCATGATTCCGTTCCTCGAGCACGACGACGCCAACCGCGCACTAATGGGTTCCAACATGCAGCGTCAGGCGGTTCCGACCTTGCGGGCCGACACGCCGCTGGTGGGTACCGGCATGGAGCGCGCAGTGGCCATCGATTCCGGCGTGACGGTCGTGGCGCGACGTGGTGGCGTGGTCGACTCGGTCGATGCCTCGCGTATTGTCGTGCGCGTCAATGACGACGAAACGAGTGCCGGTGAGGCGGGTGTGGATATCTATAACCTCACCAAGTACCAGCGTTCCAACCAGAACACCTGCATCAACCAGCGTCCGCTGGTCAACGTGGGCGACAAGATGAACCGTGGCGACGTGCTCGCCGATGGCCCGTCGACGGACCTCGGCGAACTGGCGCTCGGTCAGAACATGCTGGTCGCGTTCATGCCGTGGAACGGCTACAACTTCGAGGACTCGATCCTCATCTCCGAGCGCGTGGTTCAGGAAGATCGCTTCACGACCATTCATATCGAGGAGCTCGCGTGCGTGGCGCGCGACACCAAGCTCGGCCCCGAGGAGATCACGGCCGATATTCCCAACGTCGGTGATGCCGCCCTCGGCAAACTGGACGAAGCGGGTATCGTCTACATCGGCGCCGAAGTGAAGGCGGGAGATATTCTCGTGGGCAAGGTCACGCCGAAGGGCGAGACTCAGCTGACGCCCGAAGAGAAGCTGCTACGCGCGATCTTCGGCGAGAAGGCGAGCGATGTGAAGGACACCGGCCTGCGAGTGCCGCCGGGCATGGACGGAACGGTGATCGACGTTCGCGTGTTCACACGCGATGGCGTCGAGAAGGACGCGCGCGCTCTGTCGATCGAAAAGTCCGAAATCGAGCGGGTTCGCAAGGACCTCAACGACCAGCGGCGCATCCTCGAGGACGATCTGTTCACGCGCGTGCGCGCCATGCTCATCGGCAAGACCGCACAGGGTGGTCCGAAGAAGCTCAAGGCCGGGACCGCGATCACCGCGGCCTACCTCGACGACCTCCCGCGGGAGCAGTGGTTTGAAATCCGTCTGCAAGACGACGATGCGAATGCACAGCTAGAGCAGGTCGCCGAGCGACTGAGCGCCCAGCAAAAGGACTTCGAGAAGCGCTTCGAGGTCAAGAAGGGCAAGATCACGGCCGGCGACGATCTCGCGCCGGGCGTGCTCAAGATGGTCAAGGTCTACCTGGCCGTCAAGCGCCGAGTACAGCCCGGCGACAAGATGGCCGGTCGCCACGGCAACAAGGGCGTGATCTCCACCATCGTGCCGGTCGAGGATATGCCGTACATGGCGGATGGCACGCCGGTTGACGTCGTGCTGAACCCGCTTGGCGTTCCAAGCCGAATGAACATCGGGCAGGTGCTTGAAACCCACCTCGGATGGGCGGCGAAGGGTCTCGGCCAGAAGATCGGCAAAATGGTCGAGCAGCACGCTGCGATGACCGAGCTTCGAGGCTTCCTCGACAAGGTCTACAACAAGTCGGGTGGTCAGACCGAAGACATCGCCAAGTTCTCCGACGCGGAAATCGTCGAACTCGCGAAGAACCTGAGCAAGGGCGTGCCGATGGCGACGCCCGTGTTCGACGGTGCGACCGAGGATGAGATCAAGCGCTTGCTGGCGCTTGCGGATCTGCCGACCAGCGGGCAGACGATGTTGACGGACGGCCGCACCGGTGAGCGCTTCGAGCGGCCGGTGACCGTCGGCTACATGTACATGTTGAAGCTCAACCATCTCGTCGACGACAAGATGCACGCGCGTTCGACAGGTCCGTACTCGCTGGTTACCCAGCAGCCGCTGGGTGGTAAAGCCCAGTTCGGTGGACAACGCTTCGGTGAGATGGAAGTGTGGGCGCTCGAGGCCTACGGTGCTTCCTACACGCTGCAGGAAATGCTCACCGTCAAGTCCGATGACGTTAACGGCCGCACGAAGATGTACAAGAACATCGTCGACGGCAATCACCAGATGGACGCGGGCATGCCCGAGTCCTTCAACGTGCTCGTGAAGGAAATTCGATCACTCGGCATCAACATGGAGCTCGAGGAAGAGGGTGGCTGACGCCCTGACCTCGAGTTTCCTGGTACTGAGTAATTCGGACGACAATTGGCGACACGGTAGGAGTTGATATGAAGGATCTTCTAAAGCTCTTCAAGCAGCAGGTTCCGGTCGAGAACTTCGACGCGATCCGGATCGGCCTTGCTTCGCCTGAAATGATCAAGAGCTGGTCGTTTGGCGAGGTCAAGAAGCCCGAGACCATCAATTATCGTACGTTCAAGCCTGAGCGTGACGGTCTGTTCTGCGCAAAGATCTTCGGACCCGTCAAGGACTACGAATGCCTTTGCGGAAAGTACAAGCGCCTCAAGCACCGCGGCGTGATCTGCGAAAAGTGCGGCGTCGAAGTCACCCAGAGCAAGGTGCGTCGCGAGCGCATGGGTCACATCGAGCTCGCGAGCCCGGTGGCACACATCTGGTTCCTGAAGTCGCTGCCATCCCGTATCGGATTGCTGCTTGACATGACGCTGCGAGAGATCGAGCGCGTGCTTTACTTCGAGGCCTTTGTGGTCATCGATCCGGGCATGACGGAATCGCTGCAGCGCGGCCAGTTGCTGACCGATGAGGCTTACCTCGAGGCGATCGAGGAACACGGCGACGAATTCGACGCCCGAATGGGCGCCGAAGCCGTCTATGAGCTGCTGAAGTCGCTCGATCTCCAGGAGGAGATCACCAAGATTCGCGAAGACATGGGCGGCACCTCTTCGGAGACCAAGCTGAAGCGCCTGTCGAAGCGTCTCAAGCTCGTGGAGGCGTTCATCGAGTCGGGTAATCGTCCGGAGTGGATGGTTCTGACGAACCTGCCGGTGTTGCCGCCAGACCTGCGTCCGCTCGTGCCGCTCGACGGCGGACGTTTCGCGACCTCCGATCTGAATGATCTTTATCGTCGCGTCATCAATCGCAACAACCGTCTGCGCCGCCTGCTCGAGCTCAACGCGCCGGACATCATCGTCCGTAACGAAAAGCGCATGCTGCAGGAAGCGGTCGACGCGCTGCTTGATAACGGCCGCCGTGGTCGCGCGATCACCGGTACCAACAAGCGGCCCCTGAAGTCGCTTGCAGACATGATCAAGGGCAAGCAGGGTCGGTTCCGCCAGAACCTGCTCGGCAAGCGTGTCGACTACTCCGGTCGCTCGGTGATCGTGGTCGGTCCGACGCTGCGCCTCCACCAGTGCGGATTGCCGAAGAAAATGGCGCTTGAGTTGTTCAAGCCCTTCATCTTCTCGAAGCTCCAACTGCGCGGTGAGGCAACGACCATCAAGGCCGCCAAGCGCATGGTGGAGCGTGAAGGTCCCGAGGTTTGGGACATCCTCGAGGAAGTGATCCGCGAACATCCGGTGCTTTTAAACCGCGCGCCAACGCTCCATCGATTGGGCATCCAGGCGTTCGAGCCGGTGCTGATCGAGGGCAAGGCAATTCAGTTGCACCCGCTCGTGTGCACCGCATTCAACGCCGACTTCGACGGTGACCAGATGGCGGTCCATGTGCCGCTGTCGCTGGAAGCCCAGCTCGAAGCCCGTGCGCTGATGTTGTCCACGAACAACATCCTGTCGCCGGCGAACGGCGATCCGATCATCGTGCCGTCGCAGGACGTCGTGCTGGGTCTTTACTACATGACGCGGGAGCGTATCGGTGCCGATGGCGAGGGCATGGCCTTCTCCGACGTCGCTGAAGTACATCGTGCGTACGAGAACCGAGTCGCGAGCCTGCACGCCAAGATCAAGGTGCGCATCGTCGAGTGGAATCGGCAGCTGGATGGCACGGATATCGAGCGTCATCGGACCGTCAGTACGACGGTCGGTCGTGCGCTGCTCAGCGAGATCGTGCCGAAGGGACTGTCGTTCGACGTGGTCAATCGCGACATGACCAAGAAGACGATCTCGGCCACGATCAACGAGTGCTACCGCACCTTGGGACTCAAGCACACCGTGGTGTTCGCCGACCAGCTGATGTACACCGGCTTCGCCTACGCCACGCGCGCGGGCGTGTCGATCGGTGTGGATGACATGGTCGTTCCGGAGCAGAAGGAAAAGATCCTGGCAGGCGCCGAGCGTGAGGTGCGGGAAATTCAGGACCAGTATTCCTCCGGTCTGGTGACCGACGGCGAACGCTACAACAAGGTGGTCGACATCTGGTCGCGTACCAACGACCAAGTGGCCAAGGCAATGATGGAGAAGTTGGGCTCCGATGAGGTGTCCGACAGCAAGGGTCAGAAGCAGCGTCAGAAGTCCTTCAACTCGATCTTCATGATGGCCGACTCCGGCGCCCGAGGCAGCGCGGCGCAGATTCGGCAGCTCGCCGGCATGCGTGGCTTGATGGCGAAGCCTGACGGCTCCATCATCGAGACGCCGATCACCGCGAACTTCCGTGAAGGGTTGAACGTACTCCAGTACTTCATCTCGACGCACGGCGCTCGAAAGGGCCTCGCGGACACGGCGCTCAAGACGGCGAACTCCGGTTACTTGACGCGTCGACTCGTCGATGTGTCGCAGGATCTCGTGATCACCGAGGAAGATTGCGGAACCACCAACGGCCTGTCGATGACGCCGATCGTCGAAGGCGGCGACGTGGTCGAGGGTCTCGGTGAGCGCGTGCTCGGACGCGTGGTCGCGACCGATCTGATGAAGCCGGGCAGTGAGGACGACGTGTTGGCGGCGGCGGGCACGCTGCTGGACGAGCGTCTCGTGCGCCAGATCGAGCAGGCCGGCGTGGATCAGATCATGGTCCGCTCACCGATCAGCTGCGCGCTGCGCTACGGCGTCTGCGCCCAGTGCTATGGCCGTGATCTGGCGCGTGGCCGACGTATCGGCATCGGCGAAGCGGTCGGTGTGATCGCGGCGCAGTCGATCGGCGAGCCTGGCACTCAGCTCACGATGCGTACCTTCCATATCGGTGGTGCGGCGTCACGGGCGGCTGCGGCAAGCAGCGTCGAGGTCAAGAGCAAGGGCGTGATCCGCTTCCACAACATCAAGGCGGTTCGTCACGAGAAGGGACATCTGGTCACGACCTCGCGGTCGGGCGAGCTTGGCGTCGTCGACGAGTTCGGTCGCGAGCGCGAGCGCTACAAGATTCCTTATGGCGCCGTGGTGTCTGTCAACGAGGGTGATACCGCAGCGGCGGGCCAGGTCATCGCGCAGTGGGATCCCCATACCCATCCGGTGGTGACCGAGGTGGCCGGTTACATCAAGTTCCAGGATTTCGTGGATGGCATGACGGTCACGACGCAGCTGGACGAGATCACCGGACTGTCATCCACCGTGGTCTTGGATCCCAAGCAGCGTAGCTCCGGCGGTCGCGATCTGCGTCCGGTGGTCAAGCTGGTCAACGCCAAGGGCAAGGAAATCACCTTCGCGCACACGGACATCCCCGCGGTGTATGCACTGCCTGCGGGCGCATTGGTGAGTCTCGAGGACGGCGCCAAGGTATCGGTCGGTGACGTCATCGCGCGTATCCCGCAGGCATCCTCGAAGACTCGCGACATCACCGGCGGTCTGCCGCGAGTCGCGGATCTTTTCGAGGCCAGAAAGCCCAAGGACCCGGCAATCCTCGCCGAGCGATCGGGCACGGTCTCCTTCGGCAAGGAAACCAAGGGCAAGCGGCGGCTGGTCATCACGCCTGAGACGGGCGACAAGTACGAGGAGCTGATTCCGAAGTGGCGTCATCTCAACGTGTTCGAAGGCGAGCAGGTGGAGAAGGGTGAGGTTATCGCCGACGGCGAGCCCAACCCACATGACATCCTGCGCCTCCAGGGCGTGGAGCCGCTGGCCAACTACCTGGTTCGCGAGATCCAGGACGTCTATCGCTTGCAGGGCGTGAAGATCAACGACAAGCACATCGAGGTGATCATTCGCCAGATGCTGCGCAAGGCCGAGATTACCGAGGCGGGCGAGTCGGGCATGCTCCGCGGTGAGCAGCTTGATCGAGTTCGGGTGATGGAGGTCAACAAGAAGGTCGAGGCGGACGGCAAGACGGGGGCGAAGTTCGATCCGTTGTTGCTGGGCATCACCAAGGCATCGCTGGCGACCGAGTCCTTCATTTCGGCGGCATCCTTCCAGGAGACTACCCGCGTGCTGACCGAAGCGGCGGTCCGTGGCCTCAAGGACGATCTGCGCGGCTTGAAGGAGAACGTGATCGTCGGTCGTCTGATTCCGGCCGGTACCGGCTTCGCCTACCATGCGGCGCGCCGTCGGCGTCCGGACGACGAGGCGGCTCGTGCGAGCTTCATGGACATGAGCGCGACGCTGCCGGAAGGCGAGGATGGTGGTGGTACCGAGGCGGTGGCCGCCGAGTGATCCGGTGCTGTCCGAGCCCCAGCGGAGGGGCTCGGACAGACATTAGATTGACAGGCTGGCTAAAGCCCCTTTAAAATCCGAAGTCCCCTAGCACGTTCCTCAGTTTTAGAGAAACGGGCGGGCTTCATCTGATACCGGGCCGCCGCGAGGCGGCTCGCTTTTCTCCGGACAAAAAACCGGATTGGGTAGCGAGTTTTCATGGCAACGACGAACCAGTTGATCCGCGACGGACGCAACGACCCGGCCTTCAAGTCGAAGGTGCCGGCGCTGGGCGCAAGCCCTCAGAAGCGTGGCGTGTGCACCCGCGTGTACACCACGACGCCGAAGAAGCCGAACTCGGCGCTTCGGAAGGTGTGCCGCGTGCGCCTCACGAATGGCTATGAGGTCACGAGCTACATCGGCGGTGAAGGTCACAATCTTCAGGAGCACTCGGTGGTCCTGATTCGTGGTGGCCGCGTGAAGGATCTCCCGGGCGTCCGTTATCACACGGTTCGCGGAACGCTCGATTGCGCCGGCGTCGCCGATCGCAAGCAGAGTCGTTCGAAGTACGGCGCGAAGCGCGCCAAGAAATAAGTAACAGGTAGCGATTCATGTCCAGACGCGCACAAGCCCCCACCCGCACGATTCTTCCCGACCCGAAGTTTGGCAGCGACATGCTGGCAAAGTTCATGAACATGGTCATGGAAAGCGGCAAGAAGTCCGTGGCGGAAACCATCATTTACGGCGCCATCGATCGAATTGCCGAGCGTACCAATCGCCCTGCCGATCAGGCGTTGCAGGTGCTGCAGACGGCCCTCGACAATGTGAAGCCGGCGGTCGAGGTGAAGTCGCGCCGCGTCGGTGGTGCGACCTATCAGGTGCCCGTCGAAGTGCGTGCTTCGCGTCGCCAGACGTTGGCCATGCGCTGGGTGATCGAAGCGGCACGTGCCCGCAGTGAGAAGTCGATGGCGATGCGCCTCGCTCACGAACTGCTAGAGGCTTCCGAGAATCGCGGCTCTGCGGTTCGCAAGCGCGAAGACACCCATCGTATGGCGGAAGCCAACAAGGCGTTCTCCCACTTCCGCTGGTAATACGCCGGACTTGGATCAGGCCTCTTCAAATCCGGCGGACCTCTGGTCCGCCGGGTGGTTTATGGAGTTCACGTTAAGTGGCACGCACGACGCCCATAGAGCGCTACCGAAACATCGGGATCTCCGCGCATATCGACGCCGGCAAGACGACCACGACCGAGCGCATCCTGTTCTATACGGGCGTGTCGCATAAGATCGGTGAAGTTCACGATGGCGCCGCCATCATGGATTACATGGAGCAAGAGCAGGAGCGCGGGATCACCATCACCGCGGCGGCGACCACTTGCTTCTGGAAGGGAATGGAAGGCGCCTTTCCCGAGCATCGAATCAATATCATCGATACCCCAGGGCATGTCGACTTCACGATCGAGGTGGAGCGGTCGTTGCGGGTGCTCGATTCCGCGGTCGCCGTCTACTGTGCCGTGTCCGGCGTGCAGCCGCAGTCCGAGACGGTGTGGCGACAGATGAACAAGTACGGCGTGCCGCGCTTGGCGTTCGTCAACAAGATGGATCGCGCGGGCGCCAATTTCCTTCGCTGTGTGGAGCAGATTGGTACTCGCCTGAAGGGAAATCCGGTTCCCATCCAGTTGCCGATCGGCGCCGAAGACAAGTTTGTCGGTGTCGTCGACCTTGTGATGATGAAGGAAATCTTCTGGGACGACGCCACCCAGGGCACGCGCTTCGAGTATCGCGACATCCCGGACGACATGGCGGAGGTGTGTGCCGAGTGGCGCTCCAAGCTCGTTGAAGCGGCTGCCGAGGCGAACGAGACGCTTCTCAACCAGTATCTCGAGCACGGGGATCTGACGATCGCCGAGATCAAGGCCGGTCTGCGTGAGCGGGCGATTCGCAATGAAGTGTGTCTGGTGACCTGCGGCTCGGCCTTCAAGAACAAGGGCGTTCAGGCCGTCCTCGACGCGGTGATCGAATACATGCCGTCACCGGTCGACGTGCCGGCGGTGCGCGGACAGAGCGAGAGTGGCGACCCGTTGAGTCGTCAGGCGCTCGACACCGAGCCGTTTTCGGCGCTTGCATTCAAGATTCTCAACGACCCCTTCGTCGGTAACCTGACGTTTTTCCGGGTCTACTCCGGCGTGCTCAACTCGGGCGACCAGGTGTATGTGCCCAACAAGAGCCGTACCGAGCGCATTGGTCGTCTGCTGCAGATGCACGCCAGCGATCGGACGGAGCTCAAGGAGGTGCGCGCCGGCGAGATCGCGGCTGCGGTCGGCCTCAAGGACGTCACCACGGGTGACACGCTCTCCAGCGTCGACAAGGTCATCGTGCTCGAGAAGATGGAATTCCCGGAGCCGGTGATTTCGGTGGCGGTGGAGCCGAAGACCAACGCCGATCAGGAAAAAATGGCGCTCGCCCTGCAGCGACTCGCCAAGGAAGATCCATCGTTTCGTGTGCACACGGATCAGGAATCGGGTCAGACCATCATTTCCGGGATGGGCGAACTTCATCTCGAAATCATCGTCGATCGGATGAAGCGCGAGTTCAAGGTGGATGCGAACGTGGGTAAGCCGCAAGTGGCTTATCGGGAGACGCTTCGGGGCACGATCGAGCAGGAAGGGAAGTTCATCCGTCAGTCCGGCGGCCGCGGCCAGTACGGTCACGTCTGGCTCAAGATCGAGCCGAAGGAGTCTGGGGCGGGCTACGAATTCGTCAACGGGATCATCGGTGGCGTCGTCCCGCGGGAGTACATCCCGGCGGTCGACAAGGGGATCCAGGAGGCGATGGAGGGCGGCGTGATCGCCGGCTACCCGATCGTCGACGTCAAGGTCACCCTGTTCGACGGGTCCTACCACGACGTGGACTCCAACGAGATGGCCTTCAAGATCGCAGGATCCATAGGCTTCAAGGAAGGCTTCAGGAACGCCAAGCCCGTCCTGTTGGAGCCGATCATGAAGGTCGAGGTCGTCACGCCAGAGGACTATTACGGCGATGTCATCGGCGACCTGAACCGCCGACGGGGCCAGATCCTCGGCATGGATGACTCGCCTTCGGGTAAGATCGTCACCGCGGATGTGCCTTTGGCCGAGATGTTCGGCTACGCCACCTCCGTGCGCTCGATGAGCCAGGGGCGCGCCACGTTCACGATGGAGTTCGGTAAATACATGGAAGTACCGAACAACGTCGCCGAGGCGATCATGAGGAAAGCCAGTTGATGTTTGAACTGGGCCGCTGCTGGGCCGCAGTCGTATCGAAGCACTTGTTATCTACACAACTCTGTTGAGGGAAGAGCCGTGTCAAAGGAAAAATTCCAGCGTACGAAGCCGCACGTGAACGTGGGCACGATTGGTCACGTGGATCATGGTAAGACGACGCTGACGGCGGCGCTGACCAAGGTGATGGCGGAGAAGCATGGCGGCGAGTTCAAGGCGTACGATCAGATTGACAAGGCGCCGGAAGAGAAGGCGCGCGGGATCACGATCTCGACGGCGCACGTGGAGTATCAGAGCGATCACCGGCACTACGCGCACGTGGACTGCCCTGGGCACGCTGACTATGTGAAGAACATGATCACGGGTGCGGCGCAGATGGACGGTGCGATTTTGGTGTGTTCGGCGGCTGACGGTCCGATGCCGCAGACGCGCGAGCACATTTTGCTGGCTCGTCAGGTGGGCGTGCCGTACATCGTGGTGTACCTGAACAAGGCGGACATGGTGGACGACGCGGAGCTTTTGGAGCTGGTGGAGATGGAGGTTCGCGAGCTTCTGTCGAAGTATGACTTCCCTGGCGATGACACGCCGATTGTGAAGGGATCTGCGCTGAAGGCTCTGGAAGGCGACATGAGCCCGATTGGTGTTCCGTCGGTGATTCAGCTGGTTGACGAGATGGACAAGTACATTCCGGTGCCGGAGCGGGCGATTGACGGCGCGTTCTTGATGCCTGTGGAGGATGTGTTCTCGATTTCTGGGCGCGGCACGGTGGTGACGGGTCGAATCGAGCGTGGCATCGTGAAGGTGAACGACGAAGTTGAGATTGTGGGCATCCGTGACACGCAGAAGACGATTTGCACGGGTGTGGAGATGTTCCGGAAGCTTCTGGACCAGGGCCAGGCGGGCGACAACGTGGGCGTGCTGTTGCGCGGCACGAAGCGCGAGGAAGTGGAGCGCGGCCAGGTGTTGGCGAAGCCGGGATCGATCAAGCCGCACACGAAGTTTGAGTGTGAGGTTTACGTGTTGACGAAGGAGGAGGGCGGACGTCACACGCCGTTCTTCAAGGGTTATCGTCCGCAGTTTTACTTTCGGACGACGGACGTGACTGGGAACGTGGAGTTGCCGGCGGGTGTCGAGATGGTGATGCCTGGCGACAACATCAAGATGGTGGTGGAGCTGATCAGCCCGATTGCGATGGAAGAGGGGCTGCGTTTTGCGATCCGTGAGGGTGGCAGAACCGTCGGCGCCGGCGTCGTCGC
>Ga0164297_10002829_pt1 | contig 16735 bp, 9 predicted proteins | sample GEODES058metaG_FD_113539 | JGI IMG/M metagenome (GOLD analysis project Ga0164297, IMG submission 113539) | Dystrophic lake water microbial communities from Trout Bog Lake, Wisconsin, USA - GEODES058 metaG | ecosystem: Environmental > Aquatic > Freshwater > Lake | place: USA: Trout Bog Lake...
ACAACGTTCAACCGATCCACTCACTGGCGAAATAAAAACTTATCAACAAAATGCAGTGACAGTAGAACGTATGATGCCAGTTCCATATCGCATGGATCTAAAGCTTGATATCTATACAAGTAATATTGAACAGAAACTACAACTGTGGGAACAGATTGCTATTATGTTTAATCCCAGTTTGGAGATTCAAAGTACAGAGAACTATCTAGATTGGACTAGTTTAAGTTGGATTATGTTGACTGATACTAATTTCAGCAGCAGAACTATTCCAATTGGCACTGAAGATCCAATTGACGTTGCAACATTTACTTTTGAGATTCCAGTATATATTACACCACCTGCCCTAGTTAAGAAGCTAAATGCTGTAACTAGTATTGTTGCTACAATGTATGATTCAAGTGGTAATCTTGCTCAAGCTATAACCGATACCGCAAATCAACTTGGTTCAAGACAATGGTTTACTCCCAGTGGCTATAATGCTATTGTTGCTAATGGACAAGTTATACTCAGTCAAAATACATTGTATGGAACGAATACTCCACTCGGTGTACCAGTGCCTGTTAATGAGCCTATTCCATGGAGAAGTGTTATTAACTATATAGGTGAAATATCAAATGGTATTAGTATGATGGCATTTGTCGACGAGAACAATGGTAATACAGTTGTTGGGACTATTTCTTATGATCCAACAAATGATAGTGTATTACTTTTTAATGTTGATCCGGCTACTATTCCTTCTAATTCATTGGTTGCAGTCGACAGAATTGTTGATCCACTGATAGCAGGACCAGGAGTTGGATTACCAATTGCCACAGCAGGTCAACGATATCTAATTATTAATAATAATATAGGCAATGCAAGTAATGATCCAAGTAATATTCCAGTAGCTTGGGCTAACACGGATAATACCGTAACTTTTGCATATGCAAATGACATCGTCGAGTATGATGGTAATAATTGGAACATCTCATTTGATAGTCAAGCAACCACAACAGAAGAATATGTAACTAACATTTATACAAACATACAATACAAGTGGGTAGACAATCTTTGGCAGAAAAGTTGGGAAGGTCTATATGCCGAAGGCTATTGGTTATTGATCATATGAAATTATTCAAAGCCTGTGGCGCATTACTATTAGCCAACGATACAAAACGATTGTTATTCTTACTTCGTGACAATGATACTCACAGTAATACATGGGGGCTTGTTGGTGGTAAAGTTGAAGATACTGAAACAGTAATGCAAGCTTTATCACGTGAGATAATTGAAGAAGTTGGTTATGATTTATCTATAAACAAAACTATTCCTCTTGAACTATTTCGCAGCGATGATGGAAATTTTGAATATCATACTTTCATCTGCATCATTGATAAGGAATTTATTCCTAATTTAAGTGATGAGCATAAAGGTTATTGCTGGTGCGATGTTAATAGTTTTCCACGACCATTGCATCCTGGATTGTGGAGTAGCTTGAGTAATGATGATATTCAACAGAAACTGCATACAATGAAAGATATTCTTGAGATTGTTTAGTTTATAATCTACCAACTACAACTTCAATAGTTTGAATATCATCAGTTGTTATTTCTTCCAAACTCTTACCAATTATACAACCAGGTATATATTTTGTTTTATCTAAAGCCTGTGCGACTCCAGCAATGCTACTTGAAACTAAACTTTGTCCTTTATTAATTGGGCCTAATACACGACAAGGTAAACGACCTTGTAATCCAATTGGATATCCAGCAGCATCACTGTTCATTAAGTATGCTGGATTAGTTGATACAACTCCGGCAATTCTATCATCATGCGAAACAGTAGTTTTTGTAATTTCATGTAAGCCACCAAATACAACAACATCTCCAGGCAATAAATCACAATCGGCAATATATTTTTCTGCCAAGTCAGCGTATTTTGCAGTTGTTGAAGTACCACTGAATGTAACAGCATATACCGTTGACCAATTTGCTGTTGTTGATCCTAAATTATATGTAATATTAGCACTAGGTAATATTGTTCCTGATATTAACAATTGTTGATCATTATCACAATATAAACGAGTAGAACCAGTATTAGTAGCATTGTAGATTAATAAATCTCCTCCACTCCACATTGCAAGTTGTGTTCCGCCAGCGCCTCCATATAAGTTTGTTACACCATTAACAGATAACCCAGTTAAATTACCAAATGATGTGATATTACCTTGAGCTGCACCCGATACTGTTGCTGCATATCCAGTAGTGTTCTGATTAAGTGTTGGAAAACTTGCTGAGGTTACTGATCCAATAACTGCTTGTACGTTTGCAGCAGTTAAACCGGTTACAAATTGAGCACTGCCAGTTGTGTTTTGATTTAATGTTGGGAAACTAGCTGAACTTACTGATCCAATTACTGCTTGAACATTTGCTGCTGTTAATCCAGTAATATAAGTTGCTGAGTTCGCAGAACCACTTAAGTTTCCAACTAACAATGCATTTATATTACCAATAGTTCCTGCATTGACAACATTAGAGAAAATATAATTTGCACCACTAATATTACCACTGGTGCCATTTGTAGTCAATGAATTAGCAGTAAGTGTTGTAAATGAACCAGTATTAGCAATATTAGCACCAATTACACCCGTATGATAACCTATTATTTGATTAGTAACATTAATATTGCCTGCTGTTAAATTTCCAGTATATGTTGGCAGATAAGCAGCAACATTGGCATTTGAATAAGTAGATCCTCCAGATACGCCTGAACTATAAGAATTTCCATTGGCCCAAAATACACCGCCAGTAGTAATTATATTTCCAACAAATAAATTGCCAGAAATACCGGCGCCGCCTGCTACCACTAATGCACCATTGGTAGTAGTTGTACTTGACACTGTAGATTTAATATTAACTACGTTAGCACGAGTAATACGCATTACTTCATTTGCAGCAGCAGATCCATTTGTTGCAAATATAATATCGTTACTAATACCAGTATTTAAAATTAAGTTACCACCTTGAGTTGTGGCATTTCCATAAGCAATAATATAAGCATCATTTGGTTGAATTATACTATATCCAGGATAACTGTAAGTACTACTGCTAATACCAACATCTAGAAATGTATCGTTAGCGGTACCGTTATTAGGGGTCCAAAACATATCAGTTGAAGCTAATGGCCCAGAATTAATATTCTGCATGTTAACGCCAGCATAACCATTGAAGTTAGTACTGATTTGAACAGCCATTTGAGGTTCAATGAAATATCCTGTTCCGATACCTGCGTATAGTGCATTAAATCCTGATATATTTCCAAAAAATTGACCTGTATTACCAACAATTGTTGTATTATAAACATTTCCAATGGTATTAATATTACCACTAACTGTTAAATTACCCACAACTGTTAAATTACCCTGAGCAGTTGTTGTTACTCCTGCAGTTCCAAAACTAGTCAATCCTGATACTGTTGTAATATTAGGCTGATTGGCAGTTGTTACAGTAGCAGCAGTACCAGTTGTGTTCTGATTTAATGTTGGGAAACTGGCCGAAGATACTGATCCAATTACTGCTTGTACATTTGCAGCAGTTAAGCCAGTTACATATTGAGCACTGCCTGTTGTGTTCTGATTAAGTGTTGGGAAACTAACTGATGACACTGAACCAATTACTGATTGAACATTCGCAGCAGTTAAGCCAGTTACATAAGTTGCTGACGTAGCAGTACCAGTTGTGTTTTGATTAAGTGTTGGAAAACTTGCTGAGGTTACTGATCCAATAACTGCTTGTACGTTTGCAGAAGTCAATCCAGTTACATAAGTTGCTGAAGTAGCAGATCCTGTTAATGTACCAACTAAAGATGCACCGGTGTTACCAATTGTTCCTGCATATATTGAAACACCCGTAAAATTATTTGCATAAACACTACCAGCTATGCCCGCGCCGCCTGCAACACGCAAAGCTCCAGTAGCAGTTGAAGTTGACGATGTTGTAGTTTCAATATATAGCTGCCCTGTACTATTAATGAAACGCATTTTTTCATTGGCACTAGCAAAGCCGCCGGTTGCAAAAACAATATCATTATAACTGCCAGTGGAGTCAGTTGCTAATACAAGATTACCGCCATAACTGTTACTGGCAGCTGAACCAAATACATAAGCATCGTTTGGCTTAGTAATAGTGTAATTTGGATCGTTAAATGCACTGCCAGTGAATCCAAGATCACTCCATCCGTGATCATTACTTGAGCCAGGATAATTATCTGGATATGCAATAAAGTCAGCACTGCCTGTAGCAGTTGCATTAATTAATGCTACCTGTGTATATGTTGATCCAGCACCTTTAGCAATAATTGTTGGATTGGTTAAATTTGAACTACTAGATCCTGCTCCAAAATAACTAGTTGCAGCAGCACTGTATAAGCTACCTTGAGCATTAATATTACCGCCAACTGCTAATCCGCCGGCGCCGGATATTACAAGTGAACCAACAGTTGAACTTGCTAAAGGACTTGCAGTGCTATTTGAAATAACAACATTTGCTGAATGTGTTGTTACACCTGAAACTATTAAATTGCCGCTGTAACTTAAAGTGTTTGCAAATAAGTTTCCAGTAATAGAACCCAATTGGATTTTGACTGCGGCATTGATATCGCTATTATACACCTGATTATTTCTAATGCGAGTCAATGCCATATGTGATTATCCTAATACTAATATATTTATTAGTATTATTTTTTAATCTATTTTAAAAAGCACCACTACCTTGCTGAGTTTGATTATCATCATCTGGCGTTGGAAGCGTAGGTACATTGTTTGTAACTTTACGCAATTCATTTACTTGTTCTCTAAGCTCTTTAATAGCTTCGACAAGTAGAGGAACAACACGCTCGTAACGCATAGCAAGATAACCGTTTGTTCTAGTAACAACAACTTCAGGTAATACTTCTTGCACTTCTTGAGCAATAAGTCCAACTTCTCTTTCCATTAAGTATGGAGGGACAGTCTCAACATCAAAACTATTAAGACCTATTTCATTCCACGAGTATGTAATACCACGAAGACTAGCTACTTTGTCAAGTGCATTGTCAATAGATTTGATATCAGTTTTTAATCTTGCATCCGATGTTGCAAAAGCAATAATATCTCCTGTAGCACTTATTGCACCTGTTACTGTTAATGCACCGGTTGACACTGCGCCACTAAATGCACCAGTACCAAAACTTACATTGTTTCCTGAACTATAATAGCCTCGATCATTGGTAAATGAACTCACTAAAGTTGGAACTGATGGAACCACAACTGTGCCCCATGAACAATTTCCACTAGTATCTGCTGTTAAGAATTGATTTGTGCTGACAGCTCCAGTAATTTTTAAATTTGATACAGCACCTAGGTTAACAGTTCCTGTAGATACAGTAAGACCATTATTAAAAGTTGCTGCGCCAGCAACTGTCACTGAAGTTAATGTTCCTAAAGTAGTAACATTTGATTGTATAGCAGTTATTAAATTACCAGTAAAATTAGCTGCTGTAACAGTGCTACCAGCTGTAATAGAACTGTTTGAAGTAATATTTTGAGCAGTTACTGTACCTGAGAAATAATTTTGTGTTCCGCCAACATTTAAATTACCTGAAATGCCTGCACCACCTCTGTCTTGGAATGCGCCAGTAGTTGGATTAGTACTTGCAGTAGTAGATGTAATTAAAAAGTCACCGCTGCCGCCACTCTTAATGCTGCCTGCGATAACAAGATCAAAGTTACATAAGACATTACCATTTGGTAAAATATCCAATGCATCTATTAGATTTCCACCACTGTCGTGAACTTCAAGGCGCATAGTTCCGCCATTAACTTGATCAGTGATACTGACATCAGGAGTTGCTGCACTGAGATTTAAATTCTGAGCTGTACCAACAAATAAACCGTTATTGTTTAATACACTTAATGTTCCAGTAGTACTGGTATTTTGATCTGAACGAACAAAACTAGCAGGAGCAATGCCACCTACTGTTACCGAATCACTTGCTTGTCCAACAAATTTTGCGTTTACTAAGAATGTAGAACTTGCTAAATTTAATCCAGGGCTAATGCTTTGAAATCCACTAATTGCAGGACTAGGAGAGAATGTTGCATCTGTAGAGAAAATCATATAGCGAGTGCCACTTAGCTTAAAGCTAATAACATTGTGACTGCTGCTGCCATCCGACAATACCTCAGACGAAATATCAGCAGTACCGCCAATTGGGCCTATTTTCTTATATGCTTGTAATGTTCCATCATATGCCCATAATGCACTATTGCCCGGAGTCGAATCCCACCATAGATCGCCAACATTGTTATTTGAAGCAGGAGGAGTACCAGCGGCTGTTGAAACAACGCCACCAATTGGTTTCCAAGCTGAGCCAACCCATACTTTAAGTATTCTGTTGGTTGTATCCCACCAAATTTCACCATTAACTGGACTGCTAGGTGCTGTAGAATTAGCAGAATTTTCCAATAGTCTAAATAGATTTTGATCTAAAATAGTTCCATAATTGGGATAATTCTTACCAACCAATGTTAGCGTGGTTGAAGTATTTAAAGTACCATCAGCAACGATGATTGGATTTTGTCCATTGGTGGGTGTAATCGTATATGCCATTCTAAAAAGCTCCTACAGCTTATTTAGCGAGAAATAAGAGAAGTCTTAACTGTTCAATTAGTGTGTTTTATTAAGAAAAACCATCGTCGACTTTTTTATGTAATGGTTCGACAATAACTTTACCATCATTATCAGTCCATCCAGTAACATACATATGTGGATCTTTTCTTTCTCCAATAACCAGTTATTTGTAAAGCATTTATATTACCAAGTAGTGTAATGTCATTACTGTAAGAACCAATATTAGCAACCCATGCACCTTTGCTGGAAACATAGACATACTGCTTACCTGCTATAGTTGTTACATTACCATTGGCCGGACTTGATGGAAATGACATTTTAATACCTTTCTACTTATAACTCTAACATACTTATATAATATTTGGCTATCTTTGTAGTTCCAGCATCATTTGGGTGTATCCCGTCAATATAATCAGATCCACTTAGATTTAAGCGAGAAAGATCAATATAGCTTAGAGATAATGATTTTGCTACACTGATGATGGCTTTCCTATAATCACCATATGTTCCAAGGCTAGTGCTCCAACCCGACGATGGTATTAGAGGTACTGTTAGTATTACTCTTCCATGATTTGTATTACCGGTATTTGTTAATGCATTTGCTAATCTAGTTAATTCTGTAGAATAATCAGCAGGTGTTATTGCTCGGGCTACTATATCATTGATGCCTGTAGATATTATATAAGTTGGTCGAGTGGCATAGCCACCTGTTATACCAGTATCATCGTGTAAAGTCATTGCCATTATTTCTTTAGCGATAACATCGTTTTCACCCGTCAATGGATAGTTAGGAATTGAGGAATAATCTGCTATCCCATACGAATTACGAGCATTAATCTGAATAGTTGTGTATGTAGTTGGATATACAGTCGTTGGATGCAACATAGTAATAACTGGGAGATCAGCTATCCATTTTATTGAGTATGAGCTACTACCGTTCGCACTAAATGGTCCGATAAAGAACTTTTGTGTCACACCGGCAAGTGAATAGAATGTATATGTCCCATCAATAGTAGAAGTAGTGCTCATAGTAAGAGATGATCCACCGCTATATGCCGAAACAGTAGTAGCTGAATTTCCTGTTGGAAATCCACTAGTATAAAGATAAGAACCTGTTGTAACAGTTCCATATGTAATGCTAACATTGGTCATTGTTGCTGATCCGCTTGATACTGTACCTGTGATTATCGCACCAACTGTATATGTACCTAAATCCGTAGTTCCTTGTAATAATTGGAACTTACCAGCACCCATCGCTCCGATTAATGTATATCCGTTATTAGTATTTGGATAATTGGCTGTAAATGTAATCGATCCTGCTTCTAAAGTTATAGCACCATCATTCCATCCAGAATAAATTGTTACGCTAGTTGAGTTGCCAGTGGCATCGGAGAAAGGATAGATACCAACACCAGCAGCAGCTATCGTAGCACCTGATATATCCAGTATCGGTCCTGAGGTAAACTGACCTCCGTTAAATGGACTATTGGTAGTATCGTCCATCATTATGTTTCTTGCAACTATATCATAAGCACCACTTGCGCCCCAAGTTGCTGGTGTATATGTGTATCTACTATTGATATGCTGTTGTATTTTATATGCGATCGTCTGTGTTTGATTTGTTAAGCCGTGGCCCCATGTGATAGAATCACCTATAAAAACTAAACTCTGTCTTAAAGTTTGATAAGTTGTTTTACTAGCTCCACTAAAATTTATCATGATGAGGAAATATCTCCAACAGCAACCCAGTTTGCTAAAGTACCACCGGAATTATTGTAAACAGTACAACCTGCATACTGTGCTGATAGATATACAGTTCCTGTTCCGACTCTCGAATTTAAGTTAGAACCAGTTATTGTAACTGTACCTGTTCCAGTTTGAACGATATCTACTTTAACCGCTGAACTTAAAGTTCCTAAAGTAATTGTTGTTCCATCTGCTGCCTCAAGAGTAGTCTGACTATCACTTGTTGTTATAGTATAACTACCTGATATTGCTTTTACCGTATTAGCAGCTAATGTGCTCGATGCTGATAGGCCTGTTAAGTAGTAACCGTTGCCTACGAAATAACTCGAAGACTTAACATTTCCATTTGTGATGATGCTATTAGCATATACATTACCCCAGTATGCAGTAGCAGACCCAATATTATAAGAATTGTTTGCCTGAGGAAGAAGATTTGCACTTACAACTGTATTTAGATTAGCATAAACTTGTATACTAGCAGTACCATTAGCCCAAAATATACCATTGGAAATATACAAACTGCTCACTGCTGTGTTGGCAAGATTTGTCTGAGCACTCGATGTTAATGTTGTAAATGAGCCACTATTGGCTGTGTTAGCTCCAATTGGGCCAGTTAGATAGCCAGTTATTTGTCCGCCATATGTAGCTGTAAATGCATTTGCATTTGCTGTTCCACTAACATTTAAACTAGTTACATTGAGATTACCTGATATATTGCCGTAAATTGTACCAGCATATGTTGACAAATAAGCAGCAACATTTGAATTAGCATATGTTGTCTTAGTTGCAATTACACTATTAGCTGCTAAAATATTTGCATTAATTGTATTAATACTTGTTGTCTGACCTGCTATCACACTATTAGCCGAAGAGACATTTGCATTAATGCCAATTATAGTAGAATTTATTCCCGCAGCCAAATACGCAGCAACGGTAGTATTACTATAACTTGACCCGCCACTAGTAGTAAATGCAACGCCGTTTGAGTAAAAATAAGCAGGACTATAAACAGCAGTTGACGCAGTAAGATTACCAGTGCTTGTATTACCGCTAACAATCGCAGTATTAAATGATCCACTAGTTCCAGCAAAATTAGTACCATTGATACTGGTAACGGTTAATGTATCACCACTAGTAGTGTAACTCATTGTAGTAGATTGAATTGATCCGTTTGCGGCAGTGTAAAGTAACTTACCGGTACTTGTTCCCACAATACCTAGATTGTTTACTACAGTATAACCAGTTCCATTTGGAATAATGTTAACATTGGCATTATTAGTTTGACCAGTTAAACTATTATTATAAAGTCTTAGACTACCTAATGTAATGTCACTGGTATTAATTACAGTTTGTACAGCAGTAAATGAAGCGCCATTATATACTTTTAATAAACCATTTAAACTATCATACCAAAGTTGGCCAGTTACTGGCATTGCAGGAGCTGAACTATTACTAAAATTTTCTAGTAGTTTAAGAAAATTTGTATTAAGAGCAGAACCATAACTAACATATCCTCTGCCGGGCAAATTGATATCAAGGTCAGTTGTATCCAAAGTACCATCATTGATGGTATATGTTTTTGAACCAGATGAATTAGTAATAATGTAAGTCATTCTTCACACTCTTGTTTAGAGTATTTATGGTTTTTGCTAATAACTATTTTAGGGTAAAATTTATGATATTCGTAAAAACATCGATGAAGCAGCAGCAGATCCCATGCATAACCAATTACCAGAAGGCAAACTAGAAATGTCACTGGTTGTATATGTTGTATTTGTAGTTGCAGCAACATTAGCCATAGTATAAGTTCCAACTGCACCATAAGTATTATTAACAGTAATGCCACCTGTGTAAGCATTACCATTGCCACCCCAAAATATACCATTTTGAGTTTGTGCAAATGAAGGAAGATTAATACCTGGGCTGATCCAATTAAATCCATCAATATAAGGATGTGGTTGATAAGCAGTGTCGTTGCTGATAATTAAAGTGATTAGACCTGACACATATACTATTGCAGCAGTATGAGTAGTTCCAACACCGTCAGTGATAGTTTCAATTGAAACTTCGCTACGACCTTGACTGCTAGTATAAGCAGGAGCAATAATCTGCCACTGATCACCGTTTAGAAAAAGCAGTTGCATATCAGTTGGATTATACCAAAAATCGCCTTGATTAGCATTTGTTGGGATTGAATCACTTATCTTAGCATTATTAACAGGCAAGAAAATTGTACCATCAAATACTTGTAATTGTAATGCTGATTTATTGTACCAAAGTTGGCCTTCGATCGGATTTGGGGGAGGATTGAATCCTGAGAAACTTTCCATAAGATCAACAAAATTTTCAGCAATTGCTTCTGCATAATTTGCATAGCCTACACCAATTAGCTTCAAACTAGTTTGAGTATTGACTGTGCCGTCTTCTACTACAGCAGCAATATTTCCATCAGTTCTGTTGACATAATATGACATGAATTAGTTCCCCAGTTATTTATTGGCATTTAGCCAACTAGCTGAATGCTATAACTGCTGTTGGTATAACTAATCGCACAAGTGGCATCACTATCAGTTGCATATGCTAATTTAATTGTATCGCCCGCTAAAGCTGAAATCATTCCACTGCATACAAGTTGATCTGCTTCGCCTGCTAACGCAGCACTATAGAAATTACGTTTAGCTGCGATGTTTATATCGGCACTGTTTTTTTGCCATTTTAAAATTACGTTACCTGTAGTAGTTCCAGTTATTGCAGCAACATGAGCATATACACGATATATTCCAGTGGTTTTTACAGTGAATACGCCTGTACTTTGCGTAAAGTTGCTGCCTCTGTCTATAGTAATAATAGGCTTCCAAACTGAGAAAGAACCAATACCACCTGTAGTAAAATTAGTAGTTCCCACTGGATAAGAATCATAACCAAAAACACATGGATTATAAGGAAGAGTTAATCCACCCTGATTATCTACTGTTAGATATGTATTACCGCCAATGATTAATTGAAAACTATTGTTTCCCGACACAGTCAACCTACCGCTGGTAGTTGTTTGTGGTCCAATCACCTGCCAGGTTGTACCAGTGTAAAGCTTTAGCTGTACGTTTACAGTATCCCACCAAAGATCACCTGTTCTAGAATCTGTAGGTTGAGTTGCACTTTCAATTGTTGTTGCTAGTTTATGCCAAGCACTAGCAGTTGAACCTTCTCTATAATAGTTTAAACTTTTGTCACTGCTATTATACCATAACTGACCATTAAGAGGTGCATTGGGACTTGTTGTATTAGAAGAATTTTCTAATAGAGTAATCAAGTCTTGATTTATATATTGCCCATAAGTAGGAAAATTCTTACCTACTAAAGTAAGACTGGTGGTTGTATTATCAATAGTGCCATCTTGCACTGTAACAAGACTAGTTCCATCAGTATGATTAATATAAAAAGGCATTGTTTATCCTTATACTTGTAACCAAAAGTAAGTTTGAAAATTTAGACTTTCAATTCTCTTGATCAATGTTGTATATTTGATATTATTTAGTTCAGTACAAGCAGCCCTGGCTGAGAGAAAGATTTTGCCGTCGATGCTATTACTCCCTATTAGTAATAGAGCAAGTGGGAGCTGCGAACTCCGCGACCTGCATCATTATTTAATTAAACTTAACTGGATAAATTGGTCAAGGTCTGGACTCTGACAGTATAATCAATTTGAATTAATCTATTCAATGACTTTTGTATGGGATGAAAGATAACATGTGTTAGTAACATTCCTGTATCTACACCATTTGGATTCCAACTCTTTAATCCAAGTTCGTCAAATACAAAACTATCTGCCATACTTGTGCTGTTGTCGAATGCTGCTTGACCACTTGGCTCGCCATAATCTAATAAGCAAGTGACTAATACGTCTGTATATACAGTACCAGGAACATGTCTTACTTGAATTAAGTTTCTTGTAGGATCTGTGTTGTAGATACTGTTGGTGTCTACAACTTTGTAATAAGTTTGATTATACAATGAAGCATTGCTGCCGGTTGTATTAGTTGGAAGATAAGTGATAATGCCAGTTGGATCTACGTTAGTTCCGCCATTACCAAAAGCCATTTCATGTATCCAACCCTGTTGTTGATTACCTACACTTAATGCAAGCGATTCACTGAAATTTTCATAATGAATGGCGTTGCGTTTATTAACAATTACTTCGCCTGTAGTTGGGTCCCATATCTTAATATGCCCTTCTACACTAACTCCGCCCATTTCATTTGGTTTAGATGACATTTGCTTTTTCTCTTGCTGTTCTTTATTTATTACATTAGATTTGGGTGTAGAATTCATTATAATGCCTTTAAGAAGTTAGCTTGCACAGTGGTTGCATTTTCTATTCCTGTTCCATCAGTTACAGATGATAGCCCTGGATTATACCAAACTTGCCCTTGACGAATCAAACCGCCTGCGGGCACAATAACCGAATCACCAGATTTACTAATCAAAGTTGTATCCATAGTTGTTGTAACATAAGTGTCACGACTATTTGGAATTTCAACTGCAAATCCACTATCGTAAACTTTTGAATTAATAGGATAGCTGTTAGCACTACCAGTACCATTTGTTGCTCGATTAAGTTGTCCTAATCTGCTGTTGACGAAATCAATGATACCAAAAGTAATTCTTTCACCATTGATGAATACAACACCAGGTGATGCATGTACAGGATCAGGTTGACTCAATACTTCAATGTTTTCAACATATATCCACTTGTCGGTAATCAATAGTTCTTTTGTTAATATAGTTGTTGTGTTCTTACTAATACCTAAGTAATTATAAGTCTCAGTAATACCTTTGAATATTCTATATTCGATATCATTTTGTATATGAGCTTCTCCAACATGTTTAATAACAATTATGTCAGACTGAGAAATATTGTACTGAGGATCAATTCTTATAATTGTTGGTGTTGCAAATACATAATCGTAATATGCAACTAACTGCTGTCCATTTAAATATACAGTGACATTATTTGCGTTAGTAATTGGTCTGCTAAGTGTATATGTGGGAGCAGTAATAAAATTAGATTTCTCAGAATCAAAATTTTGAACTTCGAATCCTAATTCATCAAATCCAATGTAAGTGTCTCCAACGGTAGATATAACTCCACTGAATACTTCTGTTCTGATATCATACTGATCAGTTACCCCATATACAGTAACATTGATTACTGATTCAGGCAATAGTGATACTGAAGGCTTAATGATCAAAGTTTGATTATCATATACTACAAATTCTGCTTCACTTTTGTTGCTGACAGTGATCAGTGACCCAAAATCTACAGCTACAGCAAATGTTATTGTTGGCATGTTAATGCCATCTCTGTTGATGACATAATCAAGATAGCTATTTTTAGTTTCTCCATCCACAACAACAACAATATCACTGTCAGTGATTAGATTTAGATTTGCAACATTTCTAGTAGTTGGCAAACTATATGTTTTAGTGAATCCATCGCTTGTATAATAAGCTTGATTACTGGGTTCTAATATCATGCCGTCTACTGTTATAGAAACAAGAGGCTCCCATGGTTGGGCATACAATATCTGTTCTGGCAAATCAATTGAATATCCAGATGGGCCGCTTACAAAATTATCAGGAACAATATATTGCTGAGAAATAATTTCACTATATGCTTTTCCGATATCTGCAGACAGATCAAACATATGAATTTGAATTATTGTTCCCATTAACGGTGCTTGATTAAATCTGATGATGATCTTTTGATTGTCGTCCACCAGACTCCAATCATCATTTCTGATGCCATCAATCTTAATATAAAACTGCTGGTTATTCAATTTAAAATCTTGAATTTCAAAATCAGTAGTTACACTGTCACCATAAAATTCTTCATTGTCAATGTTTTTAATTCCACTGATTCCTGTTAAGTAGATGAAAACTGTGCTGGGAATTTGTGGAGGAGTTACAAATTCAATATACTGCATTTCCCAGTTAATAAAATAATCTTCACCTTCAATTTGTAATCCGGCAATGTCATTGAAAACAGTTATGCCCTCAACACCGCCAATTGGCAAATTAGTATGAGTTATTATAGAATTGAAACTATATCTTAGAGTGACGTCATCTGCATAACTGGTTACTACTTTAATTTCTGGTGCACCACTAGAATAGCTTGTTAATGTTTTAACTCTGATGTCTAATGAATCAAACATATAACCAGGGATAAACTCTTCTGGAGCATAACTGCTATTAGTATCAATATAAGCAGCACCATCAGTGATCATATCTTCAGGACGAATGCCAACTTGTGTATCAGTATATAGACTATACAATGTATTATCTAATGCTTGAGTACCATAAACATTTAACAAGCCGTTTTCATCAAAAGTTCTACTGTCATACGCAATTTGATCATATAGACCAAAACCAAATCCTAATTTTTGGTCAAATGTTTCGCCAACAACTGTTACACCGCCATATTCTAACCCAGTCATTACCTGAGTTAAATCTCTGCCAGGCATGCCAGCAGCTGGATTATAGTATGACCATATTCTGCTGGCAGCATCGTCGAAGAAGCCACCTGGATAAGCTGCAATTTCAAATATAGTAATCACATTGCTCAATGAGAATACACTACCACTGGTAAAATCAGCTGTTACTGAATATGCAGTACCATCATAACTTAATATAGTGTTAGCAGCATAAAAAGTATTTGCATTCCAAGAAATACTATGTGTTACTGATATATTAGCATTGTAGTTAAACTGAGTTCCTGTTGTAAAATCTGTCAAACTTACATAAGGTACTCTGTTATAAACAATGATCTCATCTTTGCTATACTGCTTGTTAGGTTCCCAAACACTGACTCGTAGCTCTAGTAAATTATTAAAGCTAAATGTAGATCCAGTGGTAAAGCTTTGAATTGGTCTGTAGACAACAAAGTTATAGTTTATTAAATCACCGATGTCATAAGTTGTATTTGGAGCCCAATCTTTTGTAATTGGAGTGTAAGTAAATCTATCAAATTTAATAGTAGTTGCTATAGTTCTTGGCAGACCATTTGATAATCTTGCATATACACGAGCACCTGTACCCAAGTTGCTTATGATTTGAACATTGGCATATGTATAACCAGCACCTGGGTTATCAACAACAACTTCAATTACTTCACCACCTCTGACATAAGCAGTTGCAGCAGCGCCTGTGCCATCGCCGACAATTTTAACTGTTAAATTTGAATCGTAACCATAATTGATGCCACCGTCGAGTACATCAATTCGTTCAATGCTATACTTGTAATTGTTAAGCCAAGATGCATACATGTTAACTGTTAATTCGTCAGTATCAATGTCATTACCTAACTGTGGTGATCTATAAGTATCTGTTGAGCTGTTGAAATAAGCAGGAAGATCAAAATCAACAACATCTAATGCAGTTAAATCTGTTTTATCATATGAACTCAGATACTGTTTGATCTTAGTATGATAAGGTTTTACTTCATTGATAAATTCTGTTACAATGTCTTCAGGCTGTTTAACATAAACTGGAATTGGATCAAGAGAACGAACATGATGTTTAATATTAATCAAACTAGTTTTCAATAGCCAATCATTTTGAATAAACTGAGTTGATATATTATCAATTAAAGCTTTGATAATTGTTTTATAATCTGTTCTAAGTTCATTGGTTAAAATTTGATTATTGATAATATCAAATAGTTTTCTAAATTCAATCGAAGAATCTTTAGCAAATCCGTTAATTTCAAAACTTTGTGTATCTACACCAACACCATTTACAGCGTTATTGTATAGATTGGAATTAATTTGAATTGTTGCACTTTCTTGACCTACAAGTTCAAGTGAGTTTTTCTTAATAAGAATTAAACTCCACAATCCTCGAGAATCAAACTTTACTTTTACTATGTCGTTGACATTTAAATTAGCAGCAGCAATTTGATATTCGTAATCAACTGTTTTTGTTATAATAGTATCTTTGCTATATCCAGTTGCATACCAATCTGTATATGACCAATAATTTCTAACATCATATGATTGAGCAACAATAATTTGCCATGAAATTTTAGTAGCATCTGCAGGATCTACCATCAATTCTCTGATGGTCCAGCCGCCAGTAACACTGTCACTTTCAACAATTGCCTTCTGTCCGTTCTTATATAATACACTGTTATAGTAAGAAAGTTCGGTGTCATTTGCAACCATAAGATTTAATGTAATGCCATCAATTACAGGAATAGGATCATGTGATTGAAATGGAGTTACATCACGTAGTAGTGCCATAGGATATTTTGCAAGTATTGCATTTACATTTTCAACCCAAATTTG
>Ga0164297_10002830_pt1 | contig 16732 bp, 15 predicted proteins | sample GEODES058metaG_FD_113539 | JGI IMG/M metagenome (GOLD analysis project Ga0164297, IMG submission 113539) | Dystrophic lake water microbial communities from Trout Bog Lake, Wisconsin, USA - GEODES058 metaG | ecosystem: Environmental > Aquatic > Freshwater > Lake | place: USA: Trout Bog Lake...
AAGTTCAATTTTTCCCGCACGATATGCCTCGGCGAAGGCTTCTGCATTGGGTGGTCTTGGGTGTGAGCACACAACTTTACGAACACGGCCCGCTCTGATTAGGGCGGCGATGCCGCGATCAAAGGTACCGGCGTTGTTTGCAATGATGACAAGTTCTTTTAGTCCCTTGTCCATCACTGCATTCATGAGTTCATAGGGGACGCCAGATTCTCCAAAGCCGCTGACGATAATAGACGCACCGTCTTTAATCGGAGCAATCGCTGCCTCGAGCGAGCTCTTGATTTTATTCAACATACTTTATTGCTCCATTTGTAATTTTGCCGCCTCGACAATGGGTTGCCAGGTCGCGCGCTGTTGATCTATGTATGCCTGAAATTCGGCGGGCGTATCTCCCCCTGCCTTACCACCCATCTCTTTAAAACGTGCTTGCATGTCAGGCGTTTCAAGAATTGCTTTGGTCGCTTTTTGAATTTTTTCCCTGATCTCTAACGGCGTACCTGCGGGCGCAACCAAGCCGAACCATGCCGTCACGACCATGTTGTCAATTCCGGCTTCTGCCATCGTTGGTACGTCAGGAAGCTCTTCTAGACGAGTCGCTCCGGTGATTGCTAACGCGCGTAACTGACCAGACCGAATGTAGGGCATTGAGCTTGGCAAATTATCAATCATGAAAGTGAATTGATTTCCTAACAGCGCCGCCACTGCCGGTCCGGCACCTTTATAGGGAATATGGGCTGCCTGAATGCCGGCGCGCTGCAGGAACATCTCGCCGGATAAGTGGGGAGACTGTCCTGTACCGGAGGATCCGAAAGAAAAATTACCGCCAGGATTTTTCTTAATATCGTCAACAAGTTCACGTACGGTTTTATATGGAGACTTGCTGTTGACCACTAAAATGTTCGGATTAGAGATCACCATCGTAATTGCCGTGAAATCCTCTGGCTTATACGGTAGTTTTTTGTACAAGCTGTAGTTGATCGCATTGGGGCCAATATTGCCCATGTCGATGGTATAGCCGTCTGGGGCAGCACGAGTAAGTGTTTGTGATCCGATAATGCCGCCTGCACCAGCTTTGTTTTCGACAACAACAGACGTGCCAAGCGCAGCGCCGAGTTTGTCGCTCAAGAGTCTGGCGGCGATGTCCGAGGTGCCACCGGGAGCCGCAGGAACGATCAGAGTGATTGGCTTTTCTGGCCATGCTGCATAGACGTTTAAACCAATGCCGCTCAAGATCAGCGCGACCACGCCGAGTGAATAGAGTTTTTTCATGAAGTCCCCTAGCTAATTTTCTAACTTTCTTTGCATTGTACGTTCCCTTGCGGCTAGTCAGGGATTTTCAGAATAAGAACGCAGACTTCCATAATCCGAGAAGCCTCCAGTCTGAGTCAGCGTTAATATGTCCGCCAACAGGAGGAGTGATATGGATTTGACATGGACACCAGACGAACTCGCGTTTCGTGATGAGGTGCGTAACTTCGTGCAAATGAATTTGCCTGCGGATTTGCGAGAAAAAACCTTCGCTCATCAGCGCATGAAGCGAGAAGATTACGTCCGGTGGCATCAGATCTTGGCGAAAAAAGGTTGGGGTGCGCCAACCTGGGCCAAGGAGTATGGAGGCACAGGTTGGTCGACGCTGCAGCGACTCATTTTTGAGATCGAGACTTTCAAGGGGGGCGCGCCCAGACTGATACCCTTTGGTTTGAGCATGATTGGGCCAGTTTTGATGAAGTTTGGCACCAAAGCGCAGAAAGATTATTACCTGCCTCGAATCATCACTCTGGAAGACTGGTGGTGCCAAGGTTACTCTGAACCGGGATCTGGATCCGATCTTGCGTCACTTAAGACAAGGGCAGAGATCGTTGGTGATGAGTTCGTGATCAATGGCCAAAAAACATGGACGACCCTAGCCCATCATGCGCATCATATGTTTTGTCTCGTGCGTACGGATCCGGATGCAAAGGCACAGCGTGGCATCTCTATGGTGTTGATTGATATGCGTCAGCCCGGTGTGACCGTACGTCCTATTAAAACTTTGGATGGCAGCGCCGAGGTCAACGAGGTTTGGCTCGAAAACGTTAAAGCTCCAGTCGCAAATCTAGTTGGAGAATTGAATGCAGGTTGGACTATCGCGAAGTATTTGCTTGGTCATGAGAGGACAGGGATCGCAGGCTTAGGACACTGCCACCGTGAGCTTGCAATTTTGAAGTCTTTGGCTGAGCGTACGATGGCTGGTAGCGAGTCTTTAAGTCTAGATATTCGCGTACGAGACAATATCAATCGAATTGAAGCTCAGGTGCGAGCGCTTGAAATGTTGCTTTTGCGCGTTGCCGCCGACAGCTCAGCCGAGCCGGGGCCCAAAGCCTCAATCCTAAAGATTCGAGGTTCCGAGATACAGCAGGATTTGGCTCGTTTACAAATGCAAGTGGTGGGAGCAGATTCGTGGCCTTATGACCCAGAGTGGATGTTCGCAGAGTCGGCCTACTACGGCCCGAGCCCAGCGTTTTCGGCTGCTGCGTCAGCTGGCTACTTCGATATGCGCAAGACGTCTATCTACGGTGGTACCAACGAAGTGCAAAAGGGCATTATTGCCAAGCACATCATAGGCGTCTAAAGGGATCAAGAAAATGGATTTTTCATATTCACAAGAGCAACGCATGCTAGCCGATAGTTTGCGCCGATTGATGACTGAGAACTGGACGTTTGCTCAACGACGTGCTCGGCAGAAGAGTCAACGGTTAGATCAACAGGCCTGGCAATCGTTGTCCGAACTTGGTGTCGCAGGCTTGATGGTGCCGGAGGCCTTTGGCGGTTTCGGTGAAACGCCTGCGACCATGTTGGCCGTTCATCAAGAGCTTGGTCGTGGCTTGGTGAGTGAGCCGGTCATTGCGAGCGCGGTAATGGCCGTGACCTTACTGGGCAAGAGTGCCAATGATGGTCTGAAGGCAAAGTGGTTGGATTTGCATGCTCAAGGCGAAGCCATTTTAACAATTGCGTGGCAAGAGTCAGGGGAGAGATATTCAATCAGGTCTCTGTGCACACATGCGATGCGCTCGGAGGACGAGTATGTGTTGGATGGTCGTAAGACACTAGTGTGGCATGGTGCTGCTGCTCAGGCATTGATCGTCTCAGCATTGCTCGACGGCGAAATGGCTTTGTTCATGGTGGAGCGTTCCGCGCATGGCGTATCAATGACGGACTATCCGACTTTTGATGGTGGGCGAGCCGCTACGATTAGCTTTGACGGTGTTGCTGTTCAAGGTGATCAGTTAATCGCTAAGGGACGTGAGGCTGAGGAATTGATGACTTTGGCGCTGGATTTCGGGATTACTGCATTATGTGCCCAGGCCTGTGGCGCTATGGAATACCTTACCGAAACTACCATTCAATATTTGAAAACTCGCAAACAGTTTGGTCAGCCATTAGCTAATTTCCAAGCTCTCCAGCATCGGATGGGCGATATGCTCATACAGCAGGAAATGGCTTTATCTATGACATACGTAGCAGCGATGGGACTCGCTGAAACAAACTCAGCTGAACGGAGTCGTTTGGTGTCTATGACCAAAGTAGAGGTCGCAGCTGCGGCACGAATAGTGGGCGAGACCGCTGTTCAGTTGCACGGCGGGATGGGAGTTACCGATGAGCTTGAAGTTGGCGATTACTTCAAGCGACTAACGTTTACTGATTTGCTGCTTGGTGATACCAATTATCATCTGCAACGCATGCAAGATGTGGCGGCCTAAGAGTTTGTCCTGCAACATACCTACGAGAGAAATTGATGTCGACTACTGATTTGAGTGCTTGGTTAGGTCGTTCCCAGACAGTAGTCGATCGACTCGATCCTAATCATGCAGCGTGCATCGCTGTCACGCTTGGCGAGCCTAAACCCGAGCCGGGCGAGACGTTGGCGCCATTATGGCATTGGGCGTATTTTTTAGAGACTGTGCCGATCGCACAGACTGGTGCTGATGGGCACCCTGCCAGAGGGAGTTTTTTGCCTCCTGCAGACAACCGTAATCGTATGTGGGCAGGCGGTCGCGTAAGCTTTGATGGTGCGTTGAAAGTAGGCGTCGAAGCAGAGAAAACGTCAACAGTCCTGGCCATCAAAGAGAAACAAGGCAGAACAGGTTCTCTTTTATTCGTGACAGTCAAACACGATATTGTTCAAGACGGCAAGTTGGTCGTGAGCGAAGAACAAGACATTGTCTATCGCGAGCCGAGTCCTCCAAAGTTGATTGGTAGCGAGACTGCGTCACCGTCACAATGGCTTGAAACAGTCAATCCAACTGAAGTGATGTTGTTTCGATATTCTGCGGTAACGTTCAACAGTCATCGAATTCATTACGATTACCCATACGTGACCAAGACCGAGGGCTATCCCGGTTTAGTGGTTCACGGGCCATTGATTGCCACGATGATGTGTCAGGCCTTCGCTCACGCTAATCCCCGAGCTCGTCTGCGTCATCTGGCATATCGAGGTCTAAGACCATTGATTGCACCCACAGCGTTTCAGGTGGCAGGTGCCATTGATGCCCCTGGTGAGGCGCGACTATGGGCTCAACAGAACGACACGCTTGCGCATCAGGCCGAAATTAAATTCGATTAAACGATATGACAACAACTCAACACTCTTCCAACATGCCGCGTCCTCTGGATGGCATTACTGTTATTAGTCTAGAGCATGCTATCGCAGCGCCCTTTTGTACTAGGCAGCTTGCCGATATGGGAGCGAGAGTCATTAAAGTTGAGCGGCCGGGTGTAGGGGATTTTGCTCGTAACTACGATACGCGAACAAAAGGCTTAGCGTCGCATTTTGTTTGGACCAATCGTTCGAAAGAAAGTTTGACACTCGATTTAAAAAATCCCGATGCCATGGACATTCTGGAGCAACTGCTTGGGCAAGCGGATGTGCTCGTACAGAACTTGGCACCAGGTGCCGCAGCCCGTATGGGTTTGTCGTTTGAGAAATTACATCCCAAATATCCCAAACTGATTGTGTGCGATATCTCGGGCTATGGAGAGGGCGGTCCTTACGAGACCAAAAAGGCTTACGACTTGTTGATTCAGAGCGAAAGTGGTTTTGTCTCTGTAACTGGATCACCCGATGCGCCAGCTAAGGCCGGTTGTTCCTTATCCGACATTGCTGCGGGATCGTATGCATACTCAAGTATTTTGAACGCGCTTTTGTTGCGTCACAAGACGGGACTGGGTAGTCGTCTGGATGTGTCAATGCTTGAAAGTACGGTTGAATGGATGAGTTTCCCACTCTATTACGCGTTTGAGGGTGCTGCGCCGCCGCCACGTGCAGGCGCTTCTCACGCGACCATCTATCCATACGGACCTTTCCCGGTCGGTGACGGTAGTAGTGTGATGCTTGGTTTGCAGAACGAACGAGAGTGGCAGGTTTTCTGTGAAAAAGTGCTTTTTCAGGCGTCGTTAGCGACCGATCCGAGTTACGACAATAATTCAAAACGTTCAGCTAATCGTGACAAGCTAAGAGCCTTAATCGTCGAGGCTTTTTCTAAGATGACGATTGATGAGGTCGTTGGTCGTCTGGAAGATGCCCAGATCGCTAACGCAAGAGTGAACGAGATGAAAGACGTTTGGGATCACCCTCAACTTAAAGCTCGTAATCGCTGGGTCCAGATTGAAAGTCCCGCCGGGTCCTTGCCGGCGCTGCTACCACCGGCAACTAACAGTCAGTTTGAGGCTCGCATGGATCCTATCCCAGACATCGGCGAACACACCGTAGCCATCCTCACGGAACTTGGCCTGAACACCGACAGGATTGAAAAATTAAAAGCGGTCAAAGCGATTTAGTGCTGTTTATTACGTGTTAAGCACGCCAGACATTTTGATCTGCGCAATGTTTCAAGAGCATTTGGATATGACCTTCTGGCAAGATCAAATCTGGTGCGAGTTCGCTAAGCGGTAAAAGCACGAAGCTGCGTTGATGTGCTCTTGGATGAGGTAGCGTCAATCTTGGCGTATGAATCTGAAGCCCGTCGTACCAGAGCAAGTCTAAATCGAGGGTTCTAGGAGCATTTTGATAGGGACGCGCTCTGCCGTATTCTTGCTCAATTGCTAATAATGTATCAAGCAAGTTAAGCGGTGCGAGAGTTGTTTCGATTTTCGCAACGGTATTGATAAAGCTTGGCCCTGTCGCATCGATCGGATCGCTGCCAAATAAATGCGCAACTTCGCAGATCAATACACCGGGGATGCTTTTAATATGATCAATGGCGGCGAGGACAGTGTGTTTTGGATCGCCCAGATTGGCTCCAAGGCCGATGTAAGCGATCGCATTCATGCTTAGTCAGTCGTATCTGTTGGTGACACATGCGCCCCAGATGAGGTCGATGATTTCGAGGTGCTATGACGTCGCCGTGTGCGACTGCGGGAGCGCGAGGCACTCGCAGTTGAATCTCTAGGTAGTTTGGCTAAGTCCTCGAGCATTTGAGCGCGGGTATCGTCATTGGCATTGGCAAGGTCCATCCACCATTGTGCAAGAACGCTATCAAATTCACCAGCAGCGGCACGCAATTGCAGAAAATCGACAGCAGCTCTAAATCGTGGCTGCTCAAACATTCGCCAAATCGACTTTGGAAGTCTGCGCTCAAAGCGTGGTTGCATGAACCAGATTTCTCTCATATCGGAAGCAAATCGCTTCTGAATAGCCAGTTTTTCAGTTTGTTCGTCAAGCACGGAGTCTGCTGCTGACATGAGCGACTGTATATAAGGCTCGCCCTTGGCGACGAACTGTTTACAGCGAGCATCGACTTGTTGCCAGAGCAGTGCGGCGAACAGAAAGCTTGGGCTGACTGGTTTACCAGCTCGCACGCGATGATCCGTTCGATCCAGAGCGAGCTCAATAAATTCCTCACCACCAGGCTGCTCAAGTACTACATCCAATAATGGCATAAGGCCTTGATGCAGACCGTCTTGACGCAGTTGTCTAAGGCAGTCCATGGCATGGCCGCATGTCAGTAATTTGAGCATCTCATCAAATAGGCGCGAAGCAGGAACGTTTTCTATCAAGTCAGCCATCGCAGCTATCGGAGCACGTGTCTGAGGATCAATCGTGCCATTTAATTTCACAGCAAACCGGACCGCTCGAAGCATACGCACTGGATCTTCGCGATAGCGTGTTTGAGGATCACCAATCATCCTGACCACGCGGTGCTTTAAATCCTCGACGCCACGGTGATAGTCAATGACTTCTTCGGTGGTCGGGTTGTAATACAGAGCGTTGACGGTGAAGTCTCGCCTCACAGCATCTTGTTCATGATTGCCGAACTCGTTATCGCGCAGAATTCGGCCATGATCGTCGGTTTGTTGTGTTTGTGAGGCTGGTGCGCGAAAAGTCGAAGTCTCGATGATCTCTTGACCAAATACGACATGCACCAACTGAAATCTACGACCGATGATGCGTGCTCTGCGGAAAAGAGGTCGTATTTGTTCAGGTGTCGCGTTGGTCGCAACATCAAAATCCTTGGGCTCAAGTCCGACGATGAGGTCTCTTACTGCGCCCCCAACGATATAGGCCTCATAGCCGTGTTGTTGTAAGACTTCGCAGACTTTGATCGCATGCCTTGAAACATTGCGGCGATCGATGCCGTGTTGAGATTTGCCAATGCGCTGCATCCCGTGTTTGCGTTGACCAAGTAGCTGGCCCACGAATCGTTTGATTGTTTGTTTGATCATTGTTATCAGGATTTGCTGTCTTGCGCTTGCTTGAACAGATTAAGAACGGGCCAATCACGTTGTTTAGCTACTGCGAGCAGGCTATCGCTAGGATTAGTAACGATTGGGTGTGTAACAACTTCGAGCAGTGGTACGTCGTTGATCGAGTCGCTGTAGAAGTAGGATTTGTCAAAACTATCCAATGATTTTCCCATGCTCGCAAGCCATTGGTTGACTCTGAGTACTTTGCCGTGCTTAAAACTGGGCGTGCCGTGGATTTTTCCGGTGTAACGTCCTGCCAGGTATTCGGGATCAGTTGCGATCAAGTGAGGTACACCGAACGCTCTGGCAATAGGCGCTGTGACGAAGCTATTTGTTGCAGTCACGACTGCGCATAAATCACCCGCTGCCAGGTGCCTTTCAACTAACTCAATAGCCTGAGGAGTCATTGCCGGTCGTATGACATGCCGCATATATTCCTCATGCCAAAGGGCAAGTTGGTGCGACGGGTGCGCTGCTAGCAAGCCCAACATAAATTCAGCCGCTTGTTCTGCAGTTAGGTCTCCCGCGTTATAGCGCTCCATCAGCGCGTTATTTCGCGCGATGGCTTTTTCTGGGTCACCCGCTCTACCGGTTTTTGCCAGATATTCTGCCCACTGATAGTCGCTGTCCAGTGGCAATAGCGTATGGTCTAAATCGAAAAGCGCAAGTTGATTAGATGTCATGATTGTAAAAAATCTCTGTCAGAGAGCATGGCTCTTAGTAGCGGGACAGTAATAGTGCGGTGCTTGGACAACGAGTAGCGATCGAGCGCATCCACGAGCGCAAACAGTTGTCTGATGTCGCGAGCATAGTGCGTAAACATCCATTGCAAGACTTCACTGGATAGAGGCAGTCCGATTTGCTGGGCGTACGTTTCTAGCGCTGAGAGTTTGTCTTCGTCGGACAGCGGATCAAGTCGGAAAACAAGATCCCATCCCAGGCGGGTGCGTAAATCTTCGCGCAAATCCATTGCTAGTGGTGCCCGATCGCCTGATACCACCAGAGCGAATGCGGCCGACGTCGAGGCAACCTCACGCCAGTGATTGTACAAGGCAAACACGGCAGCCTGCTGCGCTGAGTCCATATCGTGAATATTGTCTATTAGTACTAATTCGCAATGATTCTGGGTGTTTAGGCCCTGTGTTGCCAAATCGAACATCGTTTGAGCTGAGGTGTTTTGATCGCAGAAACGAGCCGTTTTGCCATACGTCATGGCTTTCATTAAATGAGTTTTCCCAGATCCTGCAACACCCCAAATGTACAGTGCGTGGCCTGCAGATAGTGTTTTGGCAGCATCAATTGCAGCACTATTGACTCCCACGACCGTATTCTCCAGTCGAGGCACTGGAGCCGGGATAATCTCTAGTAATAACTGCTGATTCATAGGTTCGTCGTAAAATCTGGGCAAATTACCCATCCAAACTTGGCAATTGTCACACAACCACGGCTTATTTATGACACAACAGCAAACTCCTTTGACCTACCGCGACGCTGGCGTTGATATTGATGCGGGCGACGCCCTGGTAGACCGGATCAAACCTTTGGCGGCTCGAACCATGCGAGAAGGGGTGTTGGCCGGTATCGGAGGCTTTGGAGCCTTGTTTGAGGTGCCAAAACGCTATAAAGAGCCAGTTTTGGTGTCGGGTACGGATGGCGTCGGCACTAAGCTGAAATTAGCTTTTGAATGGCAAAGACACGATACAGTGGGTATAGATCTTGTTGCCATGAGCGTTAACGACATCCTTGTTCAAGGTGCTGAGCCATTATTTTTTCTGGATTATTTCGCCTGCGGCAAATTGTCGGTTGATGTGGCTGCCCAAGTAGTCGGTGGCATCGCAAAAGGATGCGAATTGTCAGGTTGTGCCTTGATAGGCGGTGAGACTGCTGAAATGCCTGGCATGTATCCGGACGGAGAGTACGACTTAGCTGGCTTCGCGGTTGGTGCAGTCGAGAAGTCGAAATTGATAGACGGTAAGTCAATCGTACCCGGTGACGTTGTTCTGGGTTTGGCCTCTAGCGGTGCGCACTCGAACGGCTACTCATTGTTACGCAAGATATTGCAGCGAGCTCAGGCTAAACCTAACCAAGATTTTCACGGTCAGCCTTTGGTTGACGTGGTGATGGCACCAACTCGTTTATACGTGAAATCAATGCTGGCTGTATTGGCTGAGTTTGGCTCGTCGATTAAAGGCCTAGCGCACATCACTGGCGGAGGCTTATTGGATAACGTTCCACGTATTTTGCAATCTGGGTTGCAGGCGCATCTGCACCGTGACGCGTGGCAAATGCCAGAATTATTTTCCTGGCTGCAGCAACAGGGCGGCGTGGCTGATAGCGAAATGCACCGAGTATTTAATTGCGGAATCGGCATGGTGGTAGTCGTGCCGGCAGATCGGGCTGAGCAAATTAAAACTGCACTGCAACAGCAAGGCGAGACGGTTTATCAACTTGGCGATATTCGAAGCTGCGCTGCGACCGATACACAAACGATTGTTGTTTAAGTTGTAACTTTAAAACTCGATCAATGCGGCGATCGGTTCTGGGCTAGGTGATCTGAGACGATCTCAAGAACGTTATCAATCGCCGATTCAGAAAAACAGTTGACGGTTCTTCGTTCCGGCATACCGCGCAGCCAAGTGAGTTGCCGTTTGGCCAGTTGCCGAGTGGCGGCAATAGCTTGCTCGCGTGCTTGTTCTATTGACATTTCACCATCTAGCGCTTTCCATAGTTGCCGATAGCCGACGCATCGTATTGATGGCAAATCCAGATGTAAATCGCCGCGAGCTCGCAACGCCTTGACTTCGTCGAGCAACCCAGCTTCAAGCATTTGATCAAAGCGCCAAGCTATTTTTTCGTGCAACAAGCTTCGCTGCGTTGGCTCCAAACTTATTGTTAGAGTGGGTACTGCTGTGTCGTTACGTTGCACGTTCCCGATCAGAGCTGACATCGGTCGACCTGAAATCATTTGAATTTCTAATGCGCGGCCGATTCGCTGGCTATCATTGGGCGCCAAGCGAGATGCTGTTTGTGGATCGACGAGCGCAAGCTTGGCATGCATGTAAGGCCAACCAAATTTTAGTGCTTGAGCGTCTAGCTCGCGCCTGATATCAAGATTGGCTTTCGGCAAGTCGTTGAGGCCTTCTCGCAAGGCTTTGAAATAAAGCATAGTGCCACCAACTAGTATGGGCAGCTTACCTCGCGCTCGTATATCGGTAACGCAATTCAAGGCGTCTTTGCGAAATGCCGCAGCCGAGTAAGACTCAGTCGGGTCGAGTATGTCGAGCAGGTGGTGACTGTATTGTGCTCTTTCTTTTAAATCCGGTTTGGCAGTGCCAATATCCATCGTTCGATAGATCGTTGCCGAGTCAACATTAATGATCTCTGTTGGCCAAGCTTGTGCAATTGCGCGAGCCATCGCGCTCTTGCCTGAAGCCGTTGGTCCGGCTAAGCAAATAAGTGGCGTCGCTGGCACTGTTGTCATTGGCCACGCAAAAATAGTTTATCCAGATCAGTAACCGACCAGTGCACCCAGGTGGGTCGGCCATGGTTACATTGATCGGCGCGGTCAGTTTGCTCCATTTGACGCAGCAGCGCGTTCATCTCCTCGACAGTCAATTGTCTATTCGCTCTGACTGCCCCATGGCAAGCCATAGTTGCGAGTAGTGTATTGCGTTGTTCGGTAAGCAATTGACTAGCACCCACGTGTTCCATGTCTCTCAACACCGCACGAGCGAGTGCTTCGAGATCACCTTTAACCAGCATTGCGGGTACAGCACGCAACGCGATGGACTGTGGTCCGTTGGCGGACATGTCAAAGCCCAATGTGCTCAGTTGGCTTTGGTGTTCTTGTGCCAAAGCGACATCTTTTTCCGAGACTTTGAAAACGACCGGAACGAGCAATGTTTGTTGCGGTAGGGCCTGTGTATCCAAGGCGGCTTTCAATTGTTCGTAGACAACGCGTTCGTGCGCCGCGTGCATGTCAATCAAGGCTAAGCCTTTGGCTGTTTGCGAAAGGATATAGATGCCATGCACTTGCGCCAGTGCACGCCCGAGTGGCCAGGTGATGGGCGCTTCATCCAAAGGTTGATAAAAGGGTTTCCAAACTGCCGCATCGAGCTGCCCCGGCGATGACGACCTGGGTTCGCGTAACTCGAGTGGTTGCTGGGACGTAGGCCTCCAATTGAACTCATACGAACGGTCTGTCGAGATCGGGGCTGATCGAGTGTTGGTCTCAGAAACCATCGGCATCGCAATACCTGCGGAATTTACAGAGGCTACTGACCCCGACAGTGCTTGCGTTAGCGCTTGATTGACAAACCGATGCACGGCGCCGCTGTCGCGAAATCTCACCTCGTGTTTAGCCGGGTGAACATTCACATCGACCGTTGTGGGATCAATGCGCAAAAAAAGTACATAGGCGGGTTGACGATCGCCGTGCAAGACATCCGCATAGGCACTACGAATCGCATGAGCAATCGTGCGGTCCTTGACGTGTCTGCCGTTGACATAGAGAAACTGGCGATCTGCTCGTGCACGAGAGGCCGTTGGTCGAGTAATCACGCCAATTAACGAAAGCAAACTGCCTTGGGCGTTGATTTCGATGCCATGCTCGTTGAATTCGGAGCCCAACACGTCACTGATGCGTTGCAATGTTGAGGCGGGTAACCACTGTCTGACCGCTTTGTCGTTATGAAAAACTCTAAATCCAACGTCTGGAAACGCTAATGCGATGCGTTCAACAGCATCGATGCAATGGCCAAATTCAGTTGCCTCAGCTCGCAGAAATTTGCGCCGAGCGGGTACTTGATCAAACAAATAGCGCACGTCAACGGTGGTACCTTGTGCACCCGCGGCTGGTGAGACGGATGTGTCACCTGTCTCTAAGCTCCAGGCGTGATTGGCATCGCGAGGGCGCGAAGTGATCGTAAGCTGCGACACGGCCGCGATTGACGCTAGAGCCTCGCCTCTAAAGCCCATCGATTCTACCGATTCAAGTGCCTGCAGAGAATCAATCTTGCTGGTGGCATGGCGCGTCAAAGCAAGCGGTAATTCCTCAGCCGGGATACCGCTTCCATCATCAATGACAGCAATGCGACGAATGCCGCCCGCCTCAAGGCGTATCTCAACGGTTTGGGCGCCGGCATCAATGGCATTTTCTACCAATTCTTTGAGAACAGAGGCAGGGCGCTCAATGACCTCTCCGGCCGCAATCTGGCTAATTAGCAAGTCAGGTAATGGGGCGATTGGGCGGCGCATGAGTTTGTCGAAAAAATGGATGAGACGTGCATTTTAGGACGACCGGACTCAAACGTGTGCTGCTGCCAACAGATTATCGTTAGCTTGCCATGGCCAAGTGAGGATTGGCGACAAAAAAGCGTTGTATGCCACCAATTAACGCCATGGCAAACTTGTCTTGATCGGGACCACTGCGCAGCATGCGCTCTTCGTCCGGATTGCTGATAAAGGCTGTTTCGACCAAAATCGATGGAATATCGGGTGCCTTGAGTACCGCAAAGGCTGCTCTTTCGACATTGGGTTTGTGCAGGCGATAAACGCTCTTCAATTCATTAAGGACACTGTCACCAACTTTCAGTGAGTCATTGATTTGAGCTGTCGTCGACAAATCCAACAGAATCTGAGCAACTTGAGGATTTTGCGTGCCGAGATTGACTCCGCCAATCAAGTCGGCTGCGTTTTCTTTATCAGCCAGCCAACGTGCGGCGGTGCTTGAAGCACCTCCGGAGGACAATACGTAGACTGAGCTGCCCCCAGGTGTTGGTCTGACCCAAGCGTCAGCATGAATCGATACAAATAAATCCGCTTTGACGCGGCGCGCTTTCTCAACTCGAACATTAAGAGGAACGAAGTAATCGCCGTCTCTAGTCAAGTAAGCGCGCATTCCCGGTGTGGCGTCTATACGGGCTTTGAGTTTTTGGGCGATAGCAAGGACGACATCTTTTTCTCGCGTGCCTCCCTTGCCTACCGCGCCTGGGTCTTCCCCGCCGTGGCCGGGATCGAGTGCTATGGTGACAATCTTACGACGCCCCAATTTGCTGTTGTCTGGCCCCGTTGTCGCCGGCGCCGAGGGCATCGATGAGGCTGGCGTTGTAGCAATTTGTGATGCGTTGTTTTGTGCTTGTTGCTTGCCAATATCCTCTAGAATCCGCGCCAAGGGATCATCTTCTGTTTTCGTTGGTTGATTTTTGAGTAATGCCGCAAGCGGATCTTGAGCTGACTTTGGATAAAAATCTAGAACGAGTCTGAACTGATAATCCCCAACGGGTTTCAGTGTGAAAACTTGAGGAGCGATGGCCTGTTTTAAATCAAAAACCAGGCGCACAACGCCGGGACGATTTTGAGCGACCCTGAGCATACTGATATAGGGGTCGTCCGGTCTGACCTTCCGTACCAAGTCATTCAGACTTGGACTCATGTCTAGTCCTTGAATGTCGACCACAATTCGGTGCGGATTTTCCAGAGCAAAGTGCTCGGCCTTGAGTTCGCTGTCGAGCTCCAGAGTCACTCTAGTGTATTCAGCAGCCGGCCAAGTTCTGACTGCCAACAGTTTGGAAGCCATGGCAATGCGGGGTACCACCGGCAGCAAAAGTAAGGTGGCAGCGCCCAGCAGCCGACGTCTAGCAGGTGCCGTCACTCGTGTAGTGAGCGAGTCCTCAGGTAAGACGCCAGTTTGGTGAGCCATATGCCCCCTTTTTCAGTCATAGCTTCGACGGTGGCGATTCTGCCCTCGCTTGCATAAGCCAGATGGATGAGCAAATCAGGTGCTCCCAACAAATTGCCTGCACGTTCGGGCCATTCAATCAACACCAGCGCATTTTTTGTCAAGATTTCTCTAAATCCGGCATCTAACCATTCGGCTGGATCGCTAAATCTATAAAAATCAAGATGATACAAGTATAAGCTAGAAACTTTATAAGATTCAAGTAACGCGTAGCTCGGGCTTTTAATTCTTCCCTTAACCCCACACTCTCTTAAAAATGCTCGGGTCAGAGCTGTTTTGCCCGCGCCCAAATCACCCTGCAGGTGGATTCGACCGCCCGCGAGCCGTCCTGGCCGTGATAGGCCGTCTTGATCTGGATGTAAGTCGGCTGCGATTCTAGCGAGTGCTCGACCGAGCGCGTCAGTGGCATTTTCGTTGGTGAGGGCAATGCTCAGGCTGTCGGGTAAGGTCATTTTAGGGGCGCGGCGCGAACTCAGGGGAACATCAACCAAAGCGGAATCGTCAATGCAGAGAGGGCTGTACCAAGCGATATGATAAGACCAACAAGGTTGGCATCACCTCCCATTCGAGCCGCCAATACGTAAGCGGCCGACGCCGGCGGCATGGACGAAAATAGCAACAACATTTGCCGTTTGGTCGGATTGAGTGAAAAAGCCCAACTTACTACGAGCGCCACGGCAGGAAGAAATAAGAGTTTTACCCCAAGCATCCAACTGATTAAACCGTAATGGTTTTGTCCGATTTTCCAGGTAAGGCTGGCGCCAACGCACAGTATTCCTAGCGGAATAGCCGCGCCACCGACGCGGTTTAATAGGATGTCTATAGGCGTCGGTACGTGAAGTCCTGAGAAGTTGCCGACCAATCCTAGTAATGTTGAAACGAGCAAGGGGTTTCGTAATAGTGCTGCCCATATGTTCGATTTGTGATGTTTTGCCAAAGGGTAGACTGCGGCGAGATTAACGAAAGGTACTGCAAATCCAACAATGAGTGCCATCAAGCCTTGCCCGTTCGTGCCCGCGACGCTCGGTGCTAAGGCAAGTGCGATGTAAGTATTGAAACGATATCCGCATTGAGCGGCAGAGGCTTGAGCGAGGGTGTGAGCCTTTAGTGCCGGTGCGGCAAGCCAAGCTAAGATTATTCCGGTCGAACATACCGCAATCGTTGCAAGGAACAAATCGGATGCTGAGCTACCGCTAATCGGTGCTTTGAGCACAGATTGAAAAAGCAGCGCAGGAAATAGCACGTAGTAAACCAGTTTTTCCAGGCCATTAAAAAATTCGCGAGTAAACCCCATTCTGTGGTTCAGCAGCCAACCGAATGCGATGAGCAAGAAGTCAGGTAAGACAAGTATCGCGACTGACATGTGAATGCCTAGAAAGAGTGTTTCGAAAAGTAACTACTGAGTGATGGCACTGCACCGCAATGCTACTATTGTTGCTCGCACTATCAGGAGTTCGCATGAAAAAAATAACCCAGATTATTGCCATCGCTACGCTAGCGACAAGCCTCGCGGTCTGCTCGTTTGCAGCGAGTGCTCAGACATACCCAAACAAGCCGATTCGCGTCATTGTGCCATTTGCGCCAGGTGGCTCGACCGATATCATTGCACGCTTGGTCACTCAGCGTATGTCGCAAGAGTTAGGTCAGCCAGTTGTTGTCGAGAATAAGGCAGGCGCGGGTGGCGCGATTGGTGCCGCTGAAGGCGCTCATGCTGCGCCGGATGGATACACATTATCCATTGCGACAGTGTCAACGATGGCGGTGTTGCCAGCATGTCGTCCTAAAGATTTGCCGTATAACCCTATTAAAGACTTTGCGCCGGTAACCAATTTCGCGAACACTGCGAATGTGATCGAGGTTAATCCCAAGTTCCCGGCAAAAGACTTCGCGACCTTTGTCGAAGAATTAAAGAAAAATCCTGGCAAATATTCTTATGGCAGCTCGGGCACCTGCAGTATCTTGCATTTGTTTGGGGAAGCTTTCAAATTGGCTACAGGAACAGATATCGTTCACGTGCCGTACAAGGGTGCTGGTCCTGCGCTGGCTGACACGGTCGGTGGACAGGTTCAAATCATGTTTGATAACTTGCCGTCATCGATGCCACAAATACAAGGTGGTAAATTGCGTGCAGTGGCTGTTGCGTGGGACAAACGTATTGAGACACTTAAAGATGTTCCAACTCTTGCTGAAGTTGGATATCCACAATTAAATCAAGCAGTTTGGTATGGTTTACTGGCTCCTGCGGGTACACCCAAGGCGATCATCACCAAG
>Ga0164297_10002831_pt1 | contig 16731 bp, 14 predicted proteins | sample GEODES058metaG_FD_113539 | JGI IMG/M metagenome (GOLD analysis project Ga0164297, IMG submission 113539) | Dystrophic lake water microbial communities from Trout Bog Lake, Wisconsin, USA - GEODES058 metaG | ecosystem: Environmental > Aquatic > Freshwater > Lake | place: USA: Trout Bog Lake...
CCTTCTTTTATAGGTACAGTAAGCGAAAATGAAAACAGATCGAAAATATTTTTTAGTGCTGAAAGTAGGGAAGAAGCTGACAAAATATTCAAGGGTTTGTCAGCTGGCGGTGCGATTGAAGGACCGATAGACGATAGTCCCTGGGGAACCTATGCGGGTATGTTCAGAGACAAATATGGCATTGAATGGATCGTAGAGTTTGACCCGAGCTACAACGAATAATTTAATTCTAAATTCATCCGGTTTTAGAAGCAAAAAGTCTTAAACACCGTAAGGCTTTTTGCTTTTTTTATGGGATACCTGTTTGCCTAGAGGATATGCTGATCTTACACTTACGCTTCGCTGGCGATACCAGCTTTTCTTATACGATGGGTTTATTCGCCTGATTCAAATACCTAAAATAACAAACGGAAATTGCACTTGGTTTTAAGATTGCTATTTCTATTTTTGAAGAAAAAAACATGAAAAAATTTATTGTAATCTTATTGGTTTTAGCTGGCGTTGCTATCAGCAAATCATCTAACGCCCAGGTAGGCGACCTGTTGAATAAAGCAAAAAGCGTAGCAAGTGCTAAAGGTTTTGATGTATCGAGCCTGGCTTCATCGATCATGGGGAAATTAAGTCCGGGCCTGAACCTTACTGCCGTTCAAAAACCAGCTGTAACTGATGCGGTAACTAACTACCTAACCGGCAAATCGCAAATCATGGGCTTACAACAAAGCGCCCCTGCATCCTATACCCAAAAGCAAGGCTCGCTTTTTGCGACGCTGAAAAGTAAACTTGCAGGAATATTGCTTAAAAACCAGCTTCAAAAATTTATGGGAATGAAGCCAAAAACCAACAATCCTTTAGATTCTATCAGCCAGCTGTTTTATTAGAACGACCATCACGGCAAGTATAACGTTGTAAAAATTCGACATCGAAAAAAGCAGGTAAAGTACATTTGCCTGCTTTTTATTTTAGCAAACGTCGACGTTTGGTACATGGTTATTCGGCTTGGCAAAACAAATTTTAGCGTCAATTAAACGACTGCCTGAACTCTATTGGAGAAAGGGTAGTCTTTGTTTTGAACAATTTGCTGAATGACTGCGAATGTTCGAAACCCAGCGCATAAGCAATTTCACTGATCGACAAATCTGTGGTTGATAATTTTTCTTTAGCCTTTTGAATTAACTTTTCGTGAATATGTTGCTGCGTATTCAATCCGGTTAATGTTTTGAGCAAACCGCGCAAATAATTTGGTGACACATTTAATTGTTCTGAAATATGATTTACGCTTGGAAGACCGTTTTTGATCAGATCCTCTTTTTCGAAATACTCATTCAGGATGCGCTCTAAACTTTCAAGGATCTTGTGACTGCTTATTTTCCGGGTTATAAATTGACGCTGATAGAATCTTTCAGAATAATTGAGCAACACCTCCAATTGGGCAATAATGATACCCTGGCTTAATTTATCAATATTTGAATGGTATTCCTGCTCGATGTTTTGTATCACGCCATTGATAATGTTTTCTTCTTTTTGAGACAAACAAAGTGCTTCGTGAACCGAATAATCGAAATATTCAAATTGTTTTATTTTTTGAGCCAAAGGGGTATTCCATATAAAGTCAGGATGGATGAGCAGCATCCATCCTGAAGGTTTTAACGTTGAATCTTCATCAATATCAATCCCAAATACCTGACCGGGTGCTATAAACGACATTATCCCTTCGTCAAAGTCATATTGCTGCTGACCATACTTTTGCTTAAAATTGATATCCCTTTTCATAGAGATGCAGTAAAAGTCATAGATCAAAGTTATCGGCTCGCTGATTTTGGCCTGCTTAAAACTTGCCAGATCGATCACACTTATCAAAGGATGCTCGGGTTTTGGCAGATCAAGAATATGATGGTACTGACTTATAGTTTTGATCCGGTAGGGTTGTTGATTCGCCATATCTCAATTTAGTTATTTCTGATTATAAACAATAGCAAAATCTTTTGCAAAATCTTTCATTTTAGTATTGCCTAATACCGGCTTGTTCTGGTAGTAATCATTAAATAAAATACCGCCATTGCGCATACTTGCATTCATTTCTGTTATATCGTTTGCGAGGTGCAGCGGCACGTTAAATTGCTTTAAGCCGCTCATCATTTGTTTGTCGCTAATGGTGCCCCATTTTAAATATGGTTTCCCAACGGCCTCTCCCAGGATACTGGCTATTTGATTGCAGGTAAGTTCTTCGCTTGCTACATAACGTATTTTAATGCCATTTGCCGGCATAACCAATTCTTCGCTTATAGCAGATGCGATATCTTTTGGCGAAACCCAGGGCATTTTATCTTCACCGCCATAATTTGAAAGTATCAATCCATTTTTTCCCTGTAATAGTCCCTTTAAACCATAAAACCTTAAGCTCATAATTTTACCTACAAAGCCCTTCAGGAAGCCCTGCCCTTTGATGATATCCATAAAATCATAAAGGTTATAGTAAAATCCTACCGGTCTCATGAAAGTGATAGCTACATCTGCCGGCAGTTGTTTAAGCGTTTGTTCTGCGTAAAAGTGAAAGGCCAATAAACCGTTCCCTTTTTCTAAATGAGCGCCTATGCTGCTTAGATGCACCACTCGTTTTACACCTGAGGCAGTAATAGCGTTGAGATAATTTGTGCAAATTCTTTTTGCCTCTTCCCGCGCTTCAAAATTTGGATCTTCAGCAATTTTCGGGGCGAATTGTGGCATCATTGTGTAAACTGCGTCTGCACCGGTAAATGTTTTAGTTAAAAAGGGAACGTCATCGATCGAGCCTACCGCAGCTATTGCGCCCAAATCTTCGATCTCTTTTTGATTTGCCTCTTTAGTGGTAATTACGATCACCTGGTGACCTTTTGCAACCAACGATATGGTTAGCGGCTTGCCTATGTTCCCTATGGAACCTGTTAGAATAATTTTCATTTTGCTTGTGTTTTATTTGTTGAAACAAAACTCGGTAGTCGCGGGCGAGTGCAAGTATCCAAAACGATCAATGTTGTAGTCAAAATGTAGGCCTTACCTGCTTTTTGTACTTCGCCACGCCTCAAATTATTTTACACCGGGACTGAAGTGAAAATATATTTCAAAAGCCGACCTCAACCCTTCGTGTCTTTCTCCGGCTTATTTATAGTTTTGGATATGAAAATTAAATTGCTGTTTACATTAATTTTAATTCACTTCCTGGCAGTGGCGCAAGCCCAGTTAATTATTACCGATTCGGCCGCCTTTAAAAATAAAATGCAATGGTTTGCTGATGCTAAACTGGGTATTTTTATTCATGAAGGTATCTACGCTGTTAACGGGATCGACGAATCGTGGAGCTTTTATAACAAAAAAGTAAGCTACCAGGATTACATGAAGCAGTTGAAAGGGTTTACGCTGAAGAGTTACGACCCTGATTATTGGGCCGATCTGATCGCCCAAACCGGCGCACGGTACGCTGTTATAACCACTAAACACCATGATGGCGTAGCTTTATATGATTCAAAAGTAGATAGTTTGAATATTGTCAGGTCGACGCCAGCACGGCAAGATCTAATCGCGCCACTTTTCGTCGCTTTAAGGAAAAGGAATATCAAATGCGGGGCCTATTTCTCGCTGCTCGATTGGTCGAATAAAAATTATACGGGGTTTACCAAGGATAGCTCGCGTTATAAGTTGGCTGATGATTATGGCCGCTGGCAAAAATTTCGTACGTTTTTTCAATCACAAATTGTCGAGATCGGACAAAAGTTCAAACCTGATCTGTGGTGGTTTGACGGCGATTGGGAACATAGCGCCGAAGAATGGGAGGCATCAAAGGTGCGCGACCTGATCTTAAAAAGTAATCAAAATGCGATCATTAATGGCAGGCTGCAGGGCTATGGCGACTACCAGACGCCTGAACAAAATTTCCCCGTATCCCGCCCTTCATTTGCCTGGTGGGAGCTTTGCATGACTGTCAATAATAACTGGGGCTATCACCCTGATGATACCCATTGGAAAACACCCTACGAGATCATCACCATTTTTACTGATGTGGTTTCAAATGGGGGCAACCTGTTATTGGATATCGGGCCCAGGGCCGATGGTACTATACCTGATGAAGATGTAAATGTACTTAAGGAACTTGGTGCCTGGAACCAACGAAACGGGCAGGCCATTTTTAATACGGTCGCCGGTATCCCGCAGGGGCATTTTTATGGTCCGACCACGCTTGCGAAGGATGGGACAGTGTTATACCTGTTCTTACAGGGAGATATCAGCGGCAATGTTACGCTAAAAGGTTTGCTAAATAATATTAAAAACGTGACTGTGCTTGGTTCGGGAGCGAATTTAGGATACAAGATCGTTGGCAAAATATCATGGAGTAAAGTGCCGGGACTGGTTTATATCGAGATTCCTAAAGGCGTGCAAGATAAATATGTGACCGTGCTAAAAGTTACGCTTGATGGCCCGGTCAAATTATACAATGGGAAAGGCGGCTTGTGACAGCAAGCTCCGCATCGTTATTAAACTCGCCAGGATCAACAACTCTTAAACATCGAGCCTGAATTTTCCTCCAGCAAAGCCTCAATCTTTTTAGCGGCATTGGTGGTTGATAATCCCCCAAGGTTGGTACATCGAAGTGTATAATGAATCTGATCACCAACCTCCTTCATGGTCTCGATTACCTCATCCAGCGGGATCAGGTGCTCGTAATTTGATAAAGCCATATTTGCACACGAGACAGCATTCGTTGCTGCCATAACATTACGGCCCAGACAGGGAGCTTCAACCCGGTTGCCGATCGGGTCGCAGATGATTCCCAATGAATTTTGCAGGGAAATAGAAGCTGCCGAAATAGCTTGCGCCAGGGTTCCGCCATGCATGCCAACAAGCGCCGCCGCGGCCATCCCGCCACCCGAACCGGTTTCGGCCATGCAACCGCCAACTTCAGCAGCAAAGGTGGCATGCGCAGCAATGAATACACCGATCAAACCAGCTGCAAGTAAAGCTTTAACTATTTCGTCTTCTGCCACATCAAGGCTATGGGCGATGCCAAATATCGCACCCGGCAATGCCCCGCACGAACCTGCTGTTGGGGCGGCAACTATAACACCCATCGAGCTTTTAACCTCCATGATCGCCGATACATACAGAATAACCCGGTTAATAGCATTTCCACCAATTAGTTTATTGGCCACCATGTTTTCCTGAAATAAAGGCGATTGACTACCTAAAATCCGGTCGTCATATTTAGTGCCTTTGAGGCCAGTATCGATGGCGTTTGACATGATCTTTGCGATATGCCGCATCTTCTCAAATACCTCGGTATAGGATATATTACCGCGCGTGCTTTCATAATCTATCGCTAATTCCCAAAGCGCTTTGTTTTTACCCTCATTGTAACGCATCATTTCATTACAGGTGATAAAGGGTACGCTCAAATCTTTTCTGGCCATGATGGGAAGTACCGGCTTTAAAATTTTTACAGCCTTAACTTCCTGCATTGCCAGCAATTCCTTATAAATATGCTCAGCGGGGATAGCTTGCGATTTTATTTCAATAAATGGCCTTCCCTTGCTATGGTATATAATATCATCAAATGCAATCGTATTATTTAAGTAGGATAGGATTGTTTTATAGGATGAACTGCAATAGACCAGTGTTTCCACATAATCGCCTGCCATGCTTACCTCGTTTCCATCAATATTGATGACCTCGATCATGCCGCCACCTGTTGAAATGGCAGTAAGTTGCCGGGTTTCTTTCGAATTGCTTAAAGTCAATTTATAAGTGTTTGGATGGTCCGCAGCTATATCCCTGATGACGATAGTATAGTTGATCCCGGCAGTAGCCAGATATTTTTCGGATTCAGGCAGCCGGTCGTCGTCAGCATCCCAACCCAGGAAACCGCCAAACAAACCCATGTCAGAGCCCTGACTTTTATGTGTTGTTGCCAATGAACCATTCGGGTCAAATTCAATCAAAATATCATGGAGTTGCCCATCCATCAGGTCGCGTGATAAACGTCCGATCCGAAGTGCTGCTGCACAGTGCGAGCTTGAAGGGCCCCGCATCACAGGTCCGATCACATCATTGAAAATACTGGGGAAGCTGCTCATCCAAATGATTTTTTAATTGACATTAACTAAAATATATTTCCATTAATTGATGATATAGGTTTGGCCTTTGATAGTATTGAATTCAATAATGCCGCCCGGTAATTCTTTATGCACCACTGCTAAGCCATTTGCAGTGACGTTTGCACCCGGCTGAAATTCGATCCTGCAAATTTTTCCGGCTTTTGATAACAATTGAAGCGATGTGATTTTTTTATTATGCCATGAATAGTTAAACTCAAATGCCCCCCGGGTGCACACCCCTTTGAACGAGCCGTTGGCCCAGGCATCAGGCAATGCCGGCAGTAGCCTGATAAACTTGTCCTGCGACTGTATCAGCATTTCTGTAATGGCGGCGCTGAGGCCCAAAGAACCATCTACCTGTAAAGCGCTTCCGCAAAGTGCAAACAGCGACGAACAGCACTGGTCTTTCAGATACCCTTTATAAATTTTATAAGAACGGTTGCCATCGTTTAATCTGGCCCAAAGAGCCATTTTCCAGGCACGCGAAAAGCCCATTGCGCCATCACCCCGTTCGTTCAGCACTTTTTTATAGGCTTCTATCAATTCAGGTGTTCTTTCATCATATAATACCTTACCGGGGTATAAGCCGTAAAGGTGAGAGAAATGGCGATGATTCTTTTCCAGCGACTTCCAATCATCTGTCCATTCCTGCAGCGAGCCGTCGGAACCAATTTGTGGCGGCACCAGCTTCGCACGGGCCGACTTGACTTGTTCAATAAAGGGGCTCTGTATTCCTAAAATATGCGATGCCTCAATAAAATAGCCGAAAAGGTCGTGGAGGATCTCCATGTCGATGGATGATCCGGCACAGATGGTTGTTCCTTCGCGGTACCCGGCCGTTACCTCATCAAAATAAGGCTTGTTGCCTCCTCCATCAGGGAAATTTTCAGGCGAAGTTGAAGGGTTGGTGACCAGCCATTTACCATTTGGGTGTTTTACCAAAAAGTCCATAAAGAATTGTACTGAACCTTTCATTACGGGGTAGGCCTCTTTCAGGAACGATTTATCCATATTGTATTGGTAATGTTCCCAAAGGTGTGTGCACAACCATGCCCCACCAACGGTAAATGTACCCCAGGTTGGGCCATCCATCGGGGCGGCCACCCTCCAGATATCCGTGTTCTGATGAAAGACCCAGCCCCTGGCACCATAATGCTCCCGGGCAACCTGGCTGCCCTGGTCCTGCAGTTCTTTGATCATTTGAAACAGTGGTAAGGCGCATTCCGAAAGGTTACCTGATTCCGCCGGCCAGTAATTCATCTCCGTATTGATATTGGTTGTATATTTTGAATCCCAGGCCGGGTTCATATCCTGGTTCCATATACCCTGCAGGTTAGCCGGCTGTGTGCCCGGCCTCGAGGAGCCGATCATCAGGTACCGTCCAAAATTATAGCTCAGTGCAGCCAATGCAGGGTCGTCATGGTCCTGGATTTTTTGTTTCCTGATATCAGTTGGCAGAAAGGAATTTGCTGTGGTATCCAGTTTAAGGGCGACGCGGTCAAAGTATTTTTCGTAATCGGCAATAGCGCTGCTGCGGATCGATGCATAGCTTCGGTTTTTAATTTTCGCCAAATAAGCCAGCGTCCGGGCATGTTCGTTCGCGGATACATTTTTATAGTTAACAAAGTTTGTTGCTGCCGTAAAATATAAGGTGACAGAATTGGCATGGTCAATGACCAGATCGACACAATCGGTTTTTACTAATCCGCCCTCGGCAACCGCTCTAACGCGCGCATCATACCTCAAGCGCCCCTTTATGCCCATATAGTCGGCTGATTTGCCTGTTAGCTTCAGGCCGTTCTGACCATCGGGATCCATCCTGAAATAATCTGTAGCGTAATTTGAATGGGTTTGATTCCGTTCACCACGCAGATTTACGGATAACGAAATGCTTTCCGGCTTATCCGCTGTTATCCGGACAACGATCACCTGGTCTGGGGCGGAGGCAAAAACATCCCTGGTATAAGTGACGCCCTTTGATAGGTAGGATACGCTGGTGATACCGGTTTTCAGGTCGAGCCACCGTTTATAGTTGGTTACTGAATCTTCATCATGCATAAAAAATACCAGATTTCCCAGGCTCTGATATTTCTGCTGCTCAACGGGATAACCCATTAAATTTCGGCCGAATAAATTGTGCGCCTCCAGATATTTGCCCTGGAAAACCAGCTTTTGAATTTTAGGCAATACTTTGTAACCGCCTTTAACTACGGTTGAATAGGGGCCGCCAGTCCAATAAGTATCTTCATTCAACTGAATTCTTTCCTCGCCATTCTTGCCAAATACCATTGCACCAAGCCTACCGTTTCCTACAGGTAATGCTTCCTCCCATTTTTTTGCAGGTGTATTATACCAAAGCAAAGTTGAGGGATCGAAACTCTTTGTATCGATCTGATCGGCTATCTTTTTTTCCTGGGCAAAAGAAAAGGAGCCCATAAAAAGCAGATACAGTACAAGTTTTATATTTTTCGGCATTTTACGTTTTATCGTTCATAAAAATAGCAAAAACCAGCCTTGCAAAGTTCTCGGGGCTAACAATAATTATAATGTACTGCTGTCTGCCGGATTTATCTGTATCGAACTTTTAAGTTCAAATAGCGTTTGGTCATCCTTAAAGGTTTGCAAATAAGCTATAAAACGATCCTTTTCGCTTTGGAGAGATTCGAGTTTTGCCTCAACGTGCGTGGTGTTTTCAATGTTTTTAATTCTTAACGCGAGTAATTCCCGGTTGTGGTACATGATCTTTTCGTTGTAAAAATTAAGTACCAATAATTGAGCGTCGCGGGCGTTAAATACGCCCTCGATCAATTTGAATGTGTTGCTATCCATCATATTCCTGCTTTCTGAATGATCAATAAAAGTTGACTTGCTGTTAATTATAGGAAGTGTTGAATAATGGTCATGTAAATGGGCATCCCCAGTGTGATATTAAATGGAAAGGTTATAGCCAGTGCCATTGGCAGGAATAACCCCGGATTGGCTTTTGGTACCGCTATCTTCATCGCTGCCGGTACTGCAATATAGGATGCACTGGCAGCTAGAATCGATAGTATGAACCTGTTGCCTGTATCATGTGTTATTGACCCGCTCAACAATGCAACAACGCTTCCGTTGATCAGTGGAATGACCAGGGCAAACATGATGGGGAACCATCCGGCTTTAAGCAACCCATCCAGTTTCCTGCCTGAAATGATACCCATATCCAGAAGAAAAATTGCAAGGAATCCTTTATAGATGTCGGTTGTAAAAGGTTTTATATCCAATGCTTGTTTTTCGGTCGCGAAATAACCGATGATCAGGCTTCCCAGAATAAGCAATACACTACCATTACTGAATGAATGATATATGATATGCTTTATTGGTGTTTTAGTACCCTGGTTGTTAAAATAGCGTATCAATAAAACACCAACAATAATTGCTGGCGCTTCCATCATTGCCATGATGGCCACCATATGACCACCAAAGATGATATGCTGGTTTTCCAGAAAAACGCCTGCCGTTACAAAGGTAACTGCGCTTACAGAGCCATACGCTGCAGCAATGGCCCCCGAATCTTCAATGCTCAGTCGCCTCTTTAAGATAAAGAAGGTATAAACAGGGATCAGCACCGCAATGGCAACTCCGAATAAGATCGAATAAATGATCTCGGCGGAGAGGTTATTTTTGGCGAGTTCCTGCCCACCCTTAAAACCAATGGAAAATAGCAGGTAAAGAGAAATAAATTTTGAAGCATCCGCTGGTATTTCCAGGTCGCTTTTTACCCTGACGGAAAATATTCCGAGAAAGAAAAATAGCAGTGCAGGGTTGGTTAAATTGTCGAGTAGTAATTTTGCTGTCATGTGTTTAAATTTTTTAGAGGATTTTGAACTTTCGCAAACCTATTTTAAAAAGCATATAAATTTTTATTTATAATTATTATGTTTGACATAACAAAAAATTATGAATTACACCCTACATCAGCTTCAGGTTTTTGTCAAAGTAGTACAAACAAAAAGCGTCACTAAAGCAGCCAATGAGCTGTTTTTAACGCAACCCGGCGTTTCTATACAGCTAAAAAATTTTCAGGATCAGTTCGACATTCCGCTTACTGAAGTGGTGGGCAGGCAATTACATATTACCGAGTTCGGCAACGAGATCGCAGCGATAGCTACAGAAATTTTGCAACAAGTGCAGGAGATCGACTACAAAACGGCGGCTTTTAAAGGCATTTTATCCGGGAGGCTAAGGATCGCAGTAGTGTCGACGGGGAAATATGTGATGCCTTTTTTTTTATCAGATTTTCTCAAAAAGCACCCACAGATCGATCTTACGATGGATGTGACCAATAAAGCTGGTGTCATTAAAAGTATTGAAGAAAACCAGATCGATTTTGGGCTTGTTTCCATTTTGCCGGATAAATTGAATGTGGAAGAAGAAAAGCTGCTGGAGAATAAACTTTACCTGATAGGGGCTCGTGATCATATTTTGCCCTCCGAAAAATATAAAAAACAAATATTTACCCAATTGCCGATGATCTATCGCGAGCAGGGATCAGCAACGCGGTCTATTATGGGAAGTTTTTTTGACCGGAGCAAGATCATTGTCAATAAGAAAATCGAACTAACTTCCAATGAGGCGGTCAAACAAGCAGTAATTGCGGGCCTGGGTTATTCAATCATGCCAGTTATCGGAATCCGCAATGAATTAAAGACTGGTGAACTTCAAATACTCCCGGTTGAAGGATTTCCTATTCTTTCGCAGTGGCGATTGATATGGCTCAGGAATAAAAAACTCTCCCCAGTGGCTTCGGCCTATCTAGCACACGTCCGGTTGTTGAAAAATGAAGTAGTTGCCAATAGCTTTGCCTGGACGCAGACACTGTAGTCTTTAAAAAGCATTTAATCAATTATTATGCCCTCCATTTGGCCGGGTATTTAGTGAAGCCCTTCATTATCCTGTCTTATTGTAAAACTTTTGTCAATTAATCAATCGATTGAATGACGTGACATTCGGATGAAACGCGGATAGCCAATTACTGCTTTAATTTGTTCCTGATCAAACGTAGCATGTGCATCGTTTAGAATGAAAGGAAATTGATATGAAAACAAAATTTTACTTGCTACTGCTTATTTCGCTGGTAAAATTTGCTCCGGCCGAAGCTCAAAACAAATGGGTATTGCGCACCGAAAAAGATGGTGTAACTATCTACGAAAGCGAAGTGCCGGGTTCCAAAATAAAGGCGCTTAAAGTAATTGCCACCTTTAATGCTACTCCTATGCAGGTAGGTGCAGTTATTATGGATGTAAAAGCGGCAACCGAATGGGTTTACCGAATGCGCTCGAGCATTTTGATCAAAAGAGTATCGCCAAACGAACTCTACTATTATTCGGAAGTTAATCTACCATGGCCGGCGGCGAACAGAGATTTTGTGGCGCATCTGACGCTTAAACAAAACCCGGAAACCAAAGTTGTTGAAGTAGATGGGCCAGCCGTTCCGGGGTTGATGCAGCAAAAAGCAGGCATCGTACGGATCAATAACTCGGTAGGCAAATGGATCATTACTCCTGTTGGAATAAATCAGGTACAGGTTGAATATACTCTACATGTCGACCCCGCCGGTTCACTACCCTCATGGCTGGTCAATAGTTTCGCTACGGATGCACCATTACGTATATTCAAAAATCTTCGGGTTGAATTGCAAAAGGCTACCTATAAAAACAGCGATCTTTTACTCTCGGATAATTGAAATTTGGCTGCGGATAATCTTTTATATATTTACCGTCAAACAATAATTTTGCCGTAAAAATATAACCTGATTTTTCTCCGAATATGAAAAGTATCTCCAAAGGCCTGTTTGCCTTCCTTATTGTTCTTGTAAGCTATGTTCAGCAGTCAGCAGCGCAGCAATTGTCGCCCGAAGCATTAAAATTAAGAACCATTTATGTACAACTTAAAATATACCCAGGCTCAAAACCAAAGCAATTGGCTTATATCAAATCATTCCCTGAAAATAAACAGCAGTTTGACGCCATATTCGAACCTAATGGAACGGGTCAGCTACATTCCGAATATTTTGAATACGTAAATACTTTTGCCGGCTTAGCGAAAGATCACCAGGAGGAAGTGATCAACAAACTGGTAAGTATCAGCAAAGACCTAACTTATGGGCCGGGCGCTCCAAAACAATTGCAGTTGATATTAATACAACTGGGCGATCAGTATACAAAAGCTTTCGCTGCCAAACTAAAGACACTTTCAGCTCACGACCTTGATAACCTGGCTAAATTGATGGCCGACAGGGATCAGATCAAAGACTTTTTGCCTTATCAGGAATTGATCGATGGCCTGGATAAGATCAATGAGGTTGCACTGGCCAATAAATTTTTGGATGCCCGGGTGAAACGGGAGAAATAGTGTTTTTTGGCTTCGATAAAGCCATCGAAAATGAAAAAGATCCTTGTCATTGGCTTAATTTTCAGTGCATTTGCTGCATCGGCACAAGACTCAGTATTTGCACGAAAAATAGTAGATACGCTTACTTCTCCTTATTTCTGGGGGCGGGGCTATACAAACGATGGCATGGGGAAAGCTGCCCGTTATATATCGGCCCAATATGCGAGTTATGGTTTGTTGCCGCTCGACGGACAGCGATATGACCAGCCTTTCAGCTATAATGCAAATACATTTCCAGGGGCGATGGAAGTGTCAGTAAATGGGGTATCCTTATTGCCTGGCAAAGATTTTGTCATCGGGCCACAAAGCCGTGGGGTAAAGGGAAGGGGTTCTTTGGTTAAAACCGACAGCATACATTATGTGGACGGAGTCAACCGCATTGTGTTAACGCTGCAGGATAAACTGACATGGTCCGTTGAACAGGAAGTGGCTGACTTTACCGAAGTGCAGGTCGACAAAAAAGCACTATCCGGTACGCCTAAAACAATCAAGGCCGATATCGAAAATAATTTCATTAATGATTTTCCAGCCGCCAATATCTGCGGTTACGTCAAGGGTACAGCCAAACCCGATTCTTTTTTTGTGTTTACAGCACATTATGATCACCTGGGAGGTATGGGCAGCCAAACCTATTTCCCGGGAGCTAATGATAATGCCAGTGGTATAAGCCAGTTGTTAAGCCTTGCGCGTTACTTTGCGCAGCATCCTCAACGATATTCAATTGCTTTCATTTGTTTTTCGGGTGAAGAAGCCGGCTTGCTTGGCTCCCAATATTTTTCGCAGCACCCCTTGATCCCATTGGATAGGATCCGATTTCTGGTTAATATGGATATTCTTGGTACCGGCGAGGAAGGTATAACGGCCGTAAATGCAACCGTTTACCCAAAAGAATTTGCCGTGTTAAGAAAGATCAACGACGAAAACCACTACCTGGTGAAAATAGCATCACGGGGTAAAGCTGCCAATAGCGATCATTATTGGTTCACCGAAAAAGGCGTGCCTGCTTTTTTTATCTATACCATGGGCGGTATCAAAGCCTATCACGATGTTTTCGATATCAGCCGGACATTGCCGCTTAATGAATACAAGCACCTTTTTAAATTGCTGGTAGCGTTTAGTACAGCTATGATGAAACCTTAATTCAGATTTTTCCTGAACTCATTCGGAGTTTGACCCTCAATCCGTTTGAACAGTTTAAAGAAATAACTCAGGTTATTGATACCGATGGCATAACAGGCCTGTGTTATGGTAACATCAGCATTGGTCAGCAATTGTTTGGCTGCCTTAACGCGTTCGTTCAAAATAAATTCAACCGGGCTAATACCAAATTCGCGTTTGAAACACCTGAAAAAGTTTGGCCTGCTCATGCAGCATATATTACTCAACTGATCGATGGTGATCTCTTCGTGAATATGGGTTTTGATGTATTTAACTACAGCCGCGAAACGGTTGGTGGAAGTATGTTTATGATAATTATCTAAAATAAGACTGCGCGCCTGTGTTTGCATCAGCCTGATCAATAATTCTTTCAAAGTAAAATCGGCTATAACATCTTTGGCGGCAAAGTTTTCAGTGCTGATATGAACCAGCCTATCGATCGTGTCTGTGATCTGGAAAGTATTTTGAAGGTGAAAGCAATTCAGATCAATATCCCAGCTTTCGTTTTTTTCTACTTTGGGGTATTTTTCGTTCAATAAACCTAAAGTGTCAGATAACATTCCCGGGTCTATGGCCAGTGCGATACATTGAGTTGGGTTTGCGGCATTGGCTTCCGGGAAATCGATGATCATCTCTTCATTATCCGGCACGATCACAGATTCGCCGGGCAAATAGTCGAAATGCTGTGAACCGAAAAGGTGCATCACCTTTTTTCCGCGTAACATGGTTGTTAAAACCATATCATCAAATTTGAGCTTCACCTTTTCCGACCGCTGATGGGTTTCAAATACGTTCAGTTCGCAATGCTGCAAGGTGTAAACCGACCGGTTCTCGACCAGTGTTTTCAGGTTTTTTTCATCATGAAGCGGTAGCGGGCGTGGCTTAAACTTGCTTTCCATAGGGTACTTACGCTCGGGATATTATAATTGGTAAGCTAAAGTTAGCCAGATAATTTTAATAAAATAGTGATCTAAATCATTTAATATTTTAGTGCACAAGCCTGATACTATAGTGCATAAAGATATTTGACCGACCTCCGTAGCTTTAGCATTATCAATTATTTAAAATCAAAGAAAATTTATGGAAACGATCGCAGCAACACAAAAGCTGGTCGCCAGGCCGGCATTTAAAGATCACTACGACAACTTTATAGGTGGTGAGTTTGTAGCTCCCGTAAAAGGAGAGTATTTTGAAAGTATATCGCCTATTGATGGCGAAGCATTTACCAATGTGCCACGCTCAGGCAAGGAGGATATCGAACTGGCACTCGATGCCGCACACAAAGCATTTGCAACATGGTCGCACACTTCGCCGGCAGAAAGAAGCAATGTATTATTGAAAATTGCCGCCAAAATGGAGGAGAACCTCAATTACCTCGCAGCGATTGAAACCATTGACAACGGTAAACCTATTCGCGAGACCATGGCAGCCGATTTGCCGCTGGCAATAGACCACTTCCGTTATTTTGCCGGAGTGATCCGGAGCGAAGAGAGTTCGGTTAGCGAATTGGATCAAAATACCGTATCGCTCAACATCCACGAACCGATAGGTGTAGTTGGGCAGATCATACCCTGGAACTTCCCATTGCTAATGGCTACCTGGAAAATGGCACCGGCAATGGCAGCAGGTTGTACCATCGTAATGAAACCTGCCGAGCAAACCCCCGTTGGTATTTTAATGTTGATGGATCTGTTGAAAGACATTATACCTCCGGGCGTGGTGAATATCGTTACCGGCTTTGGTCCGGAAGCCGGCAAGCCTCTGGCTACTTCACCAAGGGTATCAAAAGTTGCCTTCACCGGAGAAACAACTACTGGCCGGCTGATCATGCAATATGCTTCAGAAAATCTGAACCCGGTTACGATGGAATTGGGCGGCAAATCGCCAAATATATTTTTACCAAGTGTGATGGATGCTGATGATGCATTTTTTGATAAATGTCTGGAAGGTGCAACTATGTTTGCTTTAAACCAGGGCGAAGTTTGTACCTGTCCATCCCGGATGCTGATCCATGAGTCGATCTACGACCGTTTTATCGAACGCGTAATTGAACGCGTTGAAGCTATTAAAATGGGACATCCGCTCGATCCAGATACCATGATGGGTGCTCAGGCTTCTAAAGATCAGTATGAAAAAATACTTTCTTATATCGAAATAGGTAAAGAAGAAGGTGCTGAAGTACTAACCGGTGGCGCCAAAAAATACCTTGATGGCCTGACCGAGGGCTACTATATCCAGCCAACTTTGTTGAAAGGAAACAATAAAATGCGCGTATTCCAGGAAGAGATCTTTGGCCCGGTAGTTTGCGTTACTACATTCAAAACTGTTGAAGAAGCCATTGAAATTGCCAATGACACGCTTTACGGTTTAGGTGCCGGTGTTTGGACACGTGATGCACACGAATTATATCGCGTACCTCGTGCTATACAGGCAGGCCGGGTTTGGGTAAATTGTTATCATGCTTATCCGGCTCATGCTCCTTTTGGGGGCTTTAAAAAATCAGGTTTTGGTCGCGAAACACATAAGATGATGCTGAACCATTATCGCCAGAATAAAAACATGCTTATTTCTTACGACAAAAATAAATTAGGTTTCTTTTGATTGCGGTCTCTGATTGGGTGGCATCGTCGCGTTTGGCGGCGGTGCCTTTTTTATTTTTGATATGAACAATAACAACAGGGTATTAATTACAGCCGAAGCAGCAAAAGTTGTTGGGCAATTACGCGCCAGGTTTGGCGATCTGATGTTTCACCAAAGCGGCGGTTGCTGCGATGGCTCGCAGCCGATGTGTTTTGAAAAAGGTGAATTTATTGTCGGCACAAATGATATTTATCTTGGTGATATTGAAGGTTGCGCCTTTTTTATGAGCGCCGACCAATTTGAATACTGGAAGCACACGCAACTCATCATTGATATTACACCCGGCAGGGGAGCAAGTTTTTCATTGGAGATACCATTGGGGCTTCGGTTCATTACCCGATCGAGGCTATTTACCGATGATGAATTAAATAGCCTGAGC
>Ga0164297_10002833_pt1 | contig 16726 bp, 9 predicted proteins | sample GEODES058metaG_FD_113539 | JGI IMG/M metagenome (GOLD analysis project Ga0164297, IMG submission 113539) | Dystrophic lake water microbial communities from Trout Bog Lake, Wisconsin, USA - GEODES058 metaG | ecosystem: Environmental > Aquatic > Freshwater > Lake | place: USA: Trout Bog Lake...
GGCGGCGCCGACCCCGCCCGCTGGCAGCAACTCGTCGACGCGGGAATCTACAACCCGCTGCGCGACACCCAGGTCTACGGCCCGCCACCGCAGTTTTACGACCAGGTGCTGATCTACCGCGGGAACCGCGGTCAATTCGTGACCCTGGGCGACTACGACACCCTCGACGCCGCCTTCCGGGTCTCCAACCGCTCCCTCGCGCTGCCCACCGGCAGCGGTGCCGTCAACCTCGGCGCCGACTATCGCCGCACCCATCTCGCTGATTTCACGGATGACGAGCGTTACGCCGACGGCACCCTGGCCAGCCCGCCCGTTGATTGGCAGGGCCGCACCCTGCAGCGCGTCAGCATTTTCGGCGAGCTGCAGTCCCCGGTGCTCCCCACCGCCCGGCTCCCGCCCTGGCTCCGGGCGCTCGATGGCGATCTCGCCGTGCGTTACATCGCCGCCGATACCTCGCGCGAGACCAACGTGGCGCCGACCTTCGCGCTGAAAGCCGACTTCGGCGGCGGATTTTCCCTGCGCGGCAGCCTTACCACGTCGAACCGGGTGCCCACACCTCAGATGAGCCGGCCCCTGTCGGCACCCGGTGGCACGCCGGGTTTGAATTACACCCAGATCACCGACCCGGTGCGGCAGCAAATCTACGACGTGCAGGCGAACGATGCGCCGGACCCGAATCTGCGCCCCGAGGCCGCCATCACCCAGACTGCCGGCATCATCTTCCAGCGGGGCAAGGTTCAACGCTTTCGCCTGGGCCTGGACTTTGTCGACACGCGCAAGACCAACGAGGTCGTCGTGCTCGACGCCCAGGCCGTGGTCAATTTGGAATCCGTGTTTCCGGAGCGCGTGATCCGCGCTCCACTCCAGCCCGGCACCCCCTATTCCGCCGGCCCGATCGACTCCCTCGTCACCGGCGCCGTCAACCTCGCCTCGCGCCATTCGCAGAATTGGAATGCCTCGCTCGACTACGCCTGGACGGAGTGCCTCGGCGGCACCTTCGAACTCTACGGCCGGCTGCTCTATTACGAGCGCTATGAGGTGCAGATCTATCCGACCTCGCCCACGGTGGATGAGTTGGGCAATCCCGACGGCGCCACCTCGGGGCTGTTGAAATATCGCGCAAATTTCGGCGCGAGCTGGGCCAACCGGGACTATGGCTTCGGTTTGGATGGCCACTATTTCCATTCGCGGATCCTGCCGGCCACCGAATGGGCGGCCCAAGGCAGCGACCGCATCGGCTCCTTCCTGCAGTACGATTCGTATGTGCACCGCGACCTGACCCGCTGGCTCCCGTGGAAGAACCCGCGGTACGGCCTGCGCGCACAACTGCGCGTCAACAATATCTTCGGTTCCGCCTTCCCTCGCTACGTGAATGGCGGCGCCGGTGCCGGCGTGCAGCCTTACGGCGACTGGCGGGGCCGCACGTATTCCCTGTCCCTCACCGCCTCGTTTTGAACCCGGCCGCGAACCGCCCCTTTCTTGCGACGGCTATTTTCCGCCGAACCCACTGGCGGATTGCCGGTCCGTGACTGTCATTCTCTTCAATCAAGAAGGGATTTGCCGCACCCGCCGCCACGTCATGGAGTCCTCCATACCACCGCTCTCCTCCCATCACACGATGACCTCCCTCGCCTTGGCCAAGGACTTCACCCCCGAGGACGAAGCCCAACTCCGGGAAGCGCTGAAGCGGTGCTCGCCTTCCACCTTCGAGGCGGCCTGCCAGTTCCGGAAGACCGGCAACTTGGAGCATATTCCGGTGATTATCTTTGGCGTCATCGAGCGCTTCGTGGAATCCAAGTTCCGGCCCAGACTGAAAGAGTCCGATGCGGACCTTCGCCTGGTAGAGGATCTGGGCATTGATTCGCTGACCATGATGGAAATCGTGATGCTGACCGAGGACGTCCTCCAGATCACCATCGACAATGATGAACTGCGCGCGCTGCGGAGTGTCGGGGATGTCCGGCAGTTCATGGAGTGCAAACTCACCGGCGCCCCCTGCGGTACCGAGGTGGGTCGCCTCGCCTCCTGATCCGGCATTCCCTGCCGGTGGGCCGGGCCAAGCCGGGCCGGACCTGCCGGTGCCGACCGCCGCCCATCGGAAATCTTCGATGCCGTTGGCCATTAGTCATTAGACATCCGTCCGCGCACCACCCAATCTGGCGGGCAGTGCAGGTCTCGTTCATCCTCCCCCTCTACAATCAGCTCGCGCTCACCCGCGCCTGCCTCGCCTCGCTCCGCGCCACGGTACCGGCGACCGTGACCCACGAAATCATCCTCGTCGACAACGGCTCCACCGATGAAACCCGGGAGTTCCTCCGGGAACTCGCCCCGCCCCACGTCATTTTGCTGAACGACCGCAACCTGGGCTACGCCGCCGCCAACAACCGTGCGGCGCGGATCGCCCACGGCGAATTCCTCGCGCTGCTGAACAACGACCTTGTCCTCGAGCCCGGCTGGCTGGAGCCGCTGCTCACCGCCTTTGCGGCCCACCCCCGGGCCGGCCTCGTCGGCAACATCCAGCTGCACGCCACCACCGGCGCCGTCGATCACGCGGGCGTCGTGTTTCGCGATGGCGGCTATCCCGTGCACCACCGCGGGGAACTCGCGGAGCTTCAGGCTGCGGGCGGGATCGTCGAATTCCCGGCCGTCACCGCGGCCTGCTGCCTCGTCCGCCGCGAGTGGTTCCTCCGCGCGGGCGGATTCGACGAAGGTTACTTCAACGGATTCGAGGACACGGATCTGTGCCTGCGCGCCCGGGATGACGGCCTGGTCAACCTGGTCGCGACCGGCAGTGTCGTCCGCCATCATGTCTCCAGCTCGGCCGGCCGCGGCACTCACGAATACCGCAATGCCCGCCGCTTCCTCGCGCGCTGGGCGCCCCGCACCGCTGCGCTGGAGCGGGAATGGAACCTCAAGCTCGCCCGGGACCATGCCGCCCTCGCCGCCCGCCGGTATTTCACGCCGCTCCACCGCAAGCTCGGCTTCGGCGCCCGCGCCCTGCGCCATGCACATCGGGCGGCGCTGGCCGCCGAACAGCGCGCGCGGCGCGCGGCCACCGGACGCATCCGGATCGGCATCGATCTCCTGCAACTTCAGCCCGGGGGCGCGAATGGCGGCATCAAGCCATTTGTGCTCACCTTCCTCGCTGAAATCGGCCGCCAACGCGCCAACGAGTTCAATTTCGCCCTGTTCGCGCCCGCCGCACTCCGCGAGGAACTCGGCGCCGTGCTCCGCCCGGGCGACTACCTGCTCGAACCCGCCGATGGTCAGCTCACCGTCTCGCTCCGCCAAACCAAGGGCTGGCGCGCCGCGGGTGCGCTCTCCCTCGCGGACAACGTGGCCGGCAAGGCGGGCCTTGATGTGCTTTACGCACCGTTCGGCACCTCGCAGTTCATGCGGCCGGACCTGCCCTGCGTCAGTCTCATCGTCGACTTGCTCCATCGGGACCTGCCTGCCGCACTGCCCGTCGAGGAGGTGAATCACCGCCACGCCTGGTTTACCCGTGTCGCGGCGGAAGCCACTTTTTTCCAGTGCAACTCCCACGATGTCGTGCAGCGCCTCGGCGAAAACTATGGCGTCCACCCCGCACGCTGCTTCCACACCTATAACGCCGTGCAGGGCCGTTTTCCCGCCACGGGCGGCGCGCTGCCCGCCGGTGCCCCCGAGGAGCCCTTTTTCTTCTATCCGGCCAATTTCTGGCCGCACAAGAACCACGAAACCCTCCTCGTGGCCTACCGGCTTTATGCCCAGGCCGCCGCCTCGCGGGCCTGGCCGCTCGTCTGCACCGGCCATCCCGATGCCCGGATGGACCTGCTCCGGGAGCTTCGCGATGGCCTCGGCCTGTCCGACCGGGTGATCTTTCTCGGCCATGTGAAGGATGAGGCCTTCTCCGCCCTGTGGGCCCGCGCCGGTGCGCTGGTCTTCCCCTCCCTCTGCGAGGGCTTCGGCATGCCGCTGCTGGAAGCCATGCGCTTTGGCGTGCCCATCATTGCCGCCGACTCCACCGCCCTCCCCGAGGTCGCCGGCGATGCCTGCGTCCAGGTCGATGCACGCGATCCGCAGGCACTCGCCGAGACCATGCGGCGGGTCGCCATCCGGACCGACCTGAAGGACACGCTCATCGCCCGCGGCCACACCCGGCTGGCGGCGTTCTCGCTCGAGCTCGAGGCCGGCCGCCTCGCCCACTTTATCGCGGCCGCCGCGCGGAGGCAGGCCCCATGAAGATCGGCCTCGACGTTTCCCAAACCTGCGCCGAGCGCGCCGGCTGCGCCTGGTACGCCGACGCCCTCACCCGGGCCTTGGTCGCGGAAGGCCTGCCCCGCGGACATACCTTCGAGCTCTATCACCATTTCGGCGAGTGGATCAACGCCGACCCGCGACGCGGCACGATGATCGATGATCCGCGGGTGACCACTCCGTTGCGCGCGATGAAACCGGCGGATGCCCGGAAATTCTGGCACGACGTCGCCACGGGCGAACCGCTCCCTGGCAAACCCGACGTCGTCCTCTCCTTCAATTTTCACGCCCCCAAGCTGCCCCATACGAAGCTCGTCTACACGGTGCACGATCTCGCCTTCTGGATGCATCCGGAATTTGCCACGGATGAAACCCGTCTGGTCTGCCAGCGGGAACTGCTGCAGGCGCTGGCCCGTGCCGCCGGATTCATGTTTGTGAGCCAACATACCCGGAACGAGTTCGAGCAAATCCTGCCCGCCTGGTTCCGGCTCAACCCGCGGCCGCACCTCCTTGCGCCGGGCGCCAGCCGTTTCCCGGCAGCCGAGGTCGCCCGCGCCAAGCCGGATTCGGCGCCCTGGCTGGTCGTCGGATCCCTCGAGCCGCGCAAGAACCACGCCGCCGCCCTGGATGCGTATGAAATTTATCTGGCGCATTCCGGCCTCCGCCGGCCGCTCGTGCTCGCCGGCGGCGCCGGCTGGAAGTCCGCCGAACTGCACGCCCGGCTCGACGACTTCAAGGCCCGCGGACTTCCCGTGCGCTATCCCGGCTATGTCCCCGACCCCGAGCTGGCCGCGCTGTACGCCTCCAGCTATGCCTTGATCGCGCCGAGCTGGCACGAGGGCTTCGGCCTTCCGCTGGTCGAGGCGATGGCCGCGGGCCTGCCGGTGCTCGCCAGCGAGCGCGCCAGCCTGCCCGAGGTCGGTGGCTCCGCCGCGATCTATTTTCCGCCGGAAAGCCCCGCCGCCCTCGCCGACGCCATGCTCTCCCTCGAAAACGAACCCGCCGCCTGTCCGGCGCGCGCCGCCGCCAGCCTTGACCGCAGCCACGCCTTCTCCTGGGCCGGCACCGCCAAATCGGTTCTCGAATTCGCCGGCCGGCTTTAACTAAACTTCCCGGACCCGCGTGAATATCCTTTTCGTCAACTACGGCGACTTCACCAGCAACAGCCTGAACCACATCGGCGCGTTCGCCAACCGGCTCACGCTCCTGGGTCACGCCTGCGTGGTCGCCGTGCCCGAAAATCCGGAAACCCTGTCGGTCATTCCCGAGCCCCTGTTCACCGCGGCAACGTTTCAACGGATGCTGCAGGATGAGCCTGTCTTCCCCAACCGCCGGCCCGCCGATGTCGTCCATGCCTGGACTCCGCGCGAGAATGTGCGCGCCTTCACCCTGGCCTATCTCCGAAAACATTCCGCCGCGGCCCTGCTCATCCATCTCGAAGACAACGAGGTCTTCCTGATGGAGAACTACGCGCGGGAACCCATCGCCACCCTGCGGCAACGCTCCGACGAGGAACTCGCGCTCCGGCTTTCGCCCCGGCTCTCGCATCCCCTCCGCTATCGGAATTTTCTCCGCGTCGCCCATGCCGTCACCTTCATCACCGACCGCCTGCAGGAGCTCATCCCCGCGGGCAAGCCCGCCCGGCGCCTGTTGCCGGGCATCGACGGCGCACTCTACCAGCCGCTGATCCCCGATCCCGCGCTGCGCGAGGAGGTCGGCCTGAAGTCCGGGGAAAGGGTGCTCGTTTTCACGGGCAGCACCACCTTTGCCAACCTGGCTGACGTCCGCACCCTCCTCCTGGCCGTGCGTCTCATCAACGAGCGCGGCACGCCGTGCCGGCTCGTCCGCACCGGCCTCAATCCGCCCGACCTCGCCCGGGAACTCACCGCCCTGGGCGGCGCCCACGTCGTTGATCTGGGCTTCCTGCCCAAGGCCAGGCTCGGACCGCTGCTCGCCTTGGCTGATGTCCTGGTGCAACCCGGCGCGCCCGACGCATTCAACGATTACCGGCTCCCCTCGAAGATCCCCGAGTTTCTCTGCGTCGGCCGGCCCGTGATCGTGCCTCGAGCCAATCTCGCCCGCGAAATGGAAGAGGGCCGCCACGCTCTGTTGCTGGAAACCGGCCGGGCCGAGGAAATCGCCGACAAGTGCCTGCAGGTATTCGGCGACGAGGCCCTCGCCCAGCAACTCAGCTCGGGCGCCCTCGAGTTCGCCCGCACTCATTTCGACCTCAAGGCCAACACCGCCGGACTGCTGGATTTTTACGGAGAGGTGCTTGCGACGGCCACTCCGCTCTTCACCGACCCCGCCACGCCCCCATCCGAGGACGTGCTGCTGGCGGAGGGTGATGCCGCGCTGCGTCTCCGCGCCATGGAAACGACCATCGCCGATTCGCGCCTCAGGCTTTCCCGGCTCCAGGCCGAAAACGCACGGCTCACCGCGCAGGAAAGCTACAACCAGGCCAAGCTGCAGGGCGAGCGCAACCAGGTCGGATTGCTCCGCGGCCAGCTCGTCGAGTCCGCCGCGGCGATGTCGCGCCTCACGCGCACATTCAATGCCGATGAGCTCCGCCAGCGCGACGACAAGATCCGCCGCATGACCGAGTCGTTCTCCTGGCGGGTGACGGCTCCACTGCGCTCGCTCCGCCGCCTTTTTCTCGATTCGGCCAAGGGCAAGGCCTCCGCCAGCGCCGCCCGTCCACCCGCCCCCGAGGCCGCCTTTGCCTACATGATCGACGAGCCGGCGGATTGGGACGACGTGCCGCCCTCCGGCGAGATGCGCGGCTGGGTGATTGCGCCGGACGGCGGCCGGATCGTGGCCGTGCGCGCCCGCGCCGCCGGCCGGACCTTCGCGGCGGTTTACGGCGTCGCCCGGGTGGATGTCGGCGCCGGGCATCCCGATCATCCGCATGCACGGGAATCCGGCTTCACGCTCGACTGCACCCTGCCCGCCGAAACCACGCAGCTCATCGCCTTCGAGGCCTTGACCGAGGACGGAAGCTGGCACTGCTTCGCCGTCCCCACCGCCAAGGTCAGCGCGGAAATCCCCGTCCACCTCCGCCGCGATTACGCCACCTGGGTGAAGCGTTTCGACACCCCGACACTGGAGGAGCAGATCGTCCTGCGCGCGGAACTTGAGGCGCTGCCGCCGGAACACCGGCCGCTGGTTTCCGTGCTGATGCCGGTCTTCAACCCGCCGGAGCAGTGGCTCGTGAAGGCCATCGAGTCCGTGCGCGCCCAGTTCTATCCCCATTGGGAGCTTTGCATCGCCGACGATGCCTCGTCCGCCGCCCATATCCGCCGGGTGCTGGAGGAGTACGCCCAGCGCGACACCCGCATCAAGGTCGCGTTCCGCGCGGAAAACGGCCACATCTCCGCCTCCTCCAACACGGCCCTCGACCTCGCGTCGGGCGAATTCGTCGCCCTGCTCGACCATGACGACGAATTGGCGCCCCGCGCCCTGGCCGAGGTCGTGCTCGCCGCCGCCCGGCAGCCCGCGCTCGAGTTTCTCTATTCGGACGAGGACAAGATCGATGAACTCGGCCGCCGCTACGATCCCTATTTCAAGCCCGACTGGAACCCCGACCTGCTGCTCGGCCAGAATTACACGTGCCATCTGTCCGTGTTCCGCACCTCCCGCGTGCGGGCGGTGGGCGGCTTCCGCACCGGTTATGAAGGCAGCCAGGACTGGGACCTCACCCTGCGGGTGACCACCGGGCTGACTGCCGCCCAGATCCACCATATCCCGCGCGTGCTCTACCACTGGCGCGCCATTCCCGGCTCCACCGCCCTCGTGATCGACGAGAAGGACGACTATCCCTTCATCGCCGCGCGGAAGGCACTGACGGATCACCTGGCCCGCACCGGTGTGGCGGCGGAACTCGTTCCCGTGAAAGGCCATCACTGGCGCGTCCGCTACGCGCAGCCCTCGCCCGCGCCCAAGGTCTCGATCATCGTCCCGACGCGGAATGCCGTGGACCTGCTGCGGCTCTGCGTAGGCTCGATCCTGGCCAAGACGACGTATCCCGACTTCGAAATCATCGTCGTCAACAACCGCTCCGACGATGCCGCCACTCTCGCGTACTTCGGCGAACTGCGCGGGCTCGGCGTGCGGGTGCTCGACTACGACGCCCCGTTCAATTTCTCCGCCCTCAACAATTTCGCCGCTTCCGCCGCCAACGGTTCCGTCCTCGCTTTTCTCAACAATGACCTCGAGGTCATCGCGGGCGACTGGCTTGACGAAATGGTCGCGCAGGCCCTGCGCCCGGAGATCGGGGCGGTCGGCGCAATGCTGTATTATCCCGGCGACACCGTGCAGCACGCCGGTGTGGTGCTCGGCCTCGCCGGCCCCGCCGGCCGCGACGGCGTCGCCGGCCACGCGTTCAAGGACGCCCCGCGCGGCAGCGAGGGGCAGCGCAACCGCCTCCGGCTCGCGCAGAACTACTCCGCCGTCACGGCCGCCTGCCTGGTGATCCGCGCGAAGACCTTCGCCGCTGTCGGCGGCTTCAACGAACCCGACCTGCCGGTCGCCTTCAATGACATCGATCTCTGCCTCCGCGTGCAGCAAGCCGGCTACCGGAACCTCTGGACGCCGTTTGCCGAGCTTTACCACCACGAATCCGCCAGCCGCGGGGCCGAGGATACGCCGGAGAAAATCGAACGGTTCCTGCGCGAGGCCGCCTATATGCGCCGCGTCTGGGGCCGGCAGCTGGACCGCGACCCCGCCTACAATCCCAACCTGACACTGAAGCGGGAGGATTTCTCCCTCGCGTTCCCCCCGCGCTGAGCCGCCCCGCCCGCATGCAAATCGTGAGTTTCGCCGGCAAGGCCAATAGGGAGGATGTTCTTTGCTGCTTGGAATCCGCGGGCTTCGCTCTGACCGTCCGCCGAGGCAGAAGCGGCTCCAGCTCCCGGTTTCGGCGCGGCTCCCGCACACCATTCCCCGAGGTATGAAACCATGACGACACGCTCGCGGTGGTTTCTGCTGGCGGGCTTCTGCCTGCTCATCTTCGGCGGCAAACTCTGGTTCATCGACGTCGCCGGCAGTGACCTGCCGACCTGGGATCAGTGGGACGCCCAGAGCGAGGTCATCCTGCGCCCGTGGCTGGAAGGCTGGATGCGCGCCAAGGAGATTTTCCATCCGCACAACGAGCACCGGCTGGTCACCACCAAGCTCTACACCCTCGGGCTCTTCATCGCCAACGGCCAGTGGGATTGCTTTCTGGAGACCACGGCCAACGCCGCGGTGCACACCCTTTGCGCGCTGCTCTTGCTCCTGTTTGCGCGCCGCTGGCTGGCCGGAATCCAGCTCGGTCTGTTCGCCGGCTTGCTGGTGTTGCTGTTCACCCTGCCGTTCTCCTGGGAAAACGCCCTCTGCGGCTTCCAGGTGCAGTTTTATTTCCTGCTGCTGTTCTCGCTCGGCCATGTCTGGCTGACATTGTCCGGCGACCGCTTCGGCCTGCGCTGGGTCTTCGGGCAGATCTCGGGCGCACTCGCCGTGCTCACCATGGCCTCGGGGTTTTTGTCCAGCGCGGCCATCCTGGCGGTGCTGGCGCACCGCTTCATCCGCGAGCGCCGCTGGACAGCCCAGCAGGTCACCACCGCCTTCTTTGCCGTGATCTTCTGTCTTGCCGGCTGGCTGATGAAAAACGAGGTGCCGGGCCACGCGGTGCTGCGGGCCCACGGTCCCGGACAATTTGTCGAGGAGTTGTTCCAATTGCTCGTGTGGCCCGGGTCCTCGCTCTTTCCCTGGTCCCTGATGCTCTTTGCCCCCGCCGCGGTGTTTGTGGTCCGCCGGGTGCGCAGCCGGGTCACCTCCGCCAACGACGCCCTCCTGATGGGCCTGCTCGCGTGGGTCCTGCTCCAATGCCTCGCCCTCGCTTACGCGCGCGGCGGCGGCGGCACGGTGCTGTCACCGCGGTATCTGGACCTCCTCGCCGTCAACGTCACCCTCGGCTGGATCTTCCTCGCCCAGGAGTTTTCCGGCCGGCTGCGGCGCTGGTTTGGAGCGCTCTGGCTCGCGGTGGTCGCGGCCGGGTTGATCCAGCAGAGCTGCACAATGTGGCGATACGACATCGAGCCGGACATCTCCCGCCAGCAGCGGCAGGAAGGGCATGTGCGTGATTTCCTGAGGACCCGCGATCCGGCCCACTTGCTCAACAAACCGTGGGGCGACGTGCCATATCCGGATGGTCCGACGCTGGTCCTGCGCCTGGCTTCGCCCGCCATCCAGTCCATCATGCCACCCAGCGTGCGCCGCTCGATCCCGGTTTCAAATGGTGCGCCCGTCTCACTCCCGGCCTCCGCGCCTGCAGCCATCCGACCGATCGCCCTGAGCACGTGGTCGCTGCCGGCAAAGTCCCTGCCCTACCATTGGCAGAGTGCGCCCCAATCCGGCGCCACGCTGCCGGTCCTGCGCTTTCGCATCGCGGGCGATCTCGGGCGTCCAGGCTACCACGGCCGGCTGGTCGTGCGGAGCGCCGCCGGCGAGGTCGCGGTCGAACCCGAGTCCGCTCCCGGAAATTACTGGAAGAACGTCAGTGTCTTTCGCCCCGCCGGCGAGTGGTGGCTGGAGGCCACGGCGGCGGATTCCGGAAGTTGGTTTGCCTTCACCGAGCCCGTCGAAGTCGGCCGCCTCACTTGGATCGCGGAAAAACTGCTGAAATACCACTTCGTCGTGATCATCGCCGGCCTGGCCTTGCTGGCCGTCGGCGCCCTGCCGCGGCAGCGCCCGCGGCCTTGATGACATGCTGCTCCTGGCCACATGGATCATGGTTTGCGGTCTCGTCGCCGTCCCGGCGGCGGCGGCGCATCGCTGGCTGGTCCGGCGCGGCTGGGACGACGAGCGGGTGCTGCTGGCCGCGCCACTGGTTTTTGTCGGTGTTATCGGCTACCTGGTTTTCTGGGCCTACTTCTTCCACCCCGGGTTCGGCCGGGTGGTTTCTTTTTCCCTCGTGCCCGCGTTGCTCGGCCTGTGGATGCGGCCACGGCCCCGACTTGCTCCCGGCATCGCGTCCCGCGGGCTCGCCTTGCCGGCGCTGCTCGGATTTGCGATCGGGCTGTTTTATCTGGCCCTGCTTTACCTGCCCGAACTTGGGCATGAGCCTGAATGGCAATCCAGCTTCCGCTTTCTCTACCCCTTTCCGATTGACGCCAACCTGCCCAAAATGCTCGGCGACCGGCTCTATGCCGGCGAACCCGTCAAACCCTTCCTGCCGGATGCCGGCTGGCTGAGCAGCGACCGGCCGCCGCTTCAGGTGGGGCTTTATCTTCTGGTACGCCCATGGCTCGAGTGGCTCCATCTTCCCGTCGGCTTGGGCTATCAGTGCCTTGGCACGCTGGCCCAGCTCTGCTGGCTGCCCGGTGGTTGGTTGCTTTGCCATGCGCTGAAGCTGGGCCGCCGCCGTTCCGCCGTCGCCATCCTGGTCATCGCCGCCTCCGGTTTCCTGCTGTTCAACAGCACCTTTGCCTGGCCCAAGCTGCTGGCCGGCGGATTCGTGCTCATGGCGGCGGTGCTGTTGCTCGACCGCTCGGCGCCCCGCTCCCCGGCCCTGGCCGGGCTCGCCGCCGCCGCCGCCGCGCTCGGCTGGCTGGCCCATGGGGCCGCGGCGTTTTCCCTCGTGACCCTCGCGCCCCTGTTGTTGCTGCCGCGCTATTTTCCCGGCTGGAAGCATTGCCTGGCCGCCGCCGCGGTATTCGGGCTGCTGGCCCTGCCGTGGACCGCTTACCAGAAGTTCTACGATCCGCCGGCCAACCGGCTGCTGAAGTGGCATCTCGCCGGCGTCGTGCCGATTGATGACCGCGGAGCCCTCGAGACCATCCGTGACTCCTACGCCGCCCTTCCGCGCGAAAACTTGATCGCCAACAAGCGCATCAACCTCGACATGCTCTTCCGGGGCTCCCACGCCTCGGCCCTCGATTTTTTCACCACGCCCATCCGGCAGCGGCGGGTGGATGAGTTCTTCTATGTCTTCCGCAGCCTCGGCAGCCTGAACCTCGCCTGGGTGCTCGCCCCCGCCCTGTGGCTGTTGCGCCGCCGCCGGCCCCCGCACTTCGAATTGCAGGGCCTCCTGCTGGGCTGGAGCGCGCTCACCCTGCTCTTCTGGGTTCTGGTCATGTTCATTCCCGCGTCGACGGTCGTGCATTCAAGTTCCTACGCGATGATGCTGTCGCTGATGCTGCTCGCGGTTGTCTTCATCCTGAATCTGCCGGCTTGGATCGCCTGGACGATCCTGGGCTGGCATTGCCTGGATTTCGCCTTCACGTGGGTGCCCTACTACGGCTCGGCGCCGGTTCATCCCGGCATGATCTGGCTGATGGTCCTTTCCGCCGGGCTGATCGGCTTCGCGCTGTGGCGGGCCGCGCCCGCGCTGTCAGCCGGGGATGAGAAATCAGCTGGAAAGGCTGCGGTCCCTCCTCTTGCCTGACTGCTTTACGTCCCGCCCCTTTCCCGACCCGCCATGGCCAAAACCCTTCTCGTCACCGGCTCCTCCGGCCTCATCGGCTCCGAGGTCTGTGTCTATTTCGCCCGCGAGCTCGGGTACACGGTGCACGGTGTGGACAACAACCAGCGCGCCGTTTTCTTCGGCCCGCAGGGCGACACGCGCTGGAACCAGCAGCGCCTGCTCAAGGAGCTGCCGGGCTTCGTGCACCACGAACTCGACATCCGCGACCGCGCCGGGGTGCTCGCGCTGGTCAGGTCCGTGAAGCCCGATGTCGTCGTCCACACCGCCGCCCAGCCCAGCCATGACCGCGCCGCCGCCATCCCGTTTGACGACTTCGACACCAACGCCGTCGGCACCCTGAACCTGCTTGAAGCCGTGCGCCAGGCGTCGCCCGAGTCCCCGTTCGTCCACATGAGCACGAACAAGGTGTACGGTGACGCACCCAACCGCATCGCATTGCGGGAACTCGCCACGCGCTGGGATTACGCCGATCCCGCCTATGAGCACGGCATCGCGGAAACCTTCACCATCGACCAGTCGAAGCATTCGCTCTTCGGCGCGTCCAAGGTCGCCGCCGACGTGATGGTCCAGGAATACGGCCGTTATTTCAACCTGCCCTGCTGCTGCCTCCGCGGCGGCTGCCTGACCGGGCCCAACCACACCGGCGTTGAGTTGCACGGCTTCCTCAGTTACCTCGTGAAATGCAACCTCGAGGGCCGCGAATACAAGGTTTTCGGCTACAAGGGCAAGCAGGTGCGCGACAACATCCACTCGCTCGACGTCGCCCGCTTCATGGCCGCATTTGTCGCCGCGCCCCGCGCCGGCGAGGTCTACAACCTTGGCGGCGGCAAGGCCAACAGCACCTCCATCCTCGAGGCGTTCCAGATCACGGAAAAGTTCACCGGCCGGCCGCAGGTCTTCACCTACGTCGACCAGAACCGCATCGGCGACCATATTTGCTACTACAGCGACCTGCGGAAGATGCGCGCCCATTATCCCGCCTGGGACATCACCCAGTCGCTCGAGGAGACGATCCGCCAGATCGTCGAGGCCTGGCGCCGCCGCGAGGCGAAGTGAGCCGCTGACCCACGTTGGTGGCGAAACGTGGCTGAAACCGCCGACTCCTTGACCGCTTCCTCCACCCCCTCTCCCGCCAATTCAGCCGCCGCCGACCATCGATCGGCGAGGGTCTTCGGTCTCGATCTGCTGCGGGCCGCCGCGATTTTGAGCGTCCTGTTCGCGCATTTGTTCGCCGTGCTTTATCCGCATGTCTGGTGGCTGGGCCTGCTGGGCCACGGCGGCTTTTACGGGGTGGAACTCTTCTTTGTGCTGAGCGGGTTCCTCATCGGCAAGATCCTGGTCGCGCGCGGCCCGGACTTTGCGACCGGCGGCGCCCTGCCCGAATTCTACCTGCGCCGCTGGTTTCGCACGCTGCCGCTGTTCTGGCTGCTGCTTGCGGCGAACGTGCTGCTCGACCGGTATGAGCAGTCGGTCCATTACCCCGTCTCCGTCGTCCTGGAGCAGGGTTTCTTCCTCCGGAACTTCGCGTCCTACCGGATGGCCTTTGCACCCGAGTCGTGGAGTCTCGCCGTGGAAGAGTGGTTTTACCTCCTGTTTCCCGCAGCACTCTGGCTCGGCCTGCGCCTGCGGGCCCGGTTCGACCGTGTTTTTCTCCTCACCGCCGCCTCATTCTACCTCTTCTCCACCTGCGCCCGATTGGCTTCCGCCCCGCATGACTATGCCACGTGGGGGGAGTGGCAGCGGGTCATCGTCGTCAATCGTTTCGATGCCATCATGACCGGCATGATCGGCGCCTGGCTCGCCAGCCGGTCTCCCGCGATGTGGCGCCGCTCGGCGGTGTTCTGTGCGGTCGCAGGGTGCCTGTTGCTCCTTGCCATGTATGCTTCGCTCTGGCGGATCCAGGGAAACTGGGTGGCCGCGGGCGCGGACGCTTTCTTCGCCCGGACCTGGCGCTTCAACCTGGTCTCGCTGGGCTTCGCCCTGCTCCTGCCGGCCGCATCCACCTGGACTCTGACCACAGAGAACTTTGCCAGCCTGTCCATCCGCCGGATCGCCCTCTGGTCATATGCAATGTACCTCGTACAGCATCCGCTGTCCCGCCTGATCATGCCGTATTTTTTCAAGGACTGGCCCACCTCCGCCCTGCAGGCCTGGTCCCTCTTTGCCACCGTGCTGGGCGCCACCATCGCACTCAGCGCACTGCTCCATCATGCATTCGAGGCGCCCTGCACGCGGTTGCGCGACCGCGTTGCCCCCGCGTTGCTCCGGCGCTTTTTCCGCCCGCCGGCGAAACCGGCCTGAGGACGGCGGTCAGATCCGGTTTTCCGCACTCGGCTTCATCGGCTCCATTCGCCCCTGAAGCGGGCGGATCTGGCATCTTTGCAGAATGTCTGTAACGTCGGGCTCTTCCTCCGACGTCATCTGTCCTATCCACCGCATGAACCTTTCCGGCTCCATCCTGTCCCGTTCCGGCTTCGCGCTTGCCCTGACGATGGCCGGAGCCGCCTGCGCTTCCGCCGCGGAACTGCCGGTGAATTCGCCGTTCCTACCGCCCTCCGCCGTCTCCGGCAGTGCCGCAGTCTCCTCAAAATATCAGCTCTCCGGCATGATCGTGACGGGCAAGGACACCCTGATCAGTATCACACGGCTGAGCGACCGGCAGAGCTTCTGGATTCCCCTTGGCAGCACGGTCAATGAGGTGACCGCGCTCAGCTACAATGCAGATCAGGATGAAGCCACGGTTCGCGCCCATGGCGAAACCCTCAACCTGCCGCTGAGCAAACCCCTTGTGACGGCGCCTGTCGCGAGGTCCGCCGCCGCGGTCACGGTGGCCGCATCCGCAGCCGCCCCCGCGCTGTCTCCGCCGCTGCCTTCGCTCGCGTCAGCCCCTCCGGAAGTCCAGGAACGGGAAGCCCGCATGCTGGTCACCGACCTGCTGGAAATCGGCCAGCAGCAGCGTAAGGCTTATGAAGAGGCTCAAAAGAAAGCCGCCGCGGACAAGAAATAGGAGCCGTCAGCCGTCGGCATACAGCTTTCAGCTTCAGGCAGCGCTCCCGGTCGCCAACGCCTGGCCGAGGAATACGGGCAGCTCCGCAGGGCTCAAATTTCGCCTTTCGCCGCGCCGGATACCCTGCTTGCTTCACTGTGATGAAAATCCTGATCTCCGGGGTGTGCGGCTTTGTGGGCAGCACCTTGGCGCGAAGCCTTCTCCTGTCCGGTCGTGGGCATCAGGTTTACGGCTTCGACAACTTCATCCGTCCGGGTAGCGAGACCAACCGGGCCGAACTCAAAACCCTGGGGGTGAAGCTGTTTCATGGCGACCTCCGCGCCGCCAGCGACCTTGAGACCCTGCCCGCCTGCGACTGGGTGATCGACGCCGCGGCCAACCCCAGTGTGCTCGCCGGAGTCGACGGCAAAACCAGCACCCGCCAGCTCGTCGAGCACAACCTTGGCGGCACCGTGAACCTGCTCGAATACTGCAAGCAGCACCGCGCCGGATTCATTCTGCTGAGCACCAGCCGCGTCTACTCCATCGCCCCGCTCGCCGCCCTGCCGGTGGAGGCTGTCAATGGAGCCTTTCGCGTCGCCGCGGGCGCCGTCCTGCCTCCGGGTGTGTCCGCCGCGGGCGTCGACGAAAGCTTCGCGACCCTGGCACCCATCTCCCTCTACGGTTCCACGAAGCTCGCCAGTGAAGCCCTCGCGCTCGAATATGGCGAGACCTTCGGCCTGCCCGTTTTCATCAACCGTTGCGGCGTGCTCGCCGGCGCCGGCCAGTTCGGCCGGCCCGACCAGGGCATCTTCACCTACTGGCTCAACAGCCACCTGCAGCGCCGGCCTCTCAAGTACATCGGCTTTGGCGGCCAAGGTCACCAGGTGCGCGATTGCCTTCATCCGCGCGACCTCGCGCCGTTGCTGGAAAAACAGTTTGCCGCCCCGCCCCTGCCCGCTGCCGACCGCATCGCCAATTTTTCCGGCGGCACCGCCTCGGCCATGTCCCTGCGGCAGCTGACCGACTGGTGCGACGCC
>Ga0164297_10002834_pt1 | contig 16723 bp, 13 predicted proteins | sample GEODES058metaG_FD_113539 | JGI IMG/M metagenome (GOLD analysis project Ga0164297, IMG submission 113539) | Dystrophic lake water microbial communities from Trout Bog Lake, Wisconsin, USA - GEODES058 metaG | ecosystem: Environmental > Aquatic > Freshwater > Lake | place: USA: Trout Bog Lake...
ACACCACTGCCGGCTTCCCAGAGGTGAAGCGCCTCAGAGGCAACCTGGATGTGTGGGTGAACGGCCGCAGCGCTGCTGGAGAAGTGCCAGAAACGGCGGAGGGAGTGGCGCGAGGCCGGGCTGTGTTCAACACGCAACAGCTTGCTGATGGCCAATGGCATCATGTAGCCGTCACTTGGCGCCATGACACCGGCATCGTGAAGGCGTTCGTGGACGGCCGAGAGGCTACTACGGTGGCGGAGTCCCGTCAAATCGTGGCGCCGGGGACCCAGCGATCGGGACAAGGATCATTTGTCCTTGGCCAGGACCAGGACTGCCCGGCGGGTTGCTTTAGTACTAGCCAGGCGCTGAGAGGCAACTTAGCAGAGGTGCGCCTTTGGAGCGAGGTCCGCACTCAAGATCAGATCGTAGACGGCATGTCGTGGCCCTGGCTGAAGCCTGCAGGCGATGCCCCGCCCACGTTGGTAGCTCGTTGGACATTTGACGAGGCGCGACGCAGTGCCGGATGCTTCGATGATCAGCAGTCACCGTGCATTGTACAGCCCAGTGGCGGCAGTGCTACAGGCACGCAGCTGACGCTCACAGCGGCAGTGCCAAGGCGCACTCTGTCGGATGCGCCCCATCAGCCTCTTTTCTTATCCCGTCCGGATGAGTTCAAGCCGGACAAGGCGCTGGCAACTAGCTTTGCAGCTGGCAACGCGATCTATCTCCGAGGGCAGCAGGCGCTTGTGAATGCTGGAATGGCGCACTTCCCCACTGATGCCTTCACTGTGGAGTTCTGGATGCGCACCAGCGATAAATGTCGCACAGGCACGCCCTTTAGCTACGCTGCAGGGACAGGCCAGTATAGAGTAAGCGACAACATGTTGACCATCACGAATGCCAACAACTGGCAGATTGCCATTGCTGAGGACCAGGGCGGCAGTCACATGGCGCATGGCGGCTTGGACGACCACAGTGGCCTGGCAAGCACGCACGGTGACTGGACGCATGTGGCAGTGACCTGGGAGAGCGGCACTGGTATTACACGGATGTACCTGGACGGGCGCATTGTGTGGACCACTGTCCGGGCGCGGGGAATTCGACTCACAGGTGGCGGCGTGCTGGTCATTGGGCGGGAACAAGATGCACTTGGCGGCGGGTTTGGTCGTGGTCCTCCTGGTGATGTGCGTGGCGGCCAAGGCGCTGGCGCCCAGGACTTCCGAGGCTCGCTGGATGAGATGCGCATCTGGCGGGTTGCGCGTGCAGAGCATCAGATTGCAGACGCGATGGAGTTGGTATCATCGCCAGCGCTTGCCAAAAACCCGGACCTTGTCGCGTACTGGACATTCGATGAGGGCCGTGGCCATGTAGCGCGGGATCTGAGCGGCCACGGCAACGAGCTGGTGCTCTCGCCAGCGGACGATAGCGCTTGGGTGGTTAGCACTGTCACGGAGAAGCGAGAGGAGCGCGCCCGGGGCCGAGATGGCGCTGCAAGTGGGCAGCCAGCGCCGATGCCGTCTCCCAAGAAGCAAAAGCGCAGCAAAAGAGCTCATCGGGGCAAAAGAGTGCACGCAATGCTGACCTTCTTCACAGTTCTGCTCCTGCTCGCGGCTGCCGCGGCGGCGTTCATCTGGCGCCACGAGCTGGTAGACACCTGCGAGCCACTGGTCGAGCTTGGCACCCAGCTGCTGCGCAGCCTTCGTGCGCGCTTTGGACGACGCCACTCGGCAGCGTACGCCTCCATGGACGATGCCGACTTCGACACAAGCGACATGACTGCAGCAGAGGCATTCGAGAGCTACAGGCCGCCAATACGATGATGAATTTCAGACAATGTGAACTGCGTCCGCCGTGCTTCTTGTGGTCCAAAAGGAGGTGGGTTCCCCGACACAATTTGTACTCCCCTCGGCAGACAGGTTGCAGGCCCGGCCGCAGGCACCTTCCGTTGGCCTCCCTCGGGCCCTGTCAGAGTCATGGAAGGAGCGAACTTCCTAGCGGAGGTAGTCCTCATCGCTCTTGGCTTGATCACTTGCTTCGCAGCCCTGGGGTGCGTGCATACCGCTGCTGTGCATTCCCACCCCAACGATAAGTGACCATCTACCCACGCGGCGACAGGTGGCATAGCCGCCGGGGCTGAGTTAGTGGGGAGGGAGGGGTGTCACGTGCGCAGCTGCAGAGCGTGTGGTGGGGAAGCGCTGGAGGCGAGAGTGCTGCAGAGAGACGCGGTATATGCTCACGTGCCTGCTGCCAGGAGGGCACCTGAAGCAAAGAGACCGCAGCAGAGGTGTTGGGCTGTGATTGGTGAGCACCTCCACCCACTGCGCCCTGCACGCTGGCTGCGGTAACCACCATCTTCGTACCGCGCATGTGACGCACATACACACCTACTATCGCCTCTGTTGTGTCCGCTTTGCGGAGACCCTCCACGTGGAACCCACAGACGAGAGTCCTTCGCCGTTCTATTGGCCAGGTGCCCCATGTTGCGACGCACAGCTCGCCTACGGCGCGAGTATTTGTACCGCAAATCGCTTGAGGTGTGTGCAGGCTGCTGCTGCTGCGCCAGCGTGCACGCTGTCGTAGACGCCAGTGACCTGACAAGTTGCCTCTCTGCAGGGCGAGGAGCGCGTGGAGTACGAGAAGAAGCGCGCACTTCGAAAAGCGCTGGAAGGTATATGCATCCCACCCACTTTTGCGCTGCCGCATTGGCGCCCAACCCCGCGCACTGCACGTACCAAACCTGCTCACAAGCACCTCGTACCTCTCCACAGAGGGCCGCCCCGTGCCCACAGAGCTGCGTCGTGACGCCGCTCAGCTTCGCGAGGAGACAGACCTGGAGGACGTGCGCACAGCGGCGGCACGGTCTCACGAGGACGACGAGTACGCGGCCGCCGGGGAATCGGACCCGAAAGTGTTTCTGACCACCAGCCGCAATCCGTCCACTCGACTGACGGCATTTGCTAAGGAGCTGAAGCTTGTGTTTCCGAACGCTGTGCGCGTGAATAGGGGCGCCCTGGTGCGTGGACACCAGGTGGAAGGCAGAAGCAGCTCTATTGTACAACGTGCTGACGGTGCGCGTGGTGTGCACGCAGGTGGTGGCTGACATGGTGGAGTCGTGTCGTGCCAACGGGTTTACAGACATCATAGTGGTGCATGAGCACAGGGGTGAGCCTGATGGCTTAGTCGTGTGCCACCTGCCCTTTGGTGCGCTGCACATTCCGTGGGCTTGAAATCACAGCCATGTGTCTGAGGATGCGCCCCCGGTCTGTGCCAGGGCCGACGGCGTACTTCGGGCTCATGAATTGTGTGGCGAGGCACGACATCAAGGAGGCGGATCTGGGAACGGTGTCAGAAGCTTACCCGCATCTAATCTTCGAGGCGCGTTGGGCGACTGTCTCGCTTGCACCACCACAATCCTGTAGTGTGCAGGAGATTGTGGTATTCACACGCCTGCGCTGCGTTTTCTCTCCATGCAGGGCTTCACCACGCCACTGGGCAAGCGAGTGTGCAACGTCCTGCGCTTCTTGTTTCCTGTGCCCAAGGACGACAGCAAGCGGGTGATGACCTTTGCGAACCAGTCAGATTACATTAGCTTCAGGCATCACACGTATGACCAGCCGCGGGGGTCGAAGAGCCTGACATTGAAAGAGGTCGGCCCTCGCTTCGAGATGCGGGTCTTCCAGATCAAGCTCGGCACGCTGGAGCAGCAGGAGGCGGAGACGGAGTGGGCATTGAGACCTTACATGCGCTCTGGCAAGAAGCGCAAGCTGTAAGCTACCGCAAGAGACTGCTTGTTTGCTCTATGCGTTCTATTCTGTATTAACAGCAAGTCACACTACAATGCTAGTGCTTCTAGACAAAGAATTGAAGAAATGCAATCAAAGAATCGCGACACTGCCCCCAACAATACCAGGCAATGCCGAAAAGAATCTACGCCACACGCCGTTCCGCCAGCTTGTACAACAAAACAAAGCCAGCCCGGACGGCATGAGCCCCCCACACACAGACCAAGCAACACAACGCACGCAAGACACTCCACACTCGAAGTGAAGATGTCGCGCGGTAATTCAACACAACACAGGCGCCGCGCCAGCATCAGAAGCGCCGATGGCAGTGGCGCAGGTGACTTCAACCAGCTGCGCGATGGCCGCCGGGTCTCCCCCAACGGCAAGGCGGCAAGGTTTCGGGCGGCACAGGACTGCTGGCGGCTCGCCAGCCGCGGTGGATGCGCGGCAAACAACTGCTCCGTATGGAAGCGACCGGGCGAGCGCCATGGCCCAGTGCGTGGTCATGGTGGAGAAGTGACCGTTCAGGCCCGGTGCCCCAGGAGCACCAGCCCCTGCTCTGGAGGCCGGCGTGTTGCCCCCCATGAGCGCCGCCAGCAGCGCCATCTGCTGCTGCTGATGCGCCATCTGGAGCATCGTGCCGCCACCGGGAGCGGCGGAGGTTGTGCACGTGCCCTCATCGCGGGCATGCATCAGCAACGACATGGTGGCCGCCGCACTAGTCAGGTCCGCGGCGCTAGAGAAACTATGCGTGCCGAGTGGCCCGAATGACACCGTCGGCGCTGTGCCAAGACTGGTCGTCGGGAGCACAGAGCCACCATGAGCGCCACCACTGCCCAGCGACCGCCGGCTGCGCTTGGCGGCGCCGCGGCCGCCCTGATCGCCTTGATCATGCAGCACATCGGTTACAGCGCCGCCGGAGTCGGAGTCGGCCGCATCGGAGTCAGCGCTGCCTCCGCTGCTTGCTCGGATTTCATCCGCAAAGCGCCGCTTCATGGTGCTATTCCTGTTTCATGATTCAAGCACGCAGGAATGGTGTGAGACGACACTCAGCGCGCGCCAGACTGCTGTGTGTGCGCGCACCAGTGGTTCTTAATGGCGTTGTCGGTGCGCCCTGGGAGCGCTCTTGCGATTGTGGCCCACTTGTTGCCGAACTTGGCGTGCGCCTCCAATATGATCCGGTCCTCCGCCTCCGTGAAGCTGTCTTTGCGCACGTCCGGGTTGAGCTGGTTGCACCAGCTGGTTGGCGGGAGCAGGAGGCAGGGGACACAGTCAGCGCCATATCGAGGCTGCGGTCTAAAGCCCTGGTTCAAGTGCGGGGCGCAGCGCAGTGCTGTGCAGCTTACGCCGGGGCTGTCTACAAGCGGCGTACAGAGCGAGCGGCGGTGCACCACGCGGCCGGCGTGGTCGCAGTGAGCGCCAACCCCCAGGTCAGGTGACTGGGCCAAGGCTTGGGGCTCGCGTGCGTTGCCCCATGCAGCCGCCCAAGCGACCAGTAGAAAGTGCGCGCGCGCGTGTCTCACGCTGGGGGCGCGCACTGTGTGTGCGGTGCGCGCGTGCAGGCGCTGTGCTTGCGCGGGGGGCGCACCGTAGGCGGCAGCTCTTACTCGATCGGCCAGAAATACGCTGTGCAATGTGGCTCCAGTGCCGGGCGCCGTACTGGCCAACCAGCTTCTGCAGCAACACGTCCTCCTGCGCGGCCGGAGTGGCGAGTCAGGTGAGGACCGGGGGTGCGCGTCCGGCGTGAACCGGCTGCTTCGAACGACAGTTGGTGGCCGCCTAAGCTGGCCGCCGACGCGCGCCGGAACCGCGGGGCACGCGCCTCGGGACTCCACACCGCCTTGTGGCGCGTCATCTTCGCGCAGGACAGGCGCCTTGTGACTCCACACCGCGAGGCGCGTCGGGACGAGCACCTCACTCGTCCAACACAAGAAGTGTTTGCACAGTCACCGCACAAGCAGCGCTGGACTGCGTGCCGGGGAGGCTGCTGTGTGGTTGCTGTACAAGCCGGTTGCGCACTGGACGAAGAATACAAGGCCCAGAGACGGAGGAGGAGCCACGGCGCTCACAGGGACTTGCGAGCAGGACAGCCCTGGCTTCTCGAGAGCCCCTCCTCCAAACCACCACCGCGTCACTCCCAGGGCCCGTGACTCTTTGTCCCCACATGCTGAGCTCACACAGCCGGCTTAACTTGCCCTTGGACAAACCAGCTGGTCCGGTGACGCTGGAGAGGAGACCTCAGAGACTGAGCTGCTATCCACCAGCAAGGGGCCCAGCCCCGACGACGCGCGCGACTACTACCCGGCGCAGGGCAGCTCTGTCTGGCGCAGCGGCAGCCGCTGTCGCAGTGGGCGTCGCCGGAGTGGTGGTGGCTGGCGCAAGAGCTGCGATGGCGACCTCGGACGCGAGTCTCCTCACGCGCCGAGGCATGGGCAAGTTCATCCGCAACGACGTGGAGGGTAGTCTGCAAGATTTCGACAACGTCTTACAAGTAGCACCACAGCAACGGCCGTACTTGTGGCAGCGGGGACTGGCTTTGTTTTATGCCGGGCGGTTCTCAGACGGCGCAAAGCAGTTCCGTGACGACGTCGCTGTGAATCCCAACGACACGGAAGAGTCCATATGGGCACTGCTGTGCGAAGCCCGCATGGAGGGCGGCTTCGAGGCCGCTCAGAAAAATCTGCTGGTGGTTGGCCGCGATAGCCGGCCTGTGATGAGAGCCGCGTATGAGCTGTTCAAGGGCGCGGGCACGCTACAGCAGTTGCGTGACGCTGCGTCCGCAGGCCCGCATGATGCGTTCTACGGGGCTTTGTACGAGGGACTGTACCAGGAAGTGAAGGGCGATGCTGAGGCTGCAAAGACCGCCATTCTTGCGGCAGTGGCCACTGACTACGGCAAGGAAAGCGGGGACTACATGGCTGCGCTGGCCCGCGTGCATGCCCTGCGCAGAGGCTGGATGTAGTAGCATTCACACACTCATAGTGAGATGTCCGCGTCCACGTACTCGCCTGGTGCCACCTCTGCAGGCTCCGGCCCCTGCGCCGTGAACGTGACGGCGCCCTTGAGCACAACGCCGGGGGCGCTGAACTTGACGGGGCCCTTGAGTGTGAGCGAGGTGCACCCCTTCAAGCTCGGATAGCAGCCATGCGCGACGAGCGCATCCAGCTGGTCCACCAGCTTGTAGTGGCTATCGTCCAGCTTCACCAGCGGAGCGGCAGCCACGTTCGGCGCAAGGGCCACAGTGCTCTCCGGCGTGATGATGTACGCATCCGATCGCAGCAGGAACAGGTCGCCGCACGTCTTGACGGGCGCGAACCGGGTGCGCGGAACCACCACAGCGCCGGCGCCGGGGAAGCACTCGATGGCGGCGCCCATGGCGGTCTCTAGCTGGAACACAGGTGTGGACTTCTTGTCGCGGGGGTCGACCGTCTTCTCGTTCTTGATCAGCGGCAGTTTCAGCGCCCCGCCGCTGGCGTCAAGCTTCGTCTTCAGTGCGCGGAGGTTGAGCCACAGGTTGTTGGTGTTGAAGAAGCGGTGGCGGGACACATCCTGGAAGGAGGCCTCATCAGCCTTGGGGCACTGCGCACTCTCCCGGAGCAGCAGCCGGTCATCTGCAGCAGACGCCGCAAGGTGGCCGCCCTTCTTGTCCGCTGCCGTGCGCTGCGCGCACTCCATGAGGAACGGCAAGCCCTTGTCCGCGAAGTGCGCAAGAAGGTCCACATCCAGAGTGGCACCCAGGTTATCCGAGTTTGACACGAACAAGTATTCAATCCCGCGGCTGAGCAGGTCATCCAGCATGCCGCTTCCCGCGAGTGCGGCGTAGATGTCGCCGTGGCCGGGAGGGCACCACTCAAGAGAGGGGTTGCTGGGCCAGGCTGCGGGTGCAAGCGTGGCCTTGTCCACCTTGGGCGACTTGTTCTGGAGCAGCTCCCACCGCGGCTGCGCCACCATCTCCGGGTGTGCTTGGCCCAGGAATGCGGACGTGTCGGCGCTGGTGCTGAAGCTGTTCATCAGCACGAAGGCCAGGCCGGGCACACCCAGGGCTTCTCTCTGATGCGCAACCTGCAGCGCGATGAGATCCAGGAATGTGTGCCCATCCTTCACGCTGAGCAGGCTCTTCGCCTTCTCCAGCCCCATGCTGGTGCCCAGCCCGCCGTTGAGCTTGAGCACACACGTCTTGGCCAGCAACACCGCCAAGTCGTGCTTGCCAGCGATCCCTGGTGCTCGCAGGAGATGAGCCGGCGCAAGAGCGTGAGTCAGCACGGCAGTGGTACACACCTTTCAGGTCCTCCAGGCTCGGCAGCGAGTCAACGGGCTTCAGGTCACTCTCTGCAAGGAGCCCTGTCTCCCCACTGGCCAGCGCCTCATAGTTGTGTCTGAACGCCGCCACCGCCGCGTCGCTCAGTCCCTCTGCACGCATCTTGGCCTCGAAGGCAGCGAAGCCGTCTGGTGGAGACGCGCACGTGTTGGGACGCGTGTCAGGCTAGCAAAGACTTGGATCCCACACCTTCTGCGCTCGCCCCACGCGCACAAGCGCGAAAGCACCACCTCACTCGTCACAGTGCACATAGCGCGCGTGCTGGCACAAACCACACGAAGCTTGGAAGCAAGGACGACGCGTTCCTAGCTCTCGGTCTTTGCCCCCCAAAGTTCAGCGAAGAGAGCAGCTTGGGCGCGGGCGCGGCGCGCGGGAGTCAGCAGGGACGTGCCTGTTGATGCCATGGTGTGTCACCAACCTACTCCACTCACTCTGTGTGCAGAAAGAGCTGCGGTGAACGTCAGGGAAGTGTGCCGCGGACTGGACATGCGAGACGTGCTTGTTTGCAAGGTGCTCAATGCCCGCGGCACGAGCACTGCAACCACGACCCACGGCCAGGGACCCGTGTCGACACGCACGCACCTCTCTGTGCGCAAGTTCCAATCGTCCAGCGACTGGGAGACCGCGAATGTGGTGACGAAAGCACATGCGCACTTTGGTGCACGACACATTGCACAAGTTTCTATTGAGCGCTGCGAGGCACCTCCCGGGCCACGAGGCCAGCAGCCTTGTCCCACTGCGACGCAGACAGCACTGTACCAGTCATCTGCTCCCTCGGCTTCATGATCTTATCCACGATGCCATACTCCACAGCATCGGCGGGCTGCATGTACAGCGGCCGCGCCATGTCCGCATCCAGCTTCTCGCGGCTGTGGCCTGTCGTCTCATGCATGATGTCCAGCATCGCCTGCTTCTGGGCAAGCACCTCGCGCCACTTGATGTACAACTCAATAGCCTGCCGCTGCCCTGTGCTCGGCACCCGCGGCTGGTGCAACATAGCTGTCGCGTGCGGCATCATGTAGCGGTGCCCCTTTTTACCAGCAGAGAGGAGCATGCACGCCTGGCCGATGGCGACTCCGATGCCGACGGTATAGACTGGGGCGCTGATGTACTTCATGGTGTCGTAGATGGCAGTCGCCTCCGTCTCGAAGCCCACCGTCTCGCCGTCCGCGCGTGTGCAGCCGGTGCTATTGATGTACAAATACACGGGGCTGCGGCCGTCCATGTACTGCATGTACAGCAGCTCCGCAACAATCAGCTCAGTCACGGCAGGCACAAGCTGCACCCAAGGCGCGGGTCAGGCGCACGCAACATGGGGTTCTCAGAGCATGGCATGGCTCACGCACCGGCATGCCGAGGTAGACTATGCGCGAGTCAAGCAACAGGCTGGGCAAGTCTGGTGGTGGAGTCTTTGCCTTGTGCTCGCTGTAGCTCCCCGCCGTCTCACCCCCAGCAGCGCCCGGAGACGCGCCCCCGCCGCCGCCACCACCCACGCCAGCTGCGACGACGTGCGGCAGGTTGGGCAGGAACAGGCCAGAAGAAGCTGCGGCGTCACTGGGGGCCTCAGACGAGGGCGTCCACAGCCGTGAGCTGGGAGAGGCAGCACCTGCTTGCGGGACCAAGGAAGTGTGCGTGGGTGCGTCAGAAGACACTGTGGAGGGCGGCTGCGGCGGGTGAAGACAGGCGGCTTGGCTAAGCCTCCAGGGGGCCAGCAAGGCTGCAACGGCGCACCGTCCTCGCTCGCTCTGCACGCCGTGCCCCGCGCGCGGCGACCAAGACACAGCGTGTCGTTGTGTGGCGCCACGGCACGCCGTGCCGGCTGTGCGGCGTGGGCCGGCACGGAACGGGTCTCCTCCAACAGAGACGACCCCGCCCGGCGACCCGCTCGCGGGACGCCAAGACGTGCAACACTCATGACGCGCCCTCAATGCTGCTCTACCAGTGCACCGACACGCAGCCGGCTCGCGGAACGCCTTCGCGAGGCTGTGAAAGAGAGCTTTGCCACCCGGTGACGTGGCCTGCGCTCCGGACGGAGCGCCTCGCAGTGGCACATAGTGGTAGCAGGACTCCCAGCCGGTGGCGGTGGAGGTTGTGAGTCATCCACAATGGGTGGCGCCCCAACGACGACCGCGGCTGCTGGCCTCGCCCTTCCCTTAGCTCAGCGGCGACGCAGCCGGCGACGGAGCTGCTGCGTCACAGCGCACTCGGTACGTGCGTACACACGTATAACGTCCTCGTCTGTGTGTGGGGGCTGTCGCGTCTACAGAAAAAGCTTTCGCTGTGTGTGGCTCGCTCACCACAGCCTTTATCCTGCGGCACGGCTGCCCCCGCACGCGCGTCTGTGCTCGCCCAAGTGCTCATGCTACCATCGCGAAGCTTGACGCGCTCACACATTCGTGCTCACAGGCTGCGGACGTGCTGCAGGGGGCGACGGCGGCCAACAGAGTTGGCCCGGCCCTCATGGCTCCGACTCTGGGCCAGCCGGGGCAGCGTGGACGCGTGTACCTGGAGACATATGGTTGCCAGATGAACGCGAACGACTCGGAGGTGGTGCTGTCGGTGCTCTCCGCCGCTGGCTATGGGCTGACTCAGGACGTGGGTGACGCGGACGTGGTGTTGCTCAACACCTGTGCTATTCGCGAGAAAGCGGAGCAGCGCGTCTGGCAACGCCTCGCCTACTTCCGCTCGCTGCGCAAGCCGGGCGCGAAACGCAGCGTGCGGGTCGAGAACGGGGGTAACAGGACAGGGAGCTTTCTTGACGGCAGTGTCGGGGCGGGCCAGCCGCCAGTGGGTGAGCGCGTTGTCGTCGGCGTCTTGGGCTGCATGGCGGAGCGGCTGAAGAGCCAGTTGCTGGAGGCTGACCGCCTCGCGGACTTGGTGGCAGGACCAGACGCCTATAGAGATCTTCCCCGTCTCATCGACGCTGTGACTGGCACCGGGCGTAAGGAGATGAATGTGCAGCTGAGCGCAGAGGAGACATACGGAGACATCGTGCCTGTGCGCCCGGATGGCACAAAGGCTGCATTTGTGACCATCATGCGGGGCTGCGACAACGCCTGTGCCTTCTGCATTGTGCCCTACACCCGCGGCCGCGAGCGCAGCCGCGACCCGGAGAGCATCTTGTACGAGGTCCGCCTGCTGTCAGAGGCTGGCGTGAAGGAGGTCACACTTTTGGGCCAGAACGTGAATAGCTTCGCCTATGTGCCTCCTGAAGCGGATGGTAGCGAGGAGCAGCGCACCCCTGTCTCTGCGCTTGAAACCACCGCTGATTTCTCGGCGCTTCTGAAGAACAGCAGCTCTGCCGGTGATGCTGCCTCACCGCAGTTCTATGCCCCTGGCTTCTCATCGCGCTATGACCCCGTCAAGCGCCGCACCGGGGCCGTCCGTTTCGCGGAGCTGCTGGACCGTGTTGCGAGTGTCGACCCGGAGATGCGCATCCGGTTCACAAGTCCGCATCCCAAAGACTTCCCCGATGAGGTCCTGCATGTCATTGCATCGCGGCCAAACGTGTGCGCATGCCTGCACATGCCGGCGCAGAGCGGCAGCGATAGCGTGCTCGACCGCATGGCGCGCGGGTACACCCGGACTGCGTACTTGGGGCTGGTGGCCCGCGTGCGGGAGCTGGTGCCCGGTGTCGAGTTCACATCTGACTTCATCAGCGGCTTCTGTGGAGAGACGGAGGAGGAGCATGCCGACACGGTGGCCCTTGTCGCGGAGGTGGGCTACACGCAAGCATTCATGTTCGCATATAGCCAGCGCGCGGGCACAGCGGCTGCGCGTCACCAAGTTGATAATGTATCTGAAGACATCAAGCAGCGCCGCCTTGCGGAGGTCATCGAGACGTTTCGTGCCAAAGCAGCTGAGCGCAACCAGCAGGAGGTGGGCGCTGTGCACTGCGTCCTGGTTGAGGGGCCCAGCAAGAAGAGCGAGGAGGACTTGGCTGGCAAGACGGATACCGGCAAAGTGGTCGTCTTTCCTGACATCGCCATGCCGGAGCTGTACTCGCCGCAGCATGCATCGCGCACCGTGAGTGGCGGCGTGCGCGCGCAGGCTGGTGATTACGTCGCGGTGCGGGTGGACAAGGCCACAACAGGCACACTGATGGGCATGCCTCTGGGACTCACCACGCTGCAGGGCTTCCAGCGCCTGCACGGCGCGCAGTTCACACGCGCGGATGTTGCTGTTGCGCGATGAGTTGTGTGTGTATATGTGTGTTGTAATAGGATCCCTCGTGTCATCGCGGTCCGCTCGGAGGCGCAGGCCACTTGTCAAACGGACCCTGCTGCCCCGGTAAAGGCTCGATCCGCGGCATGTGCTCTTCTATCCGTCGCGCCGTGTCCTCGTCAACGCCCACCGCCTTGCCGCTGCTCTCCTCCAGTCTGCAAAGCACCTCGTTTGCTGCTTGCATCGTTTGGAGCACGGCTGTCGGCACAGATGCGCCCAGACCGCGCGTCACAGCCTGACCTTTCTTCTTCAGCGCTGCATTCACGCAGGCACGCGTGCGGCACACATAGGCGCTACGTGCAGGCATGCGCACATTCGTATGTGGCATCCATCGCGTTGCGTTATCACCCTCCATCAAAGCCCGCAGTTCTGGTATTGCGTCACTACCCTGAATGCGGCCAAGCACGATTGTGTTGTACATCGCCTTCGCCGCGGGGTCAGGCACGAACGGAACATCTGCCTCATCGTGGTTTTTCTTCTTCGGATAAACCCATCGCCTGCGCACCACGCGTGCTTTCTCCGGCTTCTGAGGCACAACCCCGGGCGGTCGAAGCTGCATGATGCGCCACATGAGTGCTCGAGGCCGGAGGGCCCGGCAGGCGCAGCACAGGCGAACCGTGAGCAGCTTCATCGCCGGCTTCGTCAATCCCTGCCGTGGCTTAGGCGTGCTACTCAGCCGCTTCGCATCGCGGGACGCTAGCACCGCTGCCCAGCGGTCTGCTTGTGTCTGTTGCCGGGTGGCCTCCTGGCCGCAAGCCGCTAGCCACGCCTGTAGCAGCGACCCTTCCACTGCTGCGCGTCGCGCAGCGATAGCGGCATCCCTGACATCGGCGTCATCGCTGGGTGCAGCGACCAGAGCGAGCGAAGCGACGCGGTAGGCGAGTCGGAAGTCGCCCTGAGCAGCGGGAATGAGGTCAGAAAGTCAACTCAAACGTGGCTGTGACGGCGGCGACGACACACGCACCGCTGCATTACTCCTCCTCGCTTGGCGCAGCAGGCCAAACACGCCGTGGGGGTGGTGTTTCAATGCAACTTCAGCCTGTGCAGCAGATGGCAACTGCGGCGGCTCCGCCTTGGGCTGCAACACCGGCGACTGCTCAACTGGACGTGTGCGCGGCACTAAGCGGCGACCACAGCGACGTGGATAAGGCGGCGGCGTGTCAGCAAGCAGCGGGTACCGCCGGTGTCCGCCGACTGCGGCAGCTCTACAGCAGACGGTAGCTGTTCCAGCCACCATAGCGGTGCCAATTACTATGTGTCCGTCATGTGGCGCTATAGCTGGTGCTCACATGGTCCTTGCGGCGGAGTTCAAGCTGGACGATTCGGGTAGCAGCATTACCGTAACCTTCTCGCCGGAGCGCAACGCGGCAACAATGCGTCTTGCGACGCTGGCAACATGCAGCCTGAACCAGTGGGCTCTTGATTTCGACGGCAACTTGGAGCGGACGCTGGAGTCATGTGCTGTTGCTCTCCAGAAGGGCGCCACCTACCGCGTGGGCCCAGAGCTGGAGCTCACAGGCTACGGCTGCGAGGTGCGGTCACGCTACTGCGAGTCATACTGCGCGAGACGCCCTGTGTGCGTGGAGGTGCCAGCCAGCTGCTCCTCACGACCCACCACTCTCACGTGTTGGGGCGCCCTGCCTGTGCAGGACCACTTCTTCGAGCTGGACACAGAGGCGCACGCTTGGGAGAGCTTGACAGCGATACTGTCCTCTGACGCCACGGACGCCCTGGTCGTGGACGTTGGACTCCCAGTCACGCATGCTGGCGTGCGCTTCAACTGTCGTGCTTTCCTTTACCGTCGCCGTGTGCTGTTGCTACGCCCTAAGCTGGTGCTTGCGGACGACGGGAACTACAGAGAAGCGCGCTGGTTCACGGCCTGGCCCGCGACACGTGGAATTGAGTCCTTCCGCTTGCCGCCCTGCGTCGCCGCTGTGGCCGGACAAGACACGGCGCCCATCGGATTCGCGGCGCTGGCATTCGCGGACGCGGTGCTTGCCACGGAATTGTGCGAGGAGCTGTTCGTGCCCGACGCCCCTCACATACAGCTCGCTCTCTCCGGTTGCGAGATCTTCTCCAACGGCAGCGGCAGCCACCACCAGCTACGCAAGCTCCATACGCGAGTGGACCTCATCCGCGGCGCCACCGGCCAAGCTGGCGGTGTGTACTTGTACGCGAACCAGCGAGGATGCGATGGTGGGCGTCTCTATTTCGACGGCTGCGCATGCGTCGCTGTAAATGGCGAGCTGGTGGCACAGGGCACGCAGTTTGCGCTGCACGATGTTGAAGTGGTGACGGCGACAGTGGACCTAGATGAAGTGGTGTCGAGGAGGGGAGCATTCACGAGCATGCGGCAGCAAGCAGCCAATGCACCCCGTGTGCCGCTCATCCAAGTCGACGCACGTTTGTGCACTGCCTCTGCGCGTGGCTTGTTGGCGCCAGACCCGGCTGCGGAGGTGCGGTACCATTTGCCGGAGGAGGAGATCGCACTAGGTCCAGCATGCTGGCTGTGGGACTACCTTCGCCGCTCAGGAGCAGCCGGCTACTTGCTCCCTCTCTCCGGCGGTGCAGACAGCAGCAGCACTGCCGCGATAGTAGGCAGCATGTGCCAGCTGGCGGTGAAAGCAGCAACACAAGGGGATGCCCGGGTGGCTGCGGACGTTGCCCGTCTCATGGGCTCGACGCCAGGCTCTCCTGTTCCGGATGCGAAGGCTCTTGCGAGCCGCGTGTTGAGCACGCTGTATATGGGCACCGCGAATAGCGGAGAGGAGACGCGGAGCCGCGCAGGAACCTTGGCCTCAGAGATTGGAGCCTCTCACCTGAGCTTTGATGTCGATTCTGTGGTTGCAGCCTTGCTGGCGGTGTTCGTCACCGTCACTGGGCGCACACCACGATTTGCGCTCGATGGTGGCACGACGGCTGAGAATCTGGCGTTGCAGAACATACAGGCACGAGCGCGCATGGTCATTGCATTCTTATTCGCGCAGCTTCTGCCCTGGGTGCGCGGCCAGCCGGGTTTCTTCCTTGTGCTGGGCTCCGCGAATGTGGATGAATGCTTGCGCGGCTACATGACTAAATACGACTGCTCCAGCGCGGACGTGAACCCCATTGGTGCTGTCAGCAAGGCGGATCTCCGCCGCTTCCTGCGCTGGGCGGCAGTGCACTTGGGCTACCCGACTCTCGCATCCGTGGAAGCGGCGCCGCCGACGGCGGAGCTGGAGCCGCGGCGTGATGGGCATGTGCAGACAGACGAAGAGGACATGGGCATGTCGTATGACGAGCTGTCTGCATTCGGCCGCCTCCGCAAAATGTCACGCTGCGGCCCGCTCAGCATGTTCCGCGCCCTGCGCGCCACCTGGGCCACACAGCGAGGACTGAGTGCTGCCGAGGTTGCTGCGAAAGTGAAGCGCTTTTTCTACTTCTACGCAGCCAACCGGCACAAATCGACAACGTTGACACCGGCGTATCACGCGGAGAGTTACAGCCCTGATGATAATCGCCACGATTTGCGGCCGTTCCTGTACAACACAAAGTGGACGCGGCAGTTCACAGCCATAGACAAAGAAAGCAGCAAGAAAGAATGAAGGACTGTCTCAGATTGCAGAGTCTAGGAGAGCTTTCTGAACATCCACTGGCGCCTTACTGTGCTGCACCCAGGTCGGCGTTCGCATCTCGGCGAGCCGCGAAACCGCTCGCGCAAAGGCGAAGCGCTCATCCGCGCCAGTGACCGCCGCCACCGCACGTGCAATGTCCGCTGCACTTGCGCCCTGGTTCATTTTAATAGCACCCACTCCGGCGGAGCGGGTTACATCCCTCCGACTGCGCGCATCTTCGGATGCAGTCTCAGACTGGAGGCTCTCCAAGTCAACCAAGGGCGCGTTATCGCCGCCTGCCCCGGCCCCTGCGAAGAGCTGCTCCGGAGTGACCTCCGCAGATAACACAAGCGCCACCTTTGCGTTATAAAGCTCGTCCACCAACGTGATAAAGCGCCGCGCAATGTCAGCCGCGCCAGCAGGTAGGAGCGGAACCCCGTCTACCACGACAGTGTGAAATGCGTTCGCAAGAGCGTAAAAGTCCGCTGCACCGCGGGGAGTGTCGCACAAATCAGCGAAGTGGAAGCGCGCCACACCACCGCATGCGCTTCCCACGGACAAGATCCTTCCAAAGGCGATGGGCACGTAGCATGGCGTTAGCGTGCCCCCCGGTTGCTCAGCGAGGCACACCGCTCTATGGATGGCGTCCATCCGACGGCGGGTGGACGCATCTAGTGGCGTCAGGAGCAGGTGCACTTCGGCTTGGCGCGCAGCTTCCAGCGCAGTCATGCGGTAATCCATGCCTCCATCGAGACGCCAAGTGTCACATCTATCCTGCAGCCGTGCAGCGAACGAATCGAACAAGGCAGCCGCACTGTGGCGCG
>Ga0164297_10002835_pt1 | contig 16716 bp, 6 predicted proteins | sample GEODES058metaG_FD_113539 | JGI IMG/M metagenome (GOLD analysis project Ga0164297, IMG submission 113539) | Dystrophic lake water microbial communities from Trout Bog Lake, Wisconsin, USA - GEODES058 metaG | ecosystem: Environmental > Aquatic > Freshwater > Lake | place: USA: Trout Bog Lake...
GATAGTTCTAATAATATATATGTTGTAGACAATGCAGCCAGTACACTGCGACTCATCACTCCGTCAGCAATCGTAACAACAATTGGCGGTTTTTACGGATCTCCAGGTATTATTGATGGAGCACTCTCAAGTAACGCATCCCAATTTAATCACCCTAACGCTATTACGTGCGATTCCTCGAATAACCTATATATCGTTGATGGCAGTAGCGGTAATTATGTTCGTAAAATCTCCCAATTAAATATTACAAACGGTGTTGTTACTGGAACAATCAGTACATTAGCAGGCAATTCAAGCGCAGGATCTGCTGACGGCACAGGCTCATCTGCAACGTTTTCTAACGCTGAAGGAATAGCAGTAGATGCAACTGGTAATATCTACGTTTCCAATACTGGAAGTTCAACCATCAGAAAAGGTACTTTAGCACCAATAAATGCATCTCCTACAATAATCTCAAATCCTTCAAACGTTACTGGATCACTTGGGTTTACTGTTACTCTTTCTGTAACTGTTTCAGGAACATCACCATTTTCCTATCAGTGGTACTTCAATAGTTTACCCATAAGCAACAGTACGACTATCACAGGTGCCACAACTTCAACCCTTTCTTTATCCAATTTCAGCGCACTACAATCGGGTCAATACTATGTTGTCGTAACTAATCCTTATGGAAGTGCCACATCAACTATAGCTATCGTCAGTTCACCTATTCCTTCAATTGTTACGCAACCTCAATTACAAGTTGGCGTAACTAATGGATCCGCAACCTTTAGTATTACAGCCACTGGAAATAATTTATCGTATCAGTGGTGCTTTAACGGAAATCCCATAATCGGAGCTACTGCTTCAACTTTAACAATATCAAATATTCAAAATTCAAATTTCGGCACCTACTCGGTAATTGTTAGTAATAGCTATGGTTCCGTTACATCAGCCAACGCATTGTTAAATTCTGGAGTTAATCCAGGAAGATTAATCAATCTATCTGTGCTAACATTTGATGGTCCAGGAAACCAACTCTTAACCGTTGGATTCGTAACAGGAGGAGCAGGAACTACAGGCTCTCAAAATTTGTTAATTCGTGCTTCTGGCCCTGCTTTAGCGACTTATGGAGTAAATAATGTTTTAAGCGATCCTGCACTAACAGTATTAAGTAGTTCAACAATAATTACCTCTAATGACAATTGGGCAAGTACACCTGTAAATCAGACATTAGTCACCACTGCAGACGCAAGTACAGGTGCTTTTCCATTAACTGACCCTTCGAGTCTAGATGCAGCAGTAGTCACTACACTTCCTAAAAACACAGGCTACACAGTACAAGTAATCGGTAAGAATAATACATCTGGTAATGCTCTTGCAGAAATATATGACTACACGCCATCGGGTTCCTATACATCTTCTACTCCTAGATTAATAAATGTATCCTGCCTTCAGCAGGTCGTATCAAAAGGAATTCTATCTGCTGGTTTTACTATAGGTGGTACAACATCAGAGAAAGTACTCATACGTGCAAGTGGACCTGCTATTGCATTATTTGGCGTGCCTGGCGCAATGACAGACCCCTCACTTAATGTTTTTTCAGGAAATACAGTCATAGCTTCGAATTCTGGCTGGGGTGGAACAACTACTAACCAAAACGCTATTATATCTGCAGAAAACCTAACAGGCGCTTTTGCTTACACAGATGCTACTAGCCATGACTCTGCAGTAGTTCTTACCTTACAACCAGGACAATATACTGTACAAGCCACTAGCACTACTGGTGCCGCAGGCTCAATTCTAATTGAAGTCTATGAGGTTCCAAATTGATAGCTAATACTCACCCTAATTACTTTGTACAGATACGAGACGATACGAACATTCCCTTTGATCTAATTTGTCAGGCATGATAAAAGTTTTATCAGCCTCTAAGGTAATATTTCTAACTCTAAATCCTACGGGAGCACTCATTTGTATACGGTTACTTCCTTGTTGTAAGTAATAGGTTATAGGTTTTTCATCATCTATAGTAATTTTAAGTCTATTTTCTTTAGGAACATCGCGCCATCCAGGATAATCAATATCAAACGTTATAGAATCTGAGTTACGAGTAACTGGTAAAGTAATGGTAACTTTGCGTTTTGCCCATCCGTCAGAATTCACACCCCCTGTAGGGGGCCTAGAAGCTCCAGTGGTTACATAATCTACTTTCATGCCAGCAGATATGTGTGTATCTAAAGTTGAGTTATACGTGTACAACTCATCATAACTTTCAGAAAACAGTAAACAAAAGAAACGCTGCCTACCATCCGGTAAGTGTAAAATTAAATGAGGATCAGCCTCAAGATGAACACGCCTCATGGAAGCTCCTGCTGGCCCTGATACAATCAAGCGATTCCTCCCCTGTTTCAAAGTAAAAACTTGCGGAGAAAAATCATCTAATTGCACTTTAACAACAGATGCGGCAGGGACATTCCACCATCCTGGATAATCTATTGTTAATACTACACCCTTTGCACTCGCATTAACCGGCATGTCAAAGACAGCTTGATTTTCACACCAACCATCGCTGTCTATTCCATTCGTTGGAGGACGCGGTGCTTTTTCAGTTGCTAGATCAACTTTCGAAATCGATATCAGTTTAATCGATTCCAGTTTAGCAGATACAAGACGATTGTCTTCAGTTGGTAAAATTCCTTTAAAAGAAAAAGATACTCTTACATCCGTTTTTGAATTGGGATTCTTTATTGGAATTAGCCAGTCATAAGTACCAGGTGCTACGGGTAATACAAGTGGAGATGAGCCATTTACACTAACTTTTGCATCACCTAGAGCATTTCCTCCTACCAGTCCTTTTGTAATTTCAAAGCGCATTCTCACGACATCTCCTGAGTGAGATTGGCCAAAAACAAAATGAGATTCTGGCGATATCCAGCCATCTTCATATATTCCTGAAAACTCTAAACCTTTAGCATTTACAATATCTTTAGGAAAATTTTCTAGGTATACTGGTCTTTCTAATGCTTGAAACTCTTCAGGACTAATCACTGAAATATCTCTTCCATAACTAATCAACCAGCGGTAGTCGAGGGGTATGTCTTGGTTATAAAGTGCTTTTAATCCTGCTCTATGTGAAGGAAACGCCCTAGCCCCTTCTCCCATATCTAGAGCAATATAATAAGCATCCCCAACCTTTACGGGTTTTATGGGACCAACATAAATATTTGCTGCACCTGAACCAGTAAACGATATCGGCACATCTTTCTCTCCTCTAACTATGGCTTCTGAAGACCATGCCTTACGATCCTTAGCCATCAATGTTTTCGAAACAGCTAATCTAATATAAACTTCAGGTGATGGATTTTCTATTCTTAAAAGAAAAAAACGCCCCATCGCATTAGTAAACTTACTTTGATCAAAATAATCGTATTCTTGTTGATAAAAAGAAATGTTTTTACGATCACCTAAGTAATAGTGACTACCCAGGGATGAGTGCACAAAAATTATAAAATTTTTTACTTCGTTTGAACGCTGTACGACAAAAAAATCAGCATCTGTTTTATTATCTGGGTGAAATTTGTTAAAAAGATTCCTACTAGACGTAAGACTTAAATAATGCGTTGGACTCAAAGAAGCTTTTGGCTCTGAAAACTCAGTACCAAAAACAGACCCTGTCGTATAAAGCTCATTGTTTCTCATATCCATGAGCTTAGTGGCATATTTATATACTTCTCTATGTGGATACCAACTCATTAGAGGCCAATCATCTTGGATTAGATAAGCACTAACCGGAAAGAGATCACGACTTGGAAATTTTACATAACCTCCTCGATAAACTTGAGCAGCAAGTTTAGCCGCTATCATATTATCAATACTGCTTATCCAATAATCCGAACGCGCAGGTCCAGCAGGCGGAGATGCAAGAGCTGCAGATACATTTTGAACCTCGGCTACTATACCCCCTGCACCTCCTGCTGATGATCGAGTAAAACCTATATCCGTCCGAATCATGCAAATAAATAATCCAACAGCCAATAAAGCAGAAAATATGCGCAAATTAAACTTCAGTATTATTGAAGCAAAAGAGGCAACCAAAACTGGCTGAATATACATAGCCATTTTATAAGTACCGAAATCATTACCAGAGCGAAAAAGTAAGACACAAAATGCTAACTGTATTAACAGAAGTAATGCATAAGGTTTTGATTTATATACACCATAAATAGCTACTACAACAGATCCTATTAAGGCTAGGATACCAGTTAAGATTAATACTGAACCCCAAGGCTCTGGAATATCTGCATTCATTGGCTGTAGCCCAACTAGAGAAGGAATTCCAGATGGAATTAGAAAAAACGGGAATAGGGATAAAGTTAAATCATTATGCCTTAAACCACCAACGAGTTGATTTGATAAGGAATATATATACGAAATAACATTAAATCTCAGTATTACAAAAAATAGAATTAAAACATACTCAAATATAACAACCCGAGGTGCTGGAAATTTCTTTGATTTACACCAATCAACAAAAAAGAACCCAATTATAGTTAATGCCGCAAATGGAGTTACTTCTGGGTAAAAAACAGCCAATGCGGACGCAATAATTGCGATAGGCAAGGCATGCATTAGAAGCGCTCCCCTAGAGCGAGTATTTATACTTGCTGTCAAAAATGCTACTAGAGCTAACATCAGCCCTATTCCACCCACTTGAGCAATGAGCTCATATACAACGCCGAAAACAAACATTGGACTGATACTAAGCAATAAAGCTGCAACTAATGCGTGTTTTCGGTAGCGACCTTTATGCATAACTAGCGCTGCTAAAGAGCTAGTTTGTACCAGACCAAACGCTATTATGAGCGGCATGAATACCTGCAGTGTTCGCAGTCCAGTAAGAGACGCAAGCCATGCCAATTGATGCTCTGCCCCGAATCGAACCTGAGCAGGTACATGCATAAACCAGAAATACTGCGTGTAATCCCTGCCTGTTAACTCTTCTACTGTAGGTAAGCGAAAGAATCCAAATTGTCTAAAACGATCTGCTGCTAGACAATAATTTACATAATCATCGGTAACGAAGCTTATCCAATTGAAATGTAATCTAAACGTTGGCCAAGCTATAACTATTAACTCTATAAGTAATACAATTATAAATGGTATAAGCGCCTTAAGAGGAATAACGGGCTTAGTAAGAACATAGATAAAAACCGATAGGCCGAGTATTATACAGGTCAAAATACTTGCCACAGAATTCAATGGAAATCCTAACTGACTTAGTACCATCAAACTAACAGCCATAATAGCTAAGCCTACAGCAGGAGACAACAACCACGCCTTGAGTAAACTTACCCTAGGACTTGTGATACTAAGGATTGAACGACCTACAAACGTCCAAAATATATAAACTAATATGATTAAAGCCAACGAAAGCATATATTAAGCACTAGAATCGAACCCATTAACCTTAGTGGACGAGTATGATTGATTGTATATAAAGTATGTAACCAATTAATAATATCAATAAATCTTTCTCTCGACCAATTTTACCCAAAACACACAATAAATATAATCGATATGAGATCAACTAACCCTGTACTTAATATATATAAACATAGAGATCTTTTATATCAGTTCACAAGGCGAGAAATTGAGCTAAGACATAAAGGAAGCAGGCTAGGCCACTTTTGGGCCTTACTAACCCCTTTATTAATGTTAGGTCTATACCTTTTCGTATTTGGAGTTATTTTTGGAGGAAAATTTGGAGTTATTAAAAATGAAAATTTTTTCGATTTCGCATTAGCTTTATTTCTAGGAATAACTCTTTTCCAAGTTTTAGCAGATACGATTTCTAGTTCTCCTGTACTCATAGTAAATCAACCAAATTTCGTGAAAAAAGTAGTATTTCCACTAGAAATCATTTCTATTTCACAAGTAATCTCATCTCTATACTTCGCTACTCTCAGTACATTAATTTGTATAATACTTTCTCCTTTAAGCCATGGAGGATTAACAGCGCAATCACTGCTACTACCCGTAATTATATTACCTCTTGCTATAATCTCTCTTGGCTTGTCATGGCTTTTATCTTCTCTTGGGGTATTTATACGTGACCTTAATCACACAACAAGTTTTATAGCTACAGCTTTAATGTACTCTAGTGCGATTGTATACTCACTAGCTAGAATTCCAGAGAGTATAGCAAAAATACTAAAATATAATCCACTAGTCATAATTATAGATCAGGCACGTGACTGCATACTTTGGCAAAAATCAATTAACTGCACTGATTTATATTATACCTATAGCACAGCTTCTGTAATATTATTAATAGGTTATTATTTTTTTAACAGATTAAGACCATATTTCGCGGAAGTGCTTTAATAGCTAGATACTCTAACTTCGTATGGCAACTTAACAAGTCCATGAATTACTTCATCTTCTGGATTAACAATCACATCTATAATAGAAACGGCTAGTATCCTATAGCCTGTATTATCTAGTCCCTCACCAGCACCACAACCTACATCTATTGTATATTGAGCTGGAGCCAAATTTAATTGAAATCGAAGACTTACTAAACGTTTTTCGTTAGATGATAATTTCCTTATTAATTTTTTTACAACTCTAAGTCCTGTAGCAAACATTACCTGTCCATATCTATCTCTAAGTTCACAACCAGCACTTACATATTCCAAATTCTTTCTGGAAAAAACTTCTAGTACCACTTCACACCAATCACCTGAATTAAATACAGAAGTTGGAGTTCTATTATTATTTAATAACCATATTCTAGATAAAGTAATGCAGCTTTCACCTATTACCTTACAATGAGATGTATCTAATTCTCTATATTCAGGTAATATGATTTCTGAGTTCTCTTCATTTAAATTTCTAGCAGCAATTTCGTTGCCAGAAGCTGAAGCCATCTCAGCTAAATATTGCTGAACACATATAGAGGCATCGCCTAAATATCTCATTTGCCCTTTATGTAACCATAAAGCACGCCTACAAAGATTTAATACAAAAGATGTATCGTGCGTAACAACAAGTAACGTGACACCCTTATTGAGTAGTTCTTTCAATCTAACACTACATTTTTGTTGAAATAAAATATCTCCAACACTCAAAGCCTCATCAATAATTAATAGATCAGGTTCAGTAGAAATAGCTACAGCAAAAGCTACTCTCATAAGCATACCTGTGGAGTAGGTTTTAACAGGTTTATTTATAAAATCACCTATATCAGCGAAATCTAATATATTTGATACCTTCAAATCCATTTCAACTTTCGATATACCTAAAATCGATCCTGCTAGATAGATATTTTCAATCCCTGTAAATTCGGGATTAAATCCAGACCCTAGTTCTAAAAGAGCACTTACACGACCAAATGTATTTATTGTACCTGTAGTAGGTATAAGAGTACCTGCAATAATTTGTAATAATGTACTTTTACCTGATCCATTTCTTCCAATTATACCGAAGGCCTCACCTTTCTGAATATTTAAAGAAATATTATCTAATGCTTTATAACCTTTAATTTCTTTTTTAGATCTTAATTTTAAAATACTTCTGACTCCTAAAATATAATTATTTTCAGTGTATATTTTAGATACATTTAATACTTCAACTACTTTATTCATACTTAATTAAAAATCCTCCCATAATTAACTAAAGTATTAAAAAAAAGAAGCGGTCTTTCGACCGCTCCTTTGTGGCGTAATTTAGATCAACATCAAAATTATGGATTTGGAGCTATGTATGTAGCTGGATTTAATACTGTAGGTGTAATTACAACATTCGATGCATTAGTTAAATCAACTGAAACACTCATACCTGATAAATTCACAGTACCGAGTGGTGCATTGATTGTTAATGCAGAAGTTATTTTTAGATCATTACTTACAGTAACATTACCATATGAAGTAACCAACGTTAAGTAACCATATGTACCAACAGCACCAGAACCTGAAGTAGTGATATTACCGTTGAGTGCAGTAAAGTAACCATTTGTATCAGCACTACCAGGTACTAATACTAAATTACCAGATACAGTAACAGAATTCATACCACCAGACTTAGTTACTAAACCACCAAATTTATTGTTAGTACCAGCAAAGTTGATTTGTCCATTGTTTACAGCTCCTGTAGAACCAGTAGCTAATAGACTTGCTATACCAGTTACCGTAATACCACTTGTTCCAGCAGTATCTTGAATAGTAGCGTATGGTGTAGAATCAGTTAGAGTAAAGTTACCACCAACTGATGAACCGTTAGCAATAGTAGAGAATAATGCATTGTCTACCAAGTTAGCGTTACCAGCTGCTTTGACGTATACAGTACCACCAGTACCATTGAGTATATTAGTAGCATTAGTAAGAGTAACGTTATTACCATTTAATACCGAATTGCCAGCAACGTTAATTTGACCATTTGGAGTTGCTGTAATGATATCACCGTATGTACTTGTTGCTGTGAAGTTGTTAGCTACTACTGAATTATAAGCAGAAGTAGCGGCTTCAACTATAGCTACGTTACCTGTTGTTGAACCAGACTGGATAGTAATAGCACCAAAGTTATTACCAGCGTTACTTAGATTTACACCATTAGTACCGTTAGCATTGAATAGTGTATTACCCCATACGTTCACAGAACCAGAACCTTGTGAAATATTACCACTTGTTGTAGTAACACTCAATTGTAAGTCAGTAGCACTAGGTGTAGCACCCGCTGCTGGTACAATTGTCACTGTTCTTAATACAATACTATTATTGGTTTGTAGGGCTGAATTACCAGAAGCTATGATCGATATAGGATTAGTACCATAGATAGAATTAGTATTGGTATTCAATACTACACCATTATTTCCTGTTGATGATGCTTGGAATGTAATTGGAGATGATGCATTACTAATTGTAATATTACCAATTTGTGTAATATTTCCAGAGGTACTTGTGATTGAATCAGTACCTGATGCAGCAGTACCTAACGACATACCAGCAATCACTACGTTGCCGTTAGAAGTAAATACTACGTTACCTGCACCATTGCTTGTTAACGATATAGGTCCGTATGAGCTACCACTGTTAGTAATCGATATAGATTTACCATAGAAGTAGGTATTACCTGTAGAAGTAGAAACGATAGGATATGCAGAATCAACAACTGCTCCTGTGTTAGCAGTAGTTGTACCAGCTTCAAAATTTACAACACCGTTACCAGTTAATACAATACCTGAACCTAATGTTAGTGTAGAAGCTGTAGTACCGGAATTAGCTGAAACTGTTAAACCAGCCGATCCAGAACTTACTACATTATTTAGTGTAAATGAACCTTGGTTTGTGATTACAGAGTTATTTGCTGAACCAATGTTGAATGATACAGCACCTAAACCAGTACTTGTAGCAGTAATCGAACCAGTTTGAGTAGCAATAGAGCCTGTTCCTGTATTTGCAGTAACATATGTAATTAATCCACTTGTAGTAGATATACCTACATTAGCTACACCACCTGATGATGTGTACTTAACATTACCTGTTGTACCAACAATCGATACTGATGATAAGCTATTAGCACCTGTAGCTATAGTTGTAGGATTATTATTACTTTCATTTAGTGTTAAAGAACCTGCTGTAATTAAATTTACAGTACTAATGTTTGCTGTAGATGCAGCATTACCAAGAACAACAGATCCAGGTAAAGTTGAGGTACCAGCAATGATATTAGCATTACCTGAAACATTAACTAAACCAGATGTATTATTAACAGATGGAGAATTAATATTCAGTGTATTTGTGTATATTGCACCGAGATTCAATGGTGTTGAAGTATTAATAGACGTAACTACTGATCCACCTAAGTTAGCTGATACCGATATTTGACCGATTGTAGGTGTACCACCAGCTGCACCAATAGACACATTAGCGTAATTTGTTAATGCTGAAACACCTTGAGATAAAGTAGGTGATAAAGCAACTGTACTGATTGTCGCAGAACTAGAAGATGTATTCGTAGTATTAAGTGTCGTAAATCCAGTTACATTAATTGTATCTGTACTATTTACACCAAGGGAAATCGCACCTGCAGTTACAACAGTCAAATTACCACCAACATTTGTACCTGTGGCAATATTCGTTGTTGAAGATGGTGAAACACTTGATGCACCAATATTTTGATTACCAGTTGTAATCGAAGCATTACCTGTAGCAATTAATGTAATATTAGGGAATGTATTATTACCTGTTAAATTAATTGAATTTCCTGCATTTAATGTTGCTGATGTAGCTAATTGTGTACCACCAACACTATTATCAATAATACCATTGTTATTTTCAGTAATATTATTTCCAGCTGTGATCTTAAGACCATTTGTTGTAAAAGCACCAGCTGTTGAAATGTTAACATTACCTACAGTAGCTGTTATAGTAGTGCTACCTCCATATGTATTTCCAATAGCAAGAGAGGAATCAACGTTAACATTTCCAGAAACTGAAGTTAACGTTAAGGACTTTTGTGGAGTGTATGATGAAGAATTATTTAAAGCTAGTGATGTACTTAAGTCACCCCCAGTTTGTATCGATACTGAACTAGTATTTTGAGTATTTTGATATGCTTTAACTCCACCTGCATTAAGTGTAAGGTTACCTCCAGCTACTAAAACAATATTTGGAGCTAATACCTGTGGTATAATTTGAAGGTTACCCGTTGAGCTAATAGTGAGTGTTTGATTAGACAATCCAATCGCAGGACCTGAACTTAAAGTAGCTACATTTAAGCTACTCAATGCACCTACCGTAATATTACTATTATTAGTTGTTACACTTAAACCTAGAGAATTAGCACTGATTTGAGCTGAAGTTGAACCTAGCATAGTAATACCTGTAAGAGTAATAGCACCGTTACCAGTACTAACAGTAACTGGTCCACCAAAAGATGAATTAGCTGTACTTAAAGTACTTACACTAAATGCAGCTGTACTACTACCTGCTGTACCTGCGCCAAAGTTTGATGTATTACTAATACTATTGTATCCAGCAATTGTAATATTTCCGTTAGTAGTTGTGAATGAATCAGCGCTGTTCGATACTAACGAATTGTTTGTAATATTAGTGAGTGCTAAAGTATAGTTATAAGCACCGTTGTTTGCTGAACTTGCAACAATGTTACCGTTATTTACGGATACATTTGTTAATGTTATAGCGGCATTAGCAGTAGTTACTGATACTAATGAAGCTGTTGAACCTACAACACTTACACTGGATAAAGTAACTGTACCTGTACTAGATGTAGCTAAAATACCAGTTGATGCACCGTTCGTAGTAACACTTGTAATAGAAACAGGTGCTGATTTAGATGTATTACGAGTAATTACAGCAATTTCTGAATTAGTATTACTGTTTACATTAACGTTTGCATTTGTGAAAGTAGCACCAGTAGCACCAGCTAAGTATACCGAATTTCCTGTATTATATAATCCGTTAATAGTACTTACTGCAACACTAGATCCTACGTTAACGCTTCCTGCTGAAGATGTAATATTAACACCTTGACCAGATTGTACTAAATTTACTGTTAAAGAACCAGTTTCAGTAGCTGTAAAAGTACCGTACGTTGTAACTGAACTTAGTGTAGTAGCAGCTGTTGCTGAGTTAGATAATGTTACTGAGTTACCAGAAATTACACTACCTGTACCACCAATTGAACCAGCAATATTAATATTTCCAGTTGAGCCTGCTGCAATTGCAACGGATGAACCAGTTGTTAAGCTACCACCCGATCCTGAGTTGATTGTAATAGCTGATCCATTAGTAGTTAAGTTAGCACCACCCAATAAAGCTATAGCACCTGATCCTGTAATTAAACCTGCACCAGATACCGAATTTGATGTATTAACTACTAAAGTACCACCATTAGTAATAGCACCTAAATTTACATTACCACCGTTAGTGGTTATATTTTCATTACCACCAGTGAGTAAACCACCAGCAGCTGGATAACCAGATTGCATGCTAGTTGAACCAGCATTTACAGTAGCACCTGCACCTTGTGATATAATTGTCAAATTACCATTAGCAACAAGGCTGTCTACGGTGATTCCTGTTACACTACCACCGTTGATCGGAGTAGCAGCTCCATTATTTAAAGTGAAACTAGCTGTGTAAGCACCAGTTGATGCTGTAAAATTACCATTTAAAGTATTTGAGCCTGTGGAAGCGATAGCAACTGGAGCGCCTGCATATGCACTAGCTAAAGATATTTGTCCGGTTCCGGAAGCCGTGCTGATATTGGCACCTGATTGGATATAGATTATACCAGAATCTAAAGTCGGTACTTGAGCAACGCCGTTAAAAACACCTAACGTACCATTAGCAAAGAAATAACTAATAGCTGTGGTATCAGGTATAGTTGAAATATACAGCCCATTTACATTGATATTTGAATTAGCACCAATGATAACGCCTGCTGGATTTAAGAAGAACACATTACCATTTGATTTGATAGAACCACCTAAAATAGTAGTATTACCACCAGTAATGTTATTTAAGATAGCACCATTCGTTGGTAGGTTAAAATAAATCGTATCATTAGCTGTTAGAAGCTGACCATTAGCTGTGTTATCTGAGAAATTTGTCCAAGATAATACAGTATTTGCGCTTGTAGCAGTGACTGTTAAAGATTCAGCAGCACCTGTAGTATTCGTATTTGATACCGAAGCTGTTGCACTACCTGCCTGTACAACAAGATTGCTTGCTGTAATTACAGGCAATGTTGCCATAGCTAGCTGCGGTGCCCCTAAAATAAGGGAAAGCGAGGCAAGCGCTGTTGATATCAGCTTATTCTGCCACGATAGGCTTGGTGTCTTTAATGTCTTCATTTTCGAATTAAGGGTACTTTGTTTGTTGATCTTAAAATTGCAGTGATACGCCACTATTGGAACGTTTTAAAGTATGTGTGCAGTTCTGTGCAAGCAGAAAATTGTTTCTTTTTTATGTAATTGATCTTTATACGGTTCGTTATACAAGGTACTTACACCTCTTTAGAGTTATCCATTTAAACACCTTTAATGAACATTTAAAGGTCTGGCAAGTCGCATAGCTACTCTTTATAAGCTATTTTTTAACATGATGTTACAACGTTGCATATTTGTTTTTATACTTTTTTTCAATTTTTATTTAAAAAGTTATGCTTTAGAAAATTCAGTAAGCACTTCAAAATCAAATAGTTCCGATAATACTAAGTTTACTTTTAAGAGACTTATATTGTCTGATACTGAGTACAAAGTACTCAATTTGAGGTTCCCTAATGATAAAGGTAAGTTGCTTATTATGGATATACCTATCCTGAACACTAAGGAATTCGATCAGCTCATTGAACCATTCATTGGTAAAGCACTAGACCAAAGTCTTATCGATACAATAAGCTCCAGTATAAGCAACTACCTTAAATCTAAAAACTTTCCCCCACCTGCTATAATTATACCTGAGCAAAACATATCAAAAGGTGAGCTTAGAATCGTTGTAGTTATTGGAAAATTCATGCTTTCACACCTTTTTCTAACAAGCTCTGCTAAAATCAATTCTGCTGATTTACAAACACTTCAAAACAAACAAACGAATTCAGATTCTAAACACGGCCAAATATACCTAGATGATTTACCTCCATATTTTGCCACACCAGAATTAGGTAAATTAATAGCGCCTTATTTCGCAAAACCAATCACTTCCGATTCTGTTAATAATCTTGTTGGAGATATAGCAACATTCATTTCCCAAAAAGGCGGATACTTAGCAGCAGCCGAAGCTCCAGATCAAAACGTCGAAAATGGATCATTAAAAATTGCGTTAGAAATAGGTTATTTCCCAATAAAACATTTTATTATTACAAACACATTCGCAGAATCTCGCGATGCTCAGTTCCCGAACAAGACAGATACTGTTTTTACTGTAAACAATCCACTATACAGTACTTCAGAATTTAGGTCATATATTTCACGCTATATTGGAAAACCCATTACCGTAAAACTTATATCTGAGATCAGGAAAGATTTAGTGGAGTATGCAAAAAACCATGACAGATTACTTGTAAACACATTTACGCCGCATCTGGATTTAAAAAAAGGCGAGATACGTATTGCCGTCTCTATTGGTCGTTATAATCAACTCCACCTAAAAGGAAATAATTGGTTTAGTGATAAACTACTTGAAGAGAAACTTGGGATAAAGCCAGGCGATGAAATCAAAATTTCAGAGCTTGATAGTGCAGTGAACTGGGCAAATCAGAATCCTTTCAGACAAATCTCGGTAATGCTTGATACCATCAATCAACCCGCAGGCATAGCAAACCTAGACGTAGAGGTGAGGGAATCTAGACCAGTCCATTTTTCTGCTTCCTTCAGTAATGCTATCAATAGCCCGTTGGGCAATAGCTCTTATACTGCCTCATCACAATTTGGAAACTTGTGGGGCTTGGACCATCAACTAACCTATCAGTATTCTACAAATAACACTCCTAAATATGACCAACAACACACTCTTGACTACAAAGCCCCTCTCTTTTGGCATGACTTTATTAAAGTAGATTTAGCTTATTCGATGGTTAGTCCGCGTTCACTTTTCGGATATGTAGGATTAAACGAAAAAGCCAAAAATATTGTGGCTGACATAAGGTATATTAAGCCAATAACACGAGGATTGTGGTCTTTCGAATATTCAGCGGCTGTAGACTATAAACAAGTAAATACAAATCTGGAATTCGGCACCCTCAAACAACCAATAGCAACTTATGATGTTGCTGAATTTAACTTAGGGGAAACTGTCGTAAAAAAAGACACTCTGGGTAATTGGACTGCAGGTATAAATTTAAACGTAAGTCCAGGTGGACTAAATTCTCGTAACACTGAATCATCATATGGCTTTACATCATCCGGAGGGGCTACAGGCCGTAGCTCACTATACGAATATGGCAAATTCGTCATTGAGCGTGACACTAATATATTCTGGGGATTTCAATGGGTTTCACGCGGCCAAATACAGATATCATCTACTAATTTACAGGGCAGTGAACAAATTTTATTAGGTGGCGGAGCAACGGTACGAGGTTACAGCCAAAGCTACTCCGGGGACCAGGGTTATGTCATAAATGAAGAACTAAGAAGTCCTTACAAAGCGTGGAGACTCCCCTTTACTCATAGTAGAAACTCACTATTGAACACCCAAGTCGTGTCATTTTGGGACTATGGACAAGTTACTTATAAGCATGTTATTCCATCAGATATAGCCCTACCTTCTCTTATGGGTGCAGGTATCGGCATTAGAGCCAGCATACTAGGTTACTTAAGCGCTGGATCTGATATGAGTTGGCCTATTTTTAAACCAACTTATAGCGATTCACATCCAACTAAAGGTACTTTTTGGATCAGCCTTACATACTAAGGTGAAGCATATCCATATAGGACATCATTTTTATGGCTCCGGCAACGTTGGAGACGACTTCATGCTAGCTGGCTTTTTACTAGAACTTAGCAAAAAACCGTATCAAGTAAGCATAAGTTGTTGTATACCATATGAATTAAATAAAATTAAAAGCCGCTTTCCTCAGATTAATTGGCTTCCTTACACCCAAGAAGCAAGGGAAGCATGCATAAAAACCTGCGACGTTTGGTTAGGTTTAGGAGGTTCCCCATTTCAAAATTCCGTATCTACATGGTTTATAGACCATTTAGCTATTGAACACAGTCTAGCATTAAAATTTTCAAAGCCCATGGCTTTTCTAGGCATAGGGTCACAAGATGATGAGGCCTTCGCCAATAAAGATTTAATAAGAATTATTGATTATAGTGAATTTATAAGTACAAGAGATACATATACTTATAAAAATTTACTAAGTAAAAAACTACTATCTAAAAAAATTTCCTTAGGAGCAGACCTTGGTCATTTATTTCTATCTAAAAATTTGCCCAGAGACGCTGTTAAGGGACGTTTAAGTACAATTTTAAATTCAGACTACAAACAATGGCCTAATCTAAATTCACTTGTAACTAGTCTAGATGACTTAAAGGCAAGTGAGCAAATCTGGCTCATTCAAGAATCGCGAAAACTACCTGGTTCAGAACAATCTCTTTTTGAAAGCTTACCCTACGAGATTAAAGCAAAATGGAAACCAATTTTTGCCGAACAGTCTGCGTCACCACTTTCTACAATCACATCTCTTTGGCCAACTAGCGAATGGACACTTACATCACGTTATCATGCGGCTATTGTATCTTTCTGGGGAGGATCTAAACCTACCATCTTGGGATTAAATAAAAAATTAGAGTCACTAGCTAATGAGTTTGGCCTTGAAGCGCTTCCAATTGATAGCCCAAACAAAACAGTACTAAAATCACTTAGTGGTACGAAACCTATAGACCGATCAATTTTAATTGATCATACAAATCGTGCTAAAATTTCAGTCGATAATTTTTGTCGCACTTTTGGAATCTAAGATAGCAATTGTATTTCTGTTTATATAACATCTGACTTCAATTATATTTAGATGACACCTGCTCTTAAAAGCAAATGGCCCAAAGTCTTACCCCCATTAACGGAAAAGCAGAAATATATAAGCAATGAATTCATGCGTATATGGCATGAGGTTTTACCTAAGCACTACGGCATAGCAGAAAGATTTAATCAGGTATTTCCCGTAAAACACAGTAACAAGGATTTTCTAACTACTTTAGAAATTGGAGCA
>Ga0164297_10002836_pt1 | contig 16714 bp, 11 predicted proteins | sample GEODES058metaG_FD_113539 | JGI IMG/M metagenome (GOLD analysis project Ga0164297, IMG submission 113539) | Dystrophic lake water microbial communities from Trout Bog Lake, Wisconsin, USA - GEODES058 metaG | ecosystem: Environmental > Aquatic > Freshwater > Lake | place: USA: Trout Bog Lake...
CTCAGAAAGGATCTTTACGATCTGATCCTCAGTGAACTTTGATTTCTTCAATGCAACTCCTTACGTCTTCAAGACGAGGAGACTAATCTAACGGCTGGTACAGATTTCTGAGGAGCACTCCAACTTCAATGGGGCGATTCCCAAATTCCTTTAAGGAAGCGAATCGATATCCGGAGTTCATAAACTGGAACTGAACGGGAGAGCCAAGCTGAGCATTTGAAAGAACTCCGATACCTCCAGATACGTTCCACCCTTCCGCACCTAGTGAACCGAGAACATTTGCCAAATTGAGGGTATTGACTGCCTTCCAAGCACCCAGGTGGGTTTGACGACGAGATGCTCGCAGCACCTTATAGATTTCAATCTCCTCAGCCTCCACATGGAAAGTTGGCAATGCCTTCTGGACAATCTCCCGAAGGCCAGAGGTGTCGTCATTCGCGTGACTATAGAAGTCCAATTCGGTGAGAGAACTGCTGAGACGACCCACAAGGACAAGATCCTTTAACCCGTGATTCCATCCGCTGATGTTCCGAATTTTCAATTCAGAGAGCACTCTACTGTCGTCCTTACTTAGGATTTTGAACGGTTCCCCATAGGTGCAGCCGCTCAGAAGCAAGGTGAGGAGGAGACAAAAATGGCGAACTCTCATTCCGAATGATTTCCGCGATGATTTGAGCTGTTCCTTTCGAAATCATCAATAATGCGCAGCTGGCGGTCGGTTACCCTTTTCAGACGGCGATTTTCTTGGTTAATTGATCGAGTGATATATTCTCTTGCTGCTTCGGCATTGGGAACCAAAGCAAGTGCCTTTCTCAGCTTTCGATCCTGATGGAGCATTATGAATTTCATGGTAAACGGGACGATCAAGAAAGCCATGCCAAACTGAATGCCAAACGTCGCAAACACTCGATTAGATGGATCGATGTGTTGGGTGGCATATTTTATGACCGGCAGGGTCAGGGCCACGGCGACCACACAAATCAAAACAATCGGAATCACCACTGCCATGGAATCCTGCAGCGCCAAAGCGACTCCGAAATCCAGTGCTTCTGCACTTAACTCATTGATCGCCTTTCTCGTGATGATCAGCTTGTTGTTCATGTAGGACACACCGATGGTCTGCTTCGTGTCTCCTGGCTCAATGATCGATATATTGAGCAGGTTAACCTGGCTCCTCACCGCTAGGTCGTAGGCCCTCAACACAGCAGGCTCAGTCGTTTCATTTGGACGCTCCAATGGCTTGGTTCTAGACACAATGAAACTGGCAATTTGGGTGGAGAACATCATGAGAAACAGTCCAACAAATCGCGATGCTACGGATATTCCGCTGTGCTGAGGAAGGATGAAAACCAGCGAGTAGATCAGAGTCCCACCGAAGAAAAACGGCAGAGTAAGCATCAGTTGGCGTTTCTGATTGATTCCACTGACCCCTTTGACTCTACTTGGAACAAAGTTCGGCTTGTCGGGTGTTTCGGAGAGAATTCTCGACTCCAACCTTGACAGGGGAATCAATAAAAGGAAGATGACCGGGAGGGTGATCATCACGATCGGCATCATGAAGCTGCTACCATAGCTGCCAAACCACAAGTCTCCCACCGGAGTAAGGCCTCCGCTTCCAATCAGGAAAATGGCAATCGGCAAGCAAATGCAGATCGAACCAATAACGACTTTCCCAATCATGAACCGATAGACTTTTCGTCGGTTGTCTGCAGGGATATTGGGGTTCCGACAGTAAGTGAGGGCTATCAGATAGCCCGTAAGTAACACACAAATCGGTCCAAATGGGATGAGGAAGATCAGGAAAGTAAGAAAGGCTGAGACCGAAACTTCGACTCGGACCTCGCTCGGAGAATCTTTCAAAGAATAGAAATTGTAGGATGAGTTACGGCTGAAGGGCGTGGAACTGATGTTTGTACTGGCAGACTTGGATGTAGCGACGCAACCTGAGACTTTCCATCCCGATAAGGTGAGAGCTTCGACCAATTTACCGATCTGCACAAGGTTTGTACCGTGGTAGTTGAAGTAGTGGGCTCGGCTCCAAGCCATCCGAACCGCAGCATAATCATCTTCCTGGTTCCATTTGACTTGGTCTGCGTCGATTGCTTTATTGACGATTTCAGCAACTGCGAACGCGTCCCCTGAGGGTGGGGCACAAAGGATAATCTCCGAATAGGCACCTCCGATCCTAGCGATAAGGACCAAGTCATTTTTGCCTCGTGTGACAGGAATGACATTGTGCTTTTCCATCGTCTCGATCAAGTTATGCTCCCGAGTCCAAACCAAGGACTGGTCATTCTTGGCGTGCTCAATGGATGCCGAGGCGAACGTTGAGAGCGCCGCAATCAGGACAAGTACGATCGATTTCAATTTCATAAGCGGCACTTTTGTTTCGCGCAGGTAGAGAGTAACAAAATCCGTACCCTGTTGCAACTGCCGGATCGGGCAAATCAGACTATCAATGAAGGGCAAATCCGGTGGAAACTCCCCATTCCCTTTGGTCTGACATGAGATCAGTAGCTCGTTTGGCCCGTTCTTTCCCAAGGAAGTTCTCGAGAAAGGGCAGAAGGGGCGGAACGGGGATAATGGCTGAAGGGTCGGAAACACGTAATGATCCCGTCGGGATCACCGATCAATAGCCCAGCGTGAGCCGCAGGCGACACGTGCGGTTAAGGCAGTTCAGCCCAATCCCACTTCATAGGAGTCGCAGAAAATCGGAATACGCGAACGGCTGGCCATAACGGCATCCGAAGTGTAATTCCGCATTATTATCCAAAGCTCGCGCACTTCAATACAGCCGACTACCGTTCGGAACCGGCTTACCCGGCTGGGCTAAGACAACTTCACCCGGAGCCCGATCAAACCCGCAGACCAAAACCTGCGATTCAAACCCCGCAATCCGTTTTGGGGGAAAGTTCGTGACCGCAATAACTTGCATACCCGGTAATTCCTCTACCTCGTAAACCTGCGTGATTTGTGCACTGGACTGACGGATTCCCAACTCACCAAAGTCGATAAATAGCTTGTATGCTGGCTTTCTTGCTTCTGGGAAAAGCTCTGCCCGAAGTATGGTTCCTACTCTCAAATCTGCTTTTTCGAACTCGGCCCAAGTAATCACGGTTCATATTATCTAACAATGGCGCGTGTGGGAACGAATTGGTTCAGACAAGCGAAGGAACCATAGCGCCAGAATATTTGTAAAGGTGTTTCAAACGTTTTATGATGTTTGGAACGTCTGACGAGGCAACGGGGTGAGGATGAAGGCTGGATTCCTGAGGATAGGGTTTGCCATGTTGAGCTGCTTGTTTGGTTCAGCTTCCAGCTGGGCTGCGTCTCAACTTCACCTTCAGGCTATCCCGTTGTTTGTCGGTGACTATTCGAGCGTTGGAATTGTGCCGATGGAAGTCACAGTTCAAAACAATGGAGCAGACGCCCGAGGTTACGTTCGCATTAACAGTGAGCAACTCTCTCTTGCCTACCCCATTGAGTTGCCCCAAGGTTCCAACAAGAAACTGACGGTGTATCCGATGGCTCGGTTTGGAACCGTGACCGTGACCGTGGACACTGACCATGGATCGGAAACTCAACTTGTGCCACTGGGTGGGCTTTCATCTGATGAAGTCTATGTCTTGTTGATTGGTGACTCGTCAGGGGAACTCTCGTTCGTAAAGGGCAGCCCTCAAAAGGTCGAAGATTCGGCTCCCGGTCAATCCACAAGGTCACTGTCTATTCACGATTCCTACGTGCGTCCCGAGGCTGCTCCCGGGCGTGCATCCGGATATAGCGCGGCAACGACGGTCATCCTTGGACAAGGGGCCGAACGATTGGGGGATGAAGCGGTTTCAGCCTTGAAGTCTTGGGCCGCCGGTGGAAAATCCTTGGTGTTTCTTGGTGGTGCTAGTTCTCCGATCCTATCGGATCCCCGCTGGCAAGACATTCTTCCCGCTCATGGTTTTCGGACGGTAAATTTGGCGAAATGTGAATACCTGTCCAATCTCGGAGAACGTGAATGTCCTCCGATGACTATTACCCAGGGAAATGCCGTAGTCAGTGCGCAAACTAGAAAGCAAGGTGACAATCTGATAGCGGCAACCATGCCGTACGGGTTGGGGGCCATTTCCTATTACTCATTCAACCCATTTGATGCGCCGCTTAACCGTTGGGAAGGCAGAGCCCAAGCATTCTCGAAGATCCTTAGAGCGACTCAGAACCTCACTGCTGGTCATGTGATTGAGGGCTATCAGAATAGCTACTTCGGCGGAAGCCCTCGCTATGCGCTTGGCGCTCCCGCCGGACCTGCCTTCGGTTCCCCTATCCCAAATGAGGACCCGTTTGATGCAAAGTTGCCGCCAACGGAAACTGTTTTCTCCTTATTGGTGCTGTACTTTGTGCTTGTGGTACCCGTGAACTTTCTTGTACTTCGAAAGTTCAAGAAAGGTGAGTTGGCTTGGTTCACTGCACCCGTCATAAGTCTTGTTTTTGCAGCGATTCTGTTTCAATCGGCCAGCGGCCTTTACCGAGCCAAGATGTCGACTGTCTCAACTGGCCTCGTCGTGGGCCAGGCTGGTAATCCAGTCGGAAGCTTCTTTGGGGCCACTCAAATGTTCTTACCGACTGCCGGTTCTTACGATTTGAAGTTGAAGAATGTCATTTCTATCGGTTCCGGAGATTACTATTACGACTACTACTCTCGGTCAGACAACCAATTTGAAGTTGTGGATACAGGAGAACTGAGCGTTCCAAGCTACTCGGTCGACAACCTCTCGTTCCGCCAGATCGAGTATCGCCAGAACGTACCCGTTGGACAGTGGTTTGATATTCACTTGACCCCAACCGGTCCAGACACTGCGGATTGTGAAATCCGTAACAAGGGGGCGGTGGGACTGAAGAATGCAACCTTAAATTATGGGGTTGAAGAGAAGGTTATAGGAGACCTAAAGCCCGGTGATCGTAAGACCTTTCCTGTTCGTTTTACTCAGATCGTAGCCAAAGACCTCGGATACCAAGATATCAAGGTTTTCCTACAAAGGAAGAAGCGTGTCGCTCTCGAAGGAACGATCACAGATTTTCGACCTGGACCACAAATTGGCTCTCAGATTGATGCCAAGACTTCGGTTCATTTGTGCCTTTTTGCAAATTTGGAGTCGACTCGATGAAGAAGCGATTTAGAGACCTATTCATCGATAACCCGATGCTGGTAGAGATGACCCGGTTCCGACGCCGGTTTCTTACCGTCAAAGGAACTCAGAGTGCCAATGCTGCGGTGTTGACAATGCTCCTGATCATCTATGCGGGCTTTGTCTTGGTGGTTATTCAAAACTGTGCGGTCATCCACCCGATCATTCTGGTGTTCCTCGAAATCACGGTATTGACGATTTTTGCGCCGATGATGCTCTACGGGTCGATTGCTGGAGAGCGGGAAAAGCGGACCTGGGATCTATTGCTCGCCGCTCCTGTAACCAAGGCCCAGATCGTTGCTGGAAAGTTCATGGGAGCACTGGGTGCATTGGCGATCGTGAGCCTATTCTTCCAAGTGCCAATCCTGATTGCGGCCATTGGCTACGATGAACAAAAGATCAGTTGGTGGAAACTCATCGAAGCAGAGCTGGTTGCGTTCACTTTTGCGCTGGACGTGTGTGCGCTGACGATTTTGTTTAGTGCCCGAGTGAAAAGAGGACTGATGGCGCTTGGGGCCGTGCTCGGAATTCTTGTGACAGGCATTGCGATTATTCCCTTGTTTTTGTCGAGTGTAGGCATGGCAAGCTCAACGCTTGATGTTCCTTGTTATCTCCATCCTTATTTCGTACTGACTCATCTTGTAGAACGAGATCCGCAATCGCCAAGCGGTATTTGGGGTGTTCCACAAATCTTGGTGTATGTCGCGTTGGCTTTGGTGTTGTTGGCGTGGACCGAGAACACTCTTAATTTCCCAGAGAACGAAGTGAAATTCATACCGAAAGGTGACAAAAATGCTTGAAGTCAAAAACCTGCGCAAAGAATATGGAGGCCTGACCGCCGTAAAAGGGATTTCCTTTAACCTGAATCCTGGGGATATTTTCGGTTTTATCGGTTCTAATGGAGCAGGGAAGACGACGACGATCCGAATGATCTCGACCTTGTTGGAGCCAACTTCCGGTACAGCTATCTTGAACGGAGCTGATGTTCGCAAGGACCCAATGGCGGTGCGTCGAATGATCGGCTACATGCCCGATTTCTTTGGGCTTTATGACGACGTCAAGGTTTGGGAATACCTGGATTTCTTTGCCACGATCTACAAGGTGCCAGTCAAAGAACGCGCAACCGTAATTGACAGCGTTTTGGAACTGACCAACTTGACGGTGAAGAAACAGGCGTTTGTACAATCGCTCTCGCGCGGTATGCAACAACGTTTATGTCTTGCGAGATGTTTGGTTCATGATCCGTCTCTTCTACTTTTGGATGAACCTGCATCCGGTCTGGACCCCAGAGCAAGAGCTGAACTTAAAGAACTGATCGCCGAATTGGGACGGATGGGCAAGATTGTGATCGTCTCGTCGCACATTCTTCCTGAACTGGCTGATTTTTGCAACACGGTCGGGATTATTGAACGAGGAGAATTACTTGCGTTTGGTCCGGTCGACAAGATCGTTCAAGAGATCCAACCACATCGGGTTCTGGTTGCCAATATCCTGGAGAAAGCAGACGAAGCATCTCATGTGCTTTCTGGACTCCCTTCCGTGCTCAATTCGGCATACACCGACGATGGAGAAGTACGCATTGAGTTTGCCGGTGACTTCGCGGCTCAGGCCCAGATACTGACGAAGCTGGTTCAAGACGGCTTTCAAGTTACGGCATTTCGAGAGGATTCTGCTGATCTCGAAGATGTCTTCCTGAGGTTGACTACGGGAGCCGTAAACTAATGTTCGCTGTAGGTGGCTGGTTAGATGAAACGAAGCGCGTTTACTTTCAAAATGCGACATCGGTTCGTGATTACCGAGTCCAACTGCGAGGAAGCCGTTCAGTCATCTTGTTCGGGCTCTATCTGTTCATCCTGATTGGAGCAGCGTTCTTCGCTTACGATTCTTCGACCCGATATGCTGGGGGATCGATTGTTGATGCTCAACGTCAGCTCCACACCTTTGCGGCCACAGTAATGGGAATGTTGGGTGGGGCAATTGCCTTGGTCGCTCCGGGTCTCTCAGCAACCGCCGTTGTTCTTGAGAAACAGAGACAATCCTTGGATTTGGTTTTCTCAGGTCCTGTAACCCCGAAGTATTACCTTGTTGGCAAGATGATGAGTAGCTATCGCTACTCATGGATGTTGCTTGTTTTGGCGCTTCCAATCGTGGCGGCATCGGTTGTTCTCGGTGGTGCCTCATGGTATGACGTACTGACCGCGTTTATCCAACTCTCGGCGCAAGGACTGATCCTAACGGCAATTGCACTCTTGATGTCGACCATGGCGGTTAGGCCAGTGAGTGCGATCATTTGGAGCTATGCGGCAACCATCGTGTACTGCATAGCCAGTTCATTAATTTCCGTTTCCTATGTCTTCTCAAGAACCTTTGGAGGCATGAGCGGCATAGGTTCCAATGCAAACGAAGCTCCCTGGTACGTCACTATGAGCCCGTTTACGGCACTGGATACTTCCCGCAGCGTCACAGTAGCATGGGGTGTTCACGTCCCCAATTGGATTTTCGCAGTTCTTTTTGCGCTGGCGACCTCTAAGATATTTGTTCTGGCTGCCGGAACGCAGCTTAGCTTCACCGGGGGACGAGAAATCCCGAGCTTACGCATTCACAGCCTGCTGTATGGATTCCTGCTTTCCTATGCGATTGGATGCGCTGTTGGTGGGAGTGTTTCCGCGATCCACTCAGTGACTCGCAGTGCCGCTTTCGGCTCGACTCCAATGGCTGTTACCGCAAGTGATACGTCGTCAATTCTGGGACGGGCATTCTGCGGCATGACATCGGTGTTGGTTCTCTTTATTGCCTATCTGTCCTGTTTTGGATATGATCGGGAACACCGGTATTGGCCAAATGGACTCGTTTCGTGGAAGTCCATTTGGAATGGCACTCCGGCTGGGAACCTTCCATTTCTTCTTATGACACTTCTGTTGGCTAGTCTCGGCATGGGGATTGGGGCAGGAGTGAGTGGTGTTGGAGTGGTCTCTGGCTTCTATTGGATTTATGTGGGTTACGCCATCTCGTTTTGGGTGCTCATGTTCGCAATCGGTCGGATGGTCTCTTCGTTTTTTGGTGGGTTGCGTAACAGTCGGGTGCTTGTTTTTGTCGTGTTGATCGCGATTACATCGCTACCACTACCCTTTTTAACGGCGGTGGGAAGAAATTCGGAAGATCCCACCAACTCCATGCTTTGGAATTTCTATTTTCTAAGCCCACTTTTGGGTGATGATGCGACCAGAGTCCCTTCTGCGCTGATGTTTGCTGCTCTGATGACAGGCGCGGCAGTTGTCCTCCTGTTTCTTTCGGAATTGAGAGCCCGATCCAAGATGGTTCAAGCCCAGAAGTACGATGAGCAAGCCTGAACTCAACTTAAAGCCGTTCGAGCATCGAGTGCGATTGGTTCGCTCTTGGCGAGGTGCTGCCATTGGAGCCTGTATAGGGGCTTCGGTATGTGCTGTTTGGGCTGTATTGGATTGGAAATCGATTGTGTACACCCAGTGGACATGGCTGGGAGTTAGCCTCTTGTCCTGGACTGTCCTAGGTGCAATCGTGGGAGCTTCTCGCAAGATCTCACCGGACCAGTTAGCAATGAGTGTCGATCGCAGAGCTGGTTTGGAAGATCGGCTCACCACGGCACAGGAACGTTCAGACGCCCATGATGCCTTCGATGTGGCGCTTCAAAATGATGCCCATGATGCTATCGCTCGAGTCCAAGCTAAAACTATTTATCCAATTCGATTGAATCGTTTCCACGGGATTTCTTTAACCCTATGTGTCATCGCCGCTGCGATTTTCATGATGGGGAATTCACCAGTTATCTTGTCCGAAGAGCAAAAGAAAGCCCGTCAGGAATTGAAGAAACAGGGGCAAGTGGTGGAACGCGTGACGAAGGAGAATTTCGAATCTCCGGAAGCATTGAAGGAGATGAACGCTGCGGAAAAGCGGTTAGCTGACCAAATGCGGGAACTACGAAAAGACCTTGAGAAGGCTCGCATGTCTCCCGAAGAAGCCATGCAACGCTCTAATGAGATTTCTCAAAAGGCAGAGCAACTGATGCAGCAGTCACAAAATGCGATGCAGCAGGATATGGCTCAAGCCCAGACCATTCAAGATCAAATGGAGAAGGCTGATTCGATGGGGGATATGTCTCCGACCCTTTCTGCGCAACTGACTCCGATGAGCAAATCGGATAAGGCAAAGATGCTCAACGAAGCAAAGAAACAGGCCAAGCAGATTCAGAAAGAGCTGGAGCAGCTCAGGAAGCGCTTGGCGGAGATTCTCAAAAAATTGGCCAATCCCAACTTGAGCTCTAAGGAGAGGGAGCTTCTGGAAGCTGAGAAGAAGGAGCTCGAAAAGAGTATCTCTGAATTGGAAGCCAAACAGAAGGAGAATGAGAGCCTTCAAAAAGCATTGCAGCTTAGTCAAGAAGCACGAGATGTCTTCAAGAAATTGGCGAACGATCCGCTATTTAAGAAGATCGCAAACTTGATGAGGAAGCTGGAGCGGGACGCTTCGTCAGCATCCAAATCTGGCAAAGGAAAGCTCACCGACGAAGAGCGAAAGCAGATCAAGGAGCAGCTTGAGAAACTGGCTCAAGAACTTAAGGATCCTGCGAAGATGAAAGCTTATCTTGAGGCGATGCTCAAGGCGCTGGAAGATGCCAAGCGGCTTGGACGTTGTAACAACGCCATGCTGGGAATCAGTGGCCTTCCGAGCATGCCCGGGATGTTGGCTCCTCCTGGCGCCGGTGCCCCAAGTGAGGACACGTGGATGGGCGACAACCACCACGTTTACAAGTTGGACAAACCGGCTGAAAGCAAGGGGAAAACGACAACAAGTGTGATTTCGGGCGACGTTCGAGAGGCCAATGGACCCCAGCCCTACGTCGAAATCAAAGCACCGACTGTGGTGGGAAATCGATCAAGCGTTCCTTACTCCAGCGTGTTACCCAGCTACAGCAAGAAGGCGGAGTCGGCCTTGAATCGGCAAGAGATTCCCAAACAGCATCAAAAACGAGTCAAAGAGTATTTCGATAGCCTCACTGGGGCAGGGAAAGGATAGGAAGTATGGCGGAACAAGCAGATGCAACGTGGTTCAACGAGACCTTCGACCGAGTTCGGAATGAAGTTCAAAAAGCAATCGTTGGCCAGCATGAGATCGTGGAATCAACTCTGATTGGGTTGGCGGCCAATGGGCATGTCTTGCTGGAAGGAATGCCGGGTCTGGGCAAAACACTCCTTGTCAGAAGCCTTTCCAAAGCGCTTTCCCTCGATTTCAGCCGCATCCAGTTCACGCCGGACATGATGCCGGCGGACGTTACAGGAACGAATGTGTTGGGTGAAGGGCGAATCTTTGAATTTCGACGAGGGCCGGTTTTCTCGCATATCGTTTTAGCGGATGAAATTAACCGTGCCACGCCGAAAACCCAATCTGCAATGCTCGAAGCGATGCAGGAGCGATCAGTTACCGTCGGTGGTAAGCGATACGATTTGGCCGAGCCATTCCTGGTGATGGCAACCCAGAATCCAGTGGAACAGGAAGGTACCTATCCTCTTCCAGAAGCCCAATTAGACCGATTTTTCGTCAAGTTGATCGTTCCTTATCCAACCAAAGATGAATTGCGTGAAGTGGTAACTCGTACGACTGGGAGCTTGGATCAGGAACTGAGTTCGGTGGCAACCCGAGACGATGTTCTACGCATGAGGGCAATCGTACGAGATGTGCCAATTGCCTCACAAGTGTTGGATTATGCCCTGTCCTTGATCGTTGCTACGCATCCAGACGGTGAGGGGACTTCTCCCGCTGCCCGTCGATATTGCCGGTACGGATCCTCACCACGTGGTGCACAGGCTCTGGTGACTGCTGGAAAGGTTCGAGCTTTGCTGGCAGGACGATTCAATGTGTCCAAAGACGATCTTCGAGCCAGCCTTAAGCCAGCTCTAAGGCATCGAATTCTGCTCAACTTTGAAGCTGAAGCAGATGGGATTACCGCTGATCAGGTTTTGGATCAGGTCCGTGAGTTTGTGGCTACACGAGACCGGGATCCGATCACAGCGTAGACCTCGTTAAACGACCCATAGCTTGCAAATCATGTCGAATTTGGTTTTGGAACCTCGCGAATTCAAGCTGCTGGATGGTTTGCGTTTGAACCCACGCAAGTCGTTCGGAGGCAAGGTTCGGGGTGAACGTCTGACCAAAAAGAAAGGGATTAGCATCGAGTTTGCTGATTTCCGGGAATATGCCGAAGGGGACGACTTAAGGCATTTGGATTGGAATGTTCTTGCTCGGCTGGATTCGCCTGTAATGCGAACTTATCGCGATGAGGAGGACTTGGCAGTCCATATCCTGCTTGATGGGTCCGCCAGCATGTCCTTCGGAGAGCCAACCAAGTTCTCCGGTGCAGTGCGGTTGGCTTGTGCACTCGGATATGTAGCTCTTTGTGGGGGAGATGCGGTTGTTCCAAGGATTTTGGGGATGAGAGAACCGAATCAATCGACCCTCAGGGGGAGGTCTAGCTTTCCTCGACTGGTGAATTGGGCTAACCAATCCAGGGATCAGGAAGCAGCCAAGGATTCTCTTTCGACATCAATCAGGCAATTTGTTTCATCAAGTACTCGGACCGGTCTGGTTTGCTTGTTCACCGACGGATTAGACCCTGAACTCCCCACGAGTATTCGGGGTTTGGGCGGACGAGGACATGAGGTCCTGCTCCTACAGATTCTGAGTGATATTGAACTTGATCCTGATTTGGAAGGGGATCTGAGGTTGATAGATGTCGAACGGGGTACGTCCTGCGAGATCACAGCCAACGGTCAAGTCCTGAAGGAGTATCGTCGAAGGTTAGCTGCTCATAATCAGGAACTGTCCGATGCTGTCCTGCGCGTCGGAGGACGTTACGCTCTGGTCCATCCACAGGATTCAGTCGAACAGCTCATCCAACGAGTTTGGAAGAAACAGGGGTGGATGCGATGACGTTTCAGTTCCCCTCCGCACTTTTTGCGATCTTACCAATCGGAGGATTCATTGTCTTTCTCTATCTCTTGAAGATGAGACGGCGTGACGTGCGTGTGCCGGCATCCTTTTTATGGCCGAACCAAGTGGAAGAAATTCGAGCCAACGCACTGATCCAGAAATTACGCCCCAACATTCTCCTGTTTCTCCAGCTACTTGCCTTGTTGGCGATCGTTGGAGCAGTGGCGCGACCTCAAACTGCTCAGAAGGGGTTGGCTGGTGAAGTTACGGTATTGGTGATCGATACCTCCGCCAGTATGTCTGCAACCGATGTGAAGCCGAATCGGTTTGAGGAAGCCAAGCGACTTGCCCGTGAGGCCATCCAGAGTGCGAAAGCCACCGACCGTATTGCGATCATCGAAGCTGGCCCCACGCCAAGAGTCATCTCGCCACTGAGCAACGATCCAGCCAGACAATTGGCGGCACTGAACCAAACTCATGCTACGGATGCTGAAGGACAGGTCGGAGAGGCGCTTCGCCTTGCTTCTGCACTGGTGGCCAGTCTGGATGGAGCGAGAATTGTCCTTTTGTCAGATGGCAACTTTGAGCCGGTTTCCAACTTCTCACGAGGAAAAGCAGCGCTTGTCTATCGCTGCATTGGAAACCTGGATGACAACATGGCGATCAACGCCTTGGGGACCTCAGAAACGCCTGCTGGAAGGCAGCTTTTTTGTGGCATCAAGAACCATGGATCTACTCCCAATTCGGCCACTTTGAATCTTTATGCCGATGGAAAATTGATCGATAGTGTCAAGGCTCCGGTGATTGGTCCGAATGGGCAATGGGGGAGAACCATTCCCGCTCCGGCAGGAGCGAAGGTCTTTGAAGCCAAGATCGACTGTTCTGATTACCTTAAAAGCGATAACTACGCGGTGGATGTCACAGACCCTACGGCATCTCTTCGAGTGCTACTCATCACTAAAGGAAACTTGTTCTTGGAGCGGGCTTTAGCGTTGGATCCACGTGTGACCTTGGACAAGGCGATGGAGGTTCCAGTTGGGGAGAGATCGGGAACCGGGGCCGGTTCATACGATGTCGTCGTGTTCGACAACATGCCCGAACAGCCAGTCAAAGCTCGCGGCGTTCTGACTTTTGGATTGGCAGGTCCAGAATCGCCAGTCACTGCCTCTGGAGCATCAAACAGGCCCAAGTTTCTATCCGCGGAACGTTCGAGTTTGATGGAAAACGTGGATCTGGCGTCGGTTTATATTGATCGTCAGACGGTCGTCAAACCCAAAGGTTTGGGGGAGACACTGGCGCAGACAAGTGTTGGTCCATTGGTGGTCGCTTCCAAAGATGCAAGCAAGCGTCAGATTTTCGTTGCTTTTGCTCCGCTTGAGTCCGATTTCCCGCTCCAAGTTGGTTTCCCGATCTTCGTCGCCAATGCGTTGGATTTCTTGAGTGGTAGCGGTGGCACCAGTACTCTGAGTGTACGAACAGGTCAGACCTTTAGCTTGCCGATCACTACAACAGCTCACCTCACTACACCGAATGGGGATCAAATTGAACTCAAGCCGAACGGATCCAATCTGGTTGTTCGTGATTTGAACTTGGTTGGTGCCTACAAGTTAAGTGCCGAAGGTAAATCAAGAACTATATATGCCTCTTTAAAAAGTGATCGGGCATCTACGATCAAGCCTCAGCGGGGGCTGAATCTGGGTGGTGGAACGGTGAAGGCCAACGACGCCCCCCTACGGTTTGCTGACTTCTGGCGTCCCTTGGCTTTACTGATCTTGGTGGTGCTTGTCCTTGAGTGGTGGATATTTGCGAGGAAGAGCTGATGCGATTTACCCATCCGCTCTATTTGCTATTACTCATTCCGCTTATCGCGGCATGGCTATATAGTTTTCGACATGTCCACGGTATGGCAATTGGAAGGAAGCGATTAGCGTTTGGATTACGCCTCCTCCTGATTCTTTGTATTGCGGGGGCTTTGGCTGGTCCGGAAGCAAGACGGCCAAATGTTGGCCTGTGTACGATCTTCGTGGTTGACAGGTCAGACTCCATAAGTGACAAGGATCGCCAGGCAGCCGAGACCTTTGTTCGCGATGCTATCAACCACTTGGGACAAAACGATGTTGCGGGCGTCGTTGCTTTTGGACAGGAAGCATCGATTGATGCTGCTCCAGGCGGTCGCCGTGAGATAGGCAAAATCCTCACCAAGGTCGATGGTACGGCATCGGATCTTGCGGGAGCGATTCGGCTAGCTAGCGCAACGTTTCCCGAAGGTAAAGCGAGAAGAATTGTCGTCCTTACCGATGGTGACGAGACCAAAGGGGATGTGGCGCAGGCGGCTGAAGTCGCTGCAACCGATGGGATTGCGATTGACCATATCCCGCTTGGACTCCATGAACGAGTCGGAGAAGCTTCAGTCGCCTCAGTTGAGATACCGTCGGAAGTTCGAGAAGAGCAGCCGTTTGACCTTCATGTTGTTGTTGATTCCACCGTCTCTCAAAGCGCGACGATCGATATTGACCGAGACGGTGTTCTTATCAAGCAAGTTCCGGTCAGCTTGAATACCGGTCGCAATTCGATCGTGGTAAGTCAGAGCCTTAAGGACACTGGATTTCATCGATTTCGGGCCACCTTGCATGCTGAGAAGGATCAGGATGATCGGAATAATGTTGGCTTGGGCTTTGTGGCCGTGAGAGGAAAACCACGCATCTTGGTTCTTCAGGAATCGGTGGCAAAGTCCGCATTGGCGGATGCCATTCGCAAAAGCGGCATCGCAGTAGACCTCCTTGGGCGCTCTTCAGTGCCGACCAAAGCGGAGCAACTCCAAGTTTATGACGCGGTCATCCTGAACGATATTGATGCGAGCGCATTCACGCCCGACCAAATGAAGTTGCTTCAATCCGCAGTTCGGGATAGCGGCATCGGGCTTGCTATGATCGGTGGCGAACACTCGTTCTTGCCCGGTGGTTATTATGGAACGCCGGTAGCCGAGGCTCTGCCGGTCGATCTCAATATTCGTCAGAGAAAGACCTTCCCAAGCACTTCGGTGGCGATCATGATTGACGCTTCCGGATCAATGGGCATGGAAGAAGATGGATTCCCAAAGATCAGACTTGCCGGAAAGGCAGCTGAAGAGACCGTAAAGATGCTCTCCCCTCAGGATAGGGTCGGCGTGGCTGGAAGCACGGACGGTATCGAGTTTGTCGCTCCGATGCAGCAGCTTACGGATAAGGCCTCGGTCATCTCACAGATTCAAAAACTGTATGTGGGGGGCGGGGGTATCTATGCTCAACCGTCGATGCTGAAAGGTGAGGAGGTTCTGAACAAGGAGATCACTCAAGTTAGACACTTCATTCTGTTGGCCGATGGCAACGACGTCGACACCCAAGAAGGCTGTTTGGAAATTGCTGCTCGGATGCGGATGAACAAGATTACGACATCCGTTGTTGCGGTGGGCGATGGAAAGGATGTGGGGTTCCTCAAGAACCTTGCTGCCATTGGAGGCGGAAAGTTCTATCTGGCCGACAAGGCCAATAAACTGCCTGCAATCATGACGGAGGATACGTCGATCATCTCCCGTTCTGCGATTGAGGAGGGGGCGTTCATCCCCAAAATTGTCATGGGACAGGAGATCCTACGCGGCTTCGAAGATTCGGGATTCCCGCCTCTGCTCGCATACTGTTTGGCCGATTCTCGTCCGTTGAGCTCGGTGGAGATGAAGACTCATAAGGATGATCCGCTTCTGGCTACTTGGCAATACGGCCTGGGAACGTCTTTGGCCTTTATGTCGGATGCTCAACCTCGATGGGCGTCGAAATGGGTTGGTTGGCCAGGATTTGGCACATTTTGGTCCCAAGCGGCGCGTCTGATCTCACGCCGCGCGACATTGAACAACTACCAAGTGGCAGTTCATGAGGAGGGCGGGAAAGGCCGGGTAGACGTCAAAGGCTTTGATAAGTTTGGAAATCCGTTGACATCATCCAATGCCGTACTTCGCGTGTCCATGCCAGATGGTAGTTATCGAGAGCTCAGTCTGGAGCAACAAGCTCCAGGGGCCTACACGAGCAGTTTCGACGCTTCCAAGCTGGGAACCTACATAGTAACGGTTGCTGAGCCTGATGGCTCAGGAGGGAAGAGGACCTCTGCAACCGGCTATTCCGTTCCTTATCCTGCTGAATACCGAACCTATAAGGCTAACCTACCCTTACTTACTCGCGTTTCAAAGATGACGGGTGGACAGTCCCTAAGCAAATGGGAGCAGGCCCTCCGGCCCATGGCGAATCCTGGAGTCTCCATTACGGAGTTGTGGCCCAGCTTGCTTTGGCTCGCCGCATTTTTGCTTCCCGTAGACATTGGTGTCCGTCGTTTAGCCCTCCCCTTGGGGGAATTGATTGCGAAGGCGATGGCTCGATTAAGACAAGCCCGTCCTGAGAAGGCGGCTGCTCCGGTTGTGGCGGATCGACTACACAAGGCGAAGGAGCGAGCTCAAGTTCCGACAACGGTTGAGCGTACGCAGGCTCTGATCGTGGAGAAGTCTCCAGATACGAAGCCAACCAATGATTCAACGAAGGGTGCCGCTGCAAAGC